>Ga0233425_10006033_pt1 | contig 18441 bp, 13 predicted proteins | sample Watercolumn_Towu_2_FD_181712 | JGI IMG/M metagenome (GOLD analysis project Ga0233425, IMG submission 181712) | Freshwater microbial communities from Lake Towuti, South Sulawesi, Indonesia - Watercolumn_Towuti2014_140_MG | ecosystem: Environmental > Aquatic > Freshwater > Lake | place... | reverse complement strand
TGAACGCCAGGGATTTGCCGTCCGGGGACCACGCAGGGGCGCCCGCGCTTGCGCTGCCGATCGTCAGGAACTCGATTTCCGAAGTCGCAAGGCTGTAGGAGAACAGGTTCAGAGCACCTTCTTTGCCGTATGGCGTGCGGTCGGATGCGAACACGATCGACGCCCCATCCGGGGACCAGGCCGGGTCACGATCTTCATACAAATCGTTGGTCAATCGTGACAGTTCGCGCGAGGTGAGGTCGATAGTGAACAGGTCGCTCCGGCCCGCTTTATCAACAGAAGGAAAGACAATCTTCTTCCCGTCAGGCGACCACGATGGGGAGCCGAGTACGACGAGATCCTGGAACCTCATCGACTCGAGGAGCCTCTCCTGTTTGAGATCGTAGAGATGAATGACGTCCGTTTCACCGCTCTTCGTCACGAACGCCATGATTCCCGATTTCGAAATGTCGATCTTGTTCTGGAGAAGATGAAAGGATTCATATTCCGACGTCTTCTCGCCCTGAACCACGATTTCCGGCTCCGGTTTTTCCTGATCAAGGTCAATGCGGAAAATGCTGGAGTAGCCGGTGTGGTTGCCGACGAAATAGAGCTCCCGTTTTCCATCCCGCTTATAATAGAGCGGCTTCGAGTTGAATCCGACGTTGATGAGGTTTTTCGCAACTCCGCTGGGGAGGTCCTCGTTGCTCAGGACGGGATAGTACTTTTTCTTGACCGAATAGAGCCACTCTTCATCAAACTCTTTATATGTCTTCCCGATGGTTTGCTTCATGACTTCGCTGAACGAAGCCGATTTCCAGAAGTTCTCCATCAGCAGCAGGATTTTTTCCGGACCGTATCGCTCCGCGATGAACTCCATGATGTTCTGTCCCTCCTTATACATCAGGTAGGAGCCATAGATGCGGTCCATATCATTGACAGCGACGACGTAATTATTCAAGACCGCGTCGCGCATGACCATCTCGGCCTGCGTGTCCCATGTGCTCGACCAGTACTCGGCAAGGCCTTCCGTAAACCAGAGCGGGGGCATCCGATCCTGCGAAAGGCGGTGATCAAGAAGCACCCTGTTCATCTTGCTGTGCATGAACACGTGCACCAGTTCGTGCCGTATCACGTGCTGGAACCGCTGCATCGATCCGTCAAACGGAATGACAACACGTCCCTTGATGAACTCGAAGAAGCCTCCGACGCCTTCAGGAATAAATCCCGGCGTGATATTCGTTTGCTCGAAATGAAGGTGGGTGCTGTAGAAGACGAGGGGAACCCTGCGGGCGATATTATGATTGAAATTCTGTTCGTGGATCTTGTAGCTGTCTTCCGCAAACTTCGCTCCCCGTTCCGCCAGGTCCTGCATTTCGGAGTAATAATAGATGTCGAAGTGTTCTGTCCGGAGCACTTTCCACTCGAACGGCGTGTATTGCACCTTGTTGCGGCCGAAGTAGTAGAACTGCGCGATGGCGGTTTGCGCCAAGAACAACACGAGAAGATATGGAAGGACCTTGCGGATCACACGGGATGAGTGTCAAGTTTCGAGTTTCGAGTTTCAAGTTTCAAGTTGGATGAGCACAGGTTCGATGGCAACCTGAAACGTTGAACCTGTAACTTGAAACATCGTTATGCTTTCGCGAGTTCGTTTTTCAAATACTCAATCACCTTTACGGGGGTAGGGTTGCGTTTGTTCAGGATTGCGAGATAGTAGCTTACCCAGTCACCAAGATAGACCAGTGAGAATATCCTGGCAAGGAGCGACGATCCCTCGCTCGACACTTCCAGAACCTTTCCCGCACGGCGACGGACGATGGAACGTGTAATGTCCTCGCGGAGGCGGACCCGGTCGTGGACTCCCTTGTCCTTGAGGAAAACCACCGTCGTCTTTGTCATCAGCGCGCGGTCGACCTCCCAGCCGACAATCTCGTTGTGATTCATCTCAGGCAGCACGTGACCATATGCGAGCTGCTTGGCATTTTCACTGATCTGTCCACGCCACCGCACGTTCACCGCATCGAGATGTTCTGATGAAGAGTATATGATCGGGAGCTTCCCGTGCAGCATGCGTGCAATCCGAACAGCCTGGTTCGTCTTGTTCCGGAGGTTGCCGAACCGGCGTGAGAGCCTCCAGAGGAGATCGATTGTTTCCCGGATACTCGCGTCCTGGTTCCTGACGATGCCGATGCGCGTCAGCGCCAGCAGAAGCGGAAAGAAGGAGTAGCCGAGGGCAGCCCGCGGCTGGAGGCCCGGAACGACCTTGATGACGGGGTATCCAGACAACTTCGCCAGCCGTAACACCTCGCCCCCCGTGGTGAGGCAGAGAATCTTCGCGCCGCTTTCCCTTGCCCCCCTGAACGCGGCAAGAGTTTCCTCTGTGTTCCCCGAGTAACTCGACACCACGACGAGGGTCGAGGTACCAACAAACGCCGGCATCGTGTATGATCGATTGACGATGCAGGGAATGCTCAGTTCCTGTGAGAGATACGACCGCAGCAGATCGCCTCCGATGGCCGAGCCTCCCATCCCCGTCATGACGATGGATGAAAACGGCCTCTTGAGGGACCGAAGGCGTGCCTGGTTGCCGATCTCAACCGCCTCCTCGACCTGCGACGGAAAATCGGCGATGCACTGGAACATCCCTGACGGGTCAATACGCGCGATACTCTCGGAAGAAATCATCATCATCCTGTCGGACCAGAATTGAGTCTGTATCAAAATAGAAGATAATAATCACGCCAAGCCGCAAAGTCGCCAAGAATTAGACTATTTGAATGGACTTCGCGTCTTTGCACCTGCCCCGCCCTTCTCAGCGGGGACTTTGCGTGAGAGATTTTGAGATTAGTTCTAAACTACACGGCGATCATGAGCGGGACGAGGCTCAGTTGACCGGGATATCCGGGAATTTCTTCTTCATCGTCGCCCTGAGAAACTGCTTTATCTCATCCTCTGTCTTCATCTTGAGGACCTTTTTGGCAATCCGCTGTGCCTCGGAATACCTGACCGATCGGATGATCTTCTTGATCTCAGGAAGCATCTTCGGAACGACGCTGAACTCGTCGAGTCCCAGCCCAAGCAGAAGAATCGTCGCCATCGGGTCGCCGGCCATTTCACCGCACATCCCCACCCAGATGTTCTTCTTCTTTCCGCGTTCGATAATTCTCCGCAGGAACCTGACCACGGCCGGATTGAACTCCTGGTAGAGACTGGAGACGACATCGTTTCCGCGATCGACAGCGAGAAGATACTGGATCAGGTCATTCGTGCCAATGCTGAGGAAGTCCACTTCTTCTGCCAGATCCTCGGCAACCACAGCGGCAGAGGGAACTTCAATCATGACACCGATCTTCATCCTCGCATCGTACGGGAGCCCTTCCTTCCGAAGCTGGTGCTTTGCTTCATCGAGGAGCTTCTTCGCCTGACGAACCTCCTTCAGATTGGAGACCATCGGGAACATGACGGCAATATTCTTGCGGGTACTCGCTCTGAGAATTGCCCGAAGCTGCTCCATGAAGATGTTTGGCCGGTCGAGCATGACCCGGATCCCGCGCCATCCGAGGAACGGGTTCTTTTCCTCCGCGGACTCGGCCATCAGTTTGTCGCCGCCGATATCGAACGTGCGGATGATGACACGTTTCGGGTACATGGCCTCGGCCAGGAGCTTGTACCGGGAGAACTGCTCCTCTTCCGAGGGAAACACCTCCTTGCCCACAATGAGATACTCCGAGCGGTACAGTCCGATCCCGTCGGCACCTTGAATCTTGATGAAATCAAGTTCCTGTTCGAATTCAGCGTTGGCCGACAACTCGACGCGGCGATGATCGAGCGTCTCCGCGGGAAGGTCACGAAGCGGAGCGAGGCGAGCCTCGAACTCCTGGTACCGTTCCCGCTTGGCAACATACTTCTTGATGGTCTCTTCGGACGGATGGAGCACAACGGTTCCGCTGTACCCATCGAGCACCATGGGGATGCCGTCCTGAACCATATGAGAGATGGTCTTCAGACCTACGACAGCGGGAATTTTGAGCGCGCGCGAAAGGAGGGCGGTATGCGACGTAATTCCGCCGATGTCTGTGGCATACCCGAGGACCTCGTTGCGGCTGAGGATGACGGTGTCACCGGCAGTCAGGTTCTGCGAAACGACAATTGCGGATCCCGCCAGGCGGGAGATCGCCCGCTGCTCCAGAAGATTGCGCAGAATGCGATTCCGCACATCCTCCACGTCGTGGGCCCGCTCGTGAGTGTACTCATCCTTCGCGGCGAGCATGATCCGGTGGTACTTTTCGATTTCACCGTGGACGACAAACTCTGCGTTCTTCAGTTCAGAACGTATCCGGCCGTAGATCGCATCGAACAGGACGGTGTCCTCCAGGAACATCAGCTGCGCCTCAAAGATCTTCACCTTGTCTTCACCGAGCTTTTGTTCGGCAAATTCAAGGATCTTGCGGAGCTCTTTATGCGAACGGGCAATTGCCTGCTCCAACCGGCTGATTTCACGTTCCCTTTCTTCCGGTAGGATCGAACGTTCATCGATGATCGGGGCATGCTTCACGAAGGGGAATGCCGGTCCGATTGCGATTCCAGGGGACGCGGGGATCCCTTTCAGAACCGTTTCCGGGCTCTGCGGTTGTTCGGCCTTGACTTTGTTCTCAGTCATCTGCGCGCTCACATGCTATGGAGTAAAGGCAGTTCAGGCTATTTCTCGTCGAACCCGCGTTCAATCAGCTCAGCGATGGCGTTGCAGGCTTCTTCCTCATCATCACCATCGAAGCGCAGGATGAGCATCGAGCCTTGCTCGGCGGCCAGGGTCATGACTCCAATGATACTCTTGCCGTTGATTTCAATTCCGTCCTTCTCGATGAAGAACTCTGACTTGAACGTGGCTGCAAGTTTCACGAGGGCTGCGGCCGGGCGCGTGTGGAGTCCCGCCCGGTTCTTAATCGATACTTCGCGTTGAATCATGCCTGGCCGAGATCTCCTCCTCAATAGGTCCGATGCAACAACATGTCTGCAAACCATTCAAGCACCGCCTGGGCGCGTGTCGACGGAAGGCGGCGAAGCTCCTGTTTTGATCGGTTGATTTCCCGTTCGATGCGCCTTCGTGCGGCCGCTTCCGCTCCAGTGTCAATGTAGATTTTCTTGTATTCCGGAATTCTCTCGGGGGGACATCCCTTGCTCGCTACGAGCTCCTTCAGAAGATCTTTGTCGCTCCCCGTTGCCCGCTGCAGTGCTTCAAGCAGCAGAAACGTCTTCTTTCCCTCGACAAGATCGCCACCGATTTTCTTACCCAACTCCGCTTCGTTTGCCATGATGTCGAGAAGATCGTCCTGGATCTGGAACGCCAGTCCGATATGATGACCGTAGAGACGAAGCGCGCGGATCGCTTTTGTCGATCCATTGCCGACGAGGGCGCCGATCTCCGCCGCGACAGAAACCATCTTGGCCGTTTTCTTTTCGATCATCAAAAGGTAGTCGTTGACGGTCACTCCCGGGCGAGTTTCAAATTCCTTGTCGTACGCCTGACCCTCGCATACTTCGACCACCCCATCCGTGAAGGATTCTGCGATCCTCTGGATGTTCGGAGAAGTTGTCTGGAGCAACTCCCGGTAGGCCAGAGCAAGAAGCTCATCGCCGACGAGGATAGCGACATTCGTATCCCATTTGATGTGAACCGTCGTCCGCCCCCGCCGGGAACCGGCATTATCCATGATGTCATCATGGACGAGCGTGAAGTTGTGGAGAATTTCGATTGCAGCGCCGGCATGGACGGCGTTGCGCGCGTTGCCGCCGACCGCCTCGCAGGCGAGCATCAACAGGACCGGGCGGATGCGTTTTCCACCCGCGGCAAGGACGTACTTCAGCGGCTCATACAGCGAGCATGGAACAGGATCCTTCACGAGACCCGCGAGCCGCTTTTCGACGAGCGCTTTGTGACGATCGTACCGCGCCTTATGTATTGATGCCTGGCTCATGATCCGATCATGCCTTGAGAACGAGACGCTGATTCCTGAGGTCCGCGATGGTTTTGCTCCCGGTGAGGAACATGATACCCCGCAGTTCTTTTTCCCATTCTGTTATTGTGGCAGCCAGACCTTTTATTCCGCCCGCTTCAAGGACCTGAAGAAAGGGCCGCGCAGCTCCTGCAAGATCGCCGCCGAACGCGATCGACTTGGCGACATCGAATCCGCTCACAATGCCCCCCGAGGCAATAACGCGAAGCGACGGAAATTGGAGTTTCAGACTGCACACCTGCCGCAAGGCATCGGCCGTTGGTATCCCCCAATCCCAGAACGCGTTCATCGCCCCCGCCCGTTCCGATTGCTGATCCTTCTTCCGCAATTTCTTTTTGTCCCGGCGGAGAATCTCCACTCCGGCCCAGCTTGTACCCCCGGCTCCGGCCACGTCGATGATGGTGACACCGACCTCGAGAAGTCGTTTTGCCACCGGGGCTGAAATTCCCGCTCCGATCTCTTTCACAATGACAGGAATCGGGAGGTCTCTGACGAGCATTCCGATCCCTTTCAACACACCTCTGAACTCCGGATTTCCCTCAGGCTGCAGGAACTCCTGCAGGGGATTGAGATGCACGGCGAACGCATCAGCCCGAACGAGATCTGCCAGCCGCTGGAGCGGACCCGCGTCTTTGAGTTTCGCCACTTCCGCGCCGCCGATATTGCCTACGAGAGGAATACCGGGAGCCACTTCACGGACAACGCTGTACGATCGATGGAATTGCGTACTCTCGATGGCCTGCCGCTGGCTGCCGACACCCATCGCGAGACCCCGCTCGGCACAGACCGCCGCGAGATTTCGATTGATGCGGAGCGCATCCTCATATCCACCGGTCATACCGGTGATCATGAGCGGAAGCGACAGCTCTTTGCCGAGAAAATGCGTTCGGGGATCAACTTCGGAAAGATCGAGTTCCGGCAGCGCATTATGGAGGAATTCCCACCGCTCAAACCCGGTGGTCTTCTGCCGAAATACAACATCCCGGCCGATCGTCAGCTCGACATGCTCTTGCTTGCGTGAGGATATCCGTGGTTGCTTCATGCAGACCGGAATTTTGCAGGCATAATACTGAAATGCGCTTCCAGAATCAAGGTAACGAGGACGAAGCCGCTGTGAGCATGCCGAGCCGCTTGACGCGAGGGCACATACTTCTTTCCTTTGAGGCAATACTTTCATATCTTGATGTGGCGCGTAAGGAGCGCATTATTTTTTTTATACGGGTCCCATATGCGAGCGATTATTCCAGTTGCAGGGGTGGGGAGCCGCCTGCGACCTCATACCTACACGCTTCCCAAAGTGTTGCTGAACGTAGGGGGGAAACCGATCGTCGGACACATCCTCGACCGGATCATCGAGAATGGATTCGATGAGGCCACGATCATCGTCGGCTATCTTGGCGAAAAGATCAAAGAATACATCGTCAAGAACTACTCCATCAAGATCGATTTTGTTGAGCAGGAGGAGCGTCTGGGACTCGGCCATGCTATCTACCTGGCCAGGCACACCGTTTCTCAGGATCCGATTCTTATCATCCTTGGCGACACGGTGTTCGATGTCGACATCCGTGCGTTGATTGATACAGACGGGTCCGTCCTGGGCGTGAAGGAGGTTGAAGATCCGCGGCGGTTCGGAGTTGCCGAGACGGAACATGGCGTCATCACAAGACTCGTCGAAAAACCCGAGCAGCCAAAAAGCCGCATGGCTCTTGTCGGCATCTATTATATCAAGCGCCCTCACATTCTCATGGAGTGTCTCCGCGACGAGATCAAAGGAAACATCCGCACACGCGGGGAGTTTCAACTGACCGACGCTCTCCAGATGATGATCGACCGGGGCGAACGGATGACGACGTTCGGCATCGATGGGTGGTTCGACTGCGGGAAACCCGAAACCTTGCTCGAGACAAACCGTCATCTGCTCGACCGAAAGCCGTCGGCAGCAGGCCGTCCGGGCGTCGTCGTACTGCCTCCGGTGTTCATTTCGGACAAGGCGACGGTGGCAGATTCCGTCCTCGGCCCCTATGCGACCATCGCCGAAGGCGCCACGGTCCGGAATGCCATCATCCGGAATTCGATCGTGAGCGAAGGTGCGAACGTGACCAACACACTCCTCGAGGAATCGATCGTCGGAAACAACGCCGTGGTCCGCGGTACATACAAGCGAATCAACATCGGGGATTCCTCTGAACTCGAGTTCGACTAGCACCCTGGAAAGAGAGAAATCTCGCCACTCCCGCAACCTCAAAATGTTCAAAAAGAGCGGGATGCCGAAAAGCGGCAAAAGTCACAAAGACACAAAGAAACCTTTTTTGATGTTTGGTTTTTGAATGCCTTCGTGACTTGGTGTCTTGGTGGCATTCCTATTCGATTAAAGTCACTGCAGGTTTCTTTACCCCGATTTCTGGAACATTCTCAATCATACAAATTCTGTAAGGAAGGATGCATGAACTATCTTTTCACGTCTGAATCTGTCTCCGAAGGCCATCCAGACAAAGTCTGTGATCAGATCTCTGATGCAGTGCTCGACGCACTGCTGAAACAGGACAAGCATTCCAGGGTCGCCTGTGAATCGTTCGTTTCCACCGGCCTCGCGGTTGTCGGCGGCGAAATTACAACCAAAGGGTACATCGAAGTCCAGGACATCGTGCGGCAGGTGATCCGTGACATCGGATACACGAAAGCGGAGTACCGGTTTGACGCGGATTCATGCTCTGTCCTCTCGGCCATCCATTCCCAGTCGGCGGACATTGCCCGCGGCGTTGACACCGGCGGTGCCGGCGATCAGGGAATGATGTTCGGCTATGCATCGAGCGAGACTCCCGAACTGATGCCGATGCCGATCATGTACGCACACAAGCTTGCCCGGCGCCTCTCGGATATCCGGAAGAAACAGCTGAAACTCATGCCCTACCTTCGTCCCGACGCCAAAACACAGGTCACCGTCGAGTACGACGGACGGCGGGCCAAGCGCGTTGACACCGTCGTGGTTTCGACACAGCACGACCCTGACGCTTCGCAGAAACGCATCCGTGAAGATGTCATCGAACATATTGTGAAGCAGGTCATCCCCAAACACCTCATCGACAAGAGAACCCGTTACTTCGTGAATCCAACCGGGCGGTTCGAAATCGGCGGTCCTCACGGTGACACGGGTTTGACAGGCAGAAAGATCATCGTGGACACGTACGGCGGCCGCGCCCCTCACGGCGGCGGCGCATTCTCGGGCAAGGATCCTACAAAAGTCGACCGCAGTGCAGCGTATGCAGCACGTCACCTGGCGAAGAACATTGTCGCGGCCGGATTGGCGAGCGAGTGCCAGATCCAGGTGGCTTACGCCATCGGTGTTCGCGAACCGGTTTCGATCAACGTGCAGACATTCGGCACGGGGATCATACCAGATCAGGAAATCGCCCGGGTGATCAAGAAGGAAGTCGACATGACTCCTCAGGGCATCATCAAACGGCTCGACCTGCTGCGCCCGATCTATCAGCAAACGGCGGCGTATGGTCATTTCGGCAGGACCGAAAAGGAATTCACGTGGGAACGTCTTGACCTCGTGAAGACGATTTTGAACGCTGTGAGATAGAGAATACATCAGGAGAACAGTAAGTCGTGAACAGTGAATCGTAAACAGCGAGCAGTCACAACTTCAAACCCTAAACCTGAAACTTGGAACTGGAAAAAGAATGGACGAGATAAAGGGACACTACAAAGTAAAGGATCTCTCACTGGCGAAGGCCGGAAAGCTTCGCATAGAATGGGCCGAATCGCGCATGCCGGTCCTCATGGCGCTTCAGGAGAAATACCGTAAGACAAAGCCGTTGAAGGGATTCAGAATTGCGGGCTGTCTCCACGTCACCAAGGAAACCGCCGTCCTCGTGAAGACATTTGTGGCGGCCGGCGCGGAAGTCAGCTGGAGCGGCTGCAATCCCCTCTCGACACAGGACGACGTTGCTGCAGCACTCGCGGCCGACGGCATTTCCATCTATGCATGGCATGGGATGAACGTCGAGGAATTCTACTGGTGCATCGAAGAGACTCTCAGATTCAAGCCAAATCTGACGCTCGATGACGGGGCGGACCTCATCTTCACCGTGCACAACAAGCATCAGGAGCTGATTCCGACAGTCATCGGCGGCACGGAAGAAACGACGACAGGCGTCCATCGCCTCCGTTCCATGGCCAATGACGGAGCGCTGAAGTACCCGGTCATTGCCGTGAACGATGCCGAAACGAAGTGGGATTTTGACAACGTCTACGGTACCGGCCAGTCGACTCTTGACGGAATCCTCCGTGCAACAAGCGTCCTGCTGGCAGGAAAGAACTTCGTCGTCGCCGGCTTTGGTCACTGCGGACGCGGTGTCGCAACACGGGCGAAAGGTCTCGGGGCCAACGTCATCATCACCGAGGTGAAAGCGACGACCGCACTGAAGGCGACGCTGGAGGGTTTCCGTGTGATGAAGATGGACGATGCGGCGAAGATCGGAGACGTTTTTGTAACGGCAACCGGGGTCAAGGATGTCATCATCGAACGCCACTTCAAGTCGATGCGGGATGGGGCGATTGTCTGCAACACCGGTCACTATGATTGCGAGGTGAACCTGAAGGATCTGGGCAAGCTGAAGAAGAGCGTTCGCGAAGTGCGGGCGGACAACGAAGAGTACACCCTGAAAGACGGACGCCGCATTTACGTCCTCGCGCAGGGACGGCTCGTGAATCTCGCCGCGGCCGAAGGTCACCCCTCGGAAGTCATGGATATGTCGTTCGCGAACCAGTTCATGTCGCAGCTCCGGTTGGCCGAGCTGTATAAGAGGGGGAAACGTCTTGAGAACAAAGTGTACGACATCCCGGCCGAACAGGATCAGGAAATCGCCGGTGTGAAGCTCGCAACGATGGGTCTCAGCATCGACAAACTGACGCCGGCACAGGTGAAGTACATGAGTGATTACTCTGCCGGAACGTAAACCCGGCTGAGAACGATCCATTGGTGAAGGCATCCTGCAACCGCGGGATGCCTTTTTGTTTTTGCCGCATTGACAAACAATGAAAATATGGATAAGATACCGCTCACTTGAAGTGCTTGCAGCAATCATTCAAGGAAAGTCCAATGTTGACACCAGCCCGACGTTGCGTGATCTTCCCTTTGCTCATCACCGTTCTTCTTTGCGCCTTTCTGCCAGAAACATTTCCCCAGAGCACTCAACCATCCACCCGGTACGATCGAAGTAATACCATGATTACCGTCCGGGACGGCACACGCCTCAATACCGTGATCTTCAGACCGAAGGAGCAACGCGGCCCCCTCCCCTTTCTCTTGCTCCGAACACCGTATGGTGTTGACCGAACAACGCCGCCGGATCTCTCGGCCTATTTGAAGGACATGGCCGCCGATGACTACATCTTCGTGTTCCAGGACATCCGCGGGCGCTACAAATCCGAGGGAACGTTTGAGATGCAGAGGTTCTCACGGGATCGCTCTGATCCCAAATCGATCGACGAAAGCACAGATACCTACGACACGATCGACTGGCTTGTCAAGAATACCCCGGACAACAATGGCCGCGTTGGGGCACTCGGGATTTCGTACGGCGGATGGCTTACCGTCATGGCCACGCTCGAACCTCACCCGGCATTGAAGGCAGCTTCAGAGCAGGCAACACCTGCGGACATGTTCCTCGGCGATGATTTTCACCATAATGGCGCGTTCCGACTCGGCTACGCTTTCGAATATGCGTTCATGGAAGAGGCATCAAAGGTCGATTCCCTCTTCCCGTTTGAAACGTATGATACATACGACTGGTACCTCAAGCTGGGTCCGCTTTCGAACGTGAACGCGAAGTACTTCCACGGAAAGATCCCTTCGTGGAATGATTTCGTAAACCATCCGAATTACGATGAATTCTGGCAGAAGCAGTCTCTTCCCTATCGCCTCGACGCTCCGACCGTCCCCATCATGCACGTCGCAGGATGGTGGGATCAGGAGGATTTTTATGGCCCTTTGAAAACCTATGAAGTGCTCGAGAAGAAAGACTCGCGCAACTGGAATTACCTCGTTGTCGGCCCGTGGAACCACGGCGGTTGGGGTAGGGGGGATGGACGCATGCTCGGCAGGATCAGCTTTGACACCTCAACGGCCGTTACCTACCGACAGAGCATCCAGGCTCCCTGGTTCGCCTACTGGCTGAAAAACAAAGGTGACGGGCGTTTCCCTGAAGCAGTCACATTCCGCACCGGAACAAATTCGTGGCAGACGTACACCGAATGGCCGCCGAAGAAAGCACAGCAGACGAAGATGTACCTGCGCGCCGACGGCCGTCTCTCCTTCGATGCAGCGGGATCTTCAGGCCGTGGAGATTTCGATTCGTACATTTCGGATCCGGCTCATCCCGTTCCCTACCGTCAGCGACCCGTCGAGGCACTCGGCCCAGGTACGCGCTGGCCATTCTGGCTGACAGAAGATCAGCGGTTCGTCCACAACAGGCCCGATGTTCTGAGTTGGGAATCAGAGACGTTACAGGAAGATGTCATCGTGAGCGGCGCTATCGTTGCTCATCTCTTCGCATCAACGTCAGGTACGGACAGCGACTGGATTGTGAAGCTGATCGATGTCTATCCTGAGATCCATCCCCCGCAACGCTCGATGGGAGGCTATCAGCTGATGGTGGCGAATGAAGTGTTCCGGGGGAGGTTCAGAAATAGCTTCGTGAAACCGGAGCCTCTCACTCCGGACAAGGCCCATGAATATGTGATTGACCTTCACAGTGCCGACCACACATTCCTGAAGGGGCACAAGATAATGGTGCAGGTTCAGAGCACCTGGTTTCCCATCATCGACCGGAATCCGCAGAAGTACGTCGACAACATTTTCCTGGCAAAGGAATCAGATTTTCAACCGACAACGCAACGCGTATATCGATCAGCGCAGTATCCTTCGCACATCGTGCTGCCGATAATCCAAAGCCGGTAGAGTCCGACTCAGTAGAGTCCGATTAGGCCATGAACAATCTCAGTGGGAATCGGACTCTACAGGTACCCATCAATCACAAGGAGCAAGACGATTTCTATGAAACTCATCACTCTTCTTCTCTGCGCATTGACCGTTGCGGTCATCACGACAGCGACGGTCGCCCAATCAAAGTACGACACAACGAAGGTTGTTATCGCAACGAACCTCGGCGACATCACAGTTCTTCTCTATGAAAAAGAATCTCCGATTTCCGTGAAGAACTTCCTTGCGTATGCAGACACCGGATTCTACGGCGGCCTGATCTTCCACCGGGTGATACCCGGCTTCATGGTGCAGGGAGGCGGATTTTCGAAGAACATGATGAAGCGCCAAACTGTCTTCCCGCCGATCAAGAACGAGTCGGATAACCGCGTCAAAAACGACCGGGGAACACTTGCCATGGCCAGGACGCCGGATCCCCACAGCGCGACCTCTCAGTTCTTTATCAACGTCGTGGACAACTCAAGGCTCGATATCAGCGCCCAGGGTTGGGGATATGCAGTGTTCGGAAAGGTCATTGAAGGGATGGAAATAGTCGACAAGATTGCCGCTACGAAGACGCAGACCGTGGGCGGGTTTAATGACGTTCCCGTCGAGCCTATCATTATCATTTCCGTAAAACGAAAATAGGTGCAGTACAGCATGTTTGCTCGTCACAGAGTCCGATTTGGCTATGACTGTTCCTGATGAGAAGCGGAATGCTCGACAGAGTCCGATTTAGCGATGAAGGTGCTTGGTGGGAATCGGACTGCTCGGCAGAGTCCGATTTGGCTACGAGGGTTCCTGGTGAGAATCGGACTCTACTTATGCACGTTCATATTTCAAGTCGATCTCAGAGAGGTTCATCATGCTACGCCATATATGGTTTATGACGCTTCTGCTTTCGGTCACGCTCGTTGCCGAGGCCCAGTTCACCCGCCATTTTCTCGACAAAACAATGCGTGTGGATTTCTACCACACCGGTACAAAGGGTCAGGAGACCATCAGTCTTGACCGGGTGTACGAGGAAGGACCATGGTCGGGGACCCGATCGCAGCTTCTCGATCCTCTGAATCTCGGCGAGTACATGGTTCGCGTCTACGATCTTGCTTCTTCGCAGGCGATTTACAGCCGGGGATATTCGACGTACTTCAATGAGTGGCAGACAACCGACGAGGCGATCGCCGGAATTTTCCGCACATTTCATGAATCAGTGCGCTTCCCCTACCCCAAGGGTGCTGTGCAGATGACGATTTCGCGGCGGGACAAGCAGATGGTCTTCCATGAGGTGTTCTCCACGACGATCGATCCGAATGTACCGACACAAGTCCACCGCGAGGCGCATGCTTACGGCTTCAAGACCGCGAAGCTCGTCGACAACGGCGCTCCGCAGAACAAAGTCGACCTGGTGATCCTGGGCGACGGCTACACGAAGAACGATATGGAAAAATTCCACGCCGATGCAAAACACTTCGCGGAGGTGATTCTGGGGACCAGCCCTTTCAAAGAACGAAAGAAGGATTTCAACGTCTGGACGATCGATGTCGAGTCGGGTCAATCGGGCATCGACAAACCGGACAAGAACGAGTGGAAAGACACTCCGCTCGGCACGATGTACAACACGTTCGGAAGCACCCGGTATGTCCTCACCGAGGAAAACCGACGGCTTCGCGATATCGCGTCTGGCGTTCCGTACGACGCAATCGCGATTCTCCTCAACGACAACCGGTACGGAGGCGGAGGGATCTATAATCTGTACGAAACGTGCTACACACAGACCGACACGAAAGGCCAGGAGTGGCAGATGGATTATGTTTTCGTTCATGAATTTGGCCATTCGTTCGCCGGACTTGGCGATGAGTACTACACGTCGCAGGTATCGTACGTTGACTTCTATGCCAAAGGCATCGAGCCATGGGAACCGAATCTGACAGCGCTGAATGATCCCGCGGCCCTCAAATGGAAAGACCTGGTTGCCAAGGATACGCCGATCCCGACCCCCTGGGAGAAAAGTACGTTTGACAGCCTGGAGGCAGCCCGCGCAAAGCTCGACCGGCTCGCACCTGACTACTATGCAAAGCGCGAACCGTTGTATCGTCAGGCGCAGGACATTCTGAAGAATTCAAGATTTGCCGGGAAGGTCGGAGCCTTCGAGGGTGCCGGATACGTATCCAAAGGAGTATACCGGCCCGCGATCGACTGCAGAATGTTTTCATTGAGCCTCGTGGGTTTCGATCCTGTCTGCAGCGCGGCGATAGAGCGGATGATAGATTATTATGTGAAATAACGAAGTAGTAAGTAGTGAAGTAGTAGGTAGTGAAGTAGTAAGTATATGGTTGTAGCGTCCGATTCACAATCGGACGAGCAGTGAAGTAGCGTCCGATCCACGATCGGACAAGCAATGAAGTAGCGTCCGATCCACGATCGGACAAGCAATGAAGTAGCGTCCGATCCACGATCGGACAAGCAATGAAGTAGCGTCCGATTCACAATCGGACGAGAGGAGTGATGGACCTTCCCGCTCGAGCCGCACACCAGAAGAAGATAGCATCCTGAGCGGAGTGCCGATGTTGTTTGTCGGCACGGAGTCGAAGGATGGAATGGTTGAAAAGAGTCAGGCTCACACGAGGGGCCGCATGATGAAACGTGGATTGAGATGGCTGCGATTGATCGTGATCGCGGCCATCGCCGCGATACTCTTTTGGACGATAGCGCTCATGATGCTTGAGAACCAGTTTATTTATTTTCCCGAGAAGTACCCGAACGGCCCGTACGAACAAGCCCGCTCGATTGCGAACCTCCAGGACTGCTGGATCACAACGCAAGATGGCGTCAAGATTCACGCGTGGTACGCCCCGGCAGAGAGTGCCCGGGCAACCCTTGTGATTTCACATGGGAACGCCGGAAACCTCTCTCACAGATACCTTATCCTCCGCTCACTGCAACGGCACCGTTACAATGCTGTGATGTACGACTACCGGGGCTACGGGCGGAGCGAGGGCACGCCGTCGGAGGAGGGCATCTACAGCGATGGCCGCGCGGCGCTCGATTTCGTGCTGACGCTGCCCGGCGTCGATTCATCGCGGATTTTCCTCTGGGGCACGAGTCTCGGGGGCGCAGTCGCCATCGACGTTGCCACCCATAGGACGATTGCAGGCCTCATCCTTGAATCAACATTCACCTCTGCTGCGGATGTGGCCCGCACCATGTATCCATTTCTACCAGTCCAGTACTTTCTCCGCACAAAGCTCAACTCCATTGAGAAAATCAAGTCACTTCGTCTCCCAATCCTTGTCGTCCATGGCTCTCACGACACGATTATTCCCATCGGAATGGGCCGGCAGCTCTTTCAGGCAGCCCCTGGTCCAAAGGAGATGTACGAAATTCCGGGAGCCGATCACAACGACACTTTTTTTGTCGGCGGCGAGGAATATTTTGACCGCATCGGCCGATTCACCATCTCCGCATTGACGTCAAAAACCGCACCTGGGAAGTGATTCTACCCCGCAACCTTTTTCTCGTCGCCGAAGTCTAAGAGAAACTCCCTCTCCGCCCACGAGGGCGTGTTTCTTTGCCGCGTCCGTCCGTAACCTTTGCCACCCACGGGCGTATGCTAGAGACGGAAAAAGCCGGCTCGTCAGTCTTCCCAAGTTATCCGAACCTTCCACGAGGCAAGCATGAAAAAGAAAATCATCATTTCTTCCTTCGCTGTTGTTGTTGTCGCCGTTGCAGCGTTCGTCTTTTTCGGAAACTCCAACTCTTCGAAGGACGAAGCTCTTCCGAAAGTAGCGGTCAAAGTCGGCACGATTGTCGATAAGGCGCTGGCGGTCGGGACGATCGAACCGGAGATCGAAATCTCCGTGAAATCGAAGGTCTCCGGCGTCGTGAAGCACTTGTTCGTGGACGTCGGTCAATTTGTGAAGGCTGGACAGCCGCTTCTTGAGATCAGACCGGATCCGACGCCGATCGAGCTGGCAGATGCCAAGCGGCAGGTGCAGTTCGCACAGGTTGATGTCGACAATCTGAAGAAAGACCGGACCCGACAGGATATTCTCTTCAAGAACAAGCTCATCTCCGACAAAGAGTACGAGGACTTCCAGAAGAAGTTCGACGAGGCCGAGCTTCGCGTGAAGATTGCCAGCGAGAAGCTCGCACTGCTCGAGAGCGGCAAAGTGAAAATCGGCGACACCGAAATCGAATCGATCGTCAAGGCGCCGATTGACGGCTACGTGCTCAACCGTGCGATTGAAGTCGGCGACCCTGTGACACCGCAGACTTCATTCATGGAGGGAACCGCGCTGATGAAGATGGCCAACATGGACCGTCTTCTGTTCAAAGGGACTGTCGATGAAATCGACGTAGGCAAGATGAAAGAAGGCATGGAAGTCGAGATCAAAGTCGGCGCACTGCCCACCGACACGGTGAAGGGATTCCTGAGAAAGATCTGGCTGAAGGCGCAGAAGAAGGATAATGCGACGGTCTTCCCGATTGAAATCCTGATTCCGGGAGCGAAGAACACGACGCTGCGTGCCGGATATTCGGCGAATGCGAACATTATCATCCAGAAGAAGACAAACGTGCTGACAATTCCGGAGCGGGTGGTGACCTTCCGCAACGACTCGGCGCTCGTGAAAGTCGCGGTCGCTCCGGGCAAGGACGAAGAAAAGCTCATCAAGACCGGCCTGAGCGACGCCATCAACATCGAGGTTGTTTCGGGGTTGAAAGAAGGTGAAGAGGTGCTGGAGAAACCGGTAAAGAAGATAGATTGATGGCGGATTGCGAATTGTCAATTGCGAATTGACATGACGGAGCAATTGACTAGGCAAAAGAACTCACGTCGATTTTCACCGCCTCAGGTAAGACGGCACGGTACAACAAGTGAACCAACTCATTCGAAATTTCAAATTCGCAATCCGAAATCTACCTCGATGAACCACTTGGGGACAATCATATCCGAGTTCTTGCTCGATCTTCGGGCGCAGAAGCTGCGGGCGTTCCTGACGATGTTCGGGATCGTCTGGGGAACCGTCACGATCATCGTGCTCATTGCATTCGGGGTCGGGTTCAAGAAGCAGATGTCGATCAACATGCATGGGATCGGCGAGAGCATCGCGATCATGTTCCCTGGCAAGACAACAAAGCCGTGGGAGGGATTCGGAACCGGACGGCCGATGAGTTTCGTGGAAGAGGATACAAAGCTGCTCGCCAGCCAGGTTTCCGGCATCAAGGCGATCAGTCCGGAGTTCGGCAGACGAACGCCGACCCGCGTCGGCCAGAACATCCTGACGCCGCTGATTTCGGGGATTCATCCGATCTATGCCGACATGCGGAACATCATTCCGGAGCCGAACGGCCGTTTCATCGACGACATTGATATGCAGCACCGGAAGCGCGTTGCCGTCATCGGCAACAAGGTGAAGGAGTTCCTCTTCGGCGAGAGCAACGCTCTCGGGAAGATTA
>Ga0233425_10006032_pt1 | contig 18447 bp, 14 predicted proteins | sample Watercolumn_Towu_2_FD_181712 | JGI IMG/M metagenome (GOLD analysis project Ga0233425, IMG submission 181712) | Freshwater microbial communities from Lake Towuti, South Sulawesi, Indonesia - Watercolumn_Towuti2014_140_MG | ecosystem: Environmental > Aquatic > Freshwater > Lake | place... | reverse complement strand
CGGTCCTGCGTGGCTGATGAGCCTCCTCTACCGGAAGGCCGGGCAGAAATACTGAGGCGTCGGCCCGCACTTGCGCGCCTGGTGCGACTACTCGGGCGGCGGGCACCGCCTCCATTACTGGCAAACGCGACGCAGGTCGAAGTGGACTTTGTGGTTTACGGTGCGTCCGGGCTTTACGCGGTCGAAGTCAAGAACTCGTCGGCGGTCCGGCCGGAGGACCTGCGCGCCCTGGCGGGTTTTGGCGAGGACTACCCGCAAAGCCGGCGCTACCTGCTTTACCGGGGAAAAGTGCGCCTCAAACGGGAGGGCATCCTCTGCCTGCCGTGCGCGGAGTTTCTGCGGCAACTCGAACCGGGCGGATTTCCGGAATAAGCCCCTGCCGGGCGCATCGGGCCGACCCGCCGCCGAATCTGTTCGCCCCCGCGGAGCGTCAATCCCACGATCCCCTCCGCTCTTTCACCATGAACACCGCCCCCCGGGGCCACCGCCCGACCCTCCGCCGGCAACTCGCTGCGTATCTCGCCCTCACGTTGCTCACCCCCGCCGCCGCTTTCGCCGACGGCACCATTACCGGCACTCTCAAGAACGCCAGTCATGGCGGCCCGGTGCCGGGCGCCTCGATCCGCCTCTCTCCCGGCAACCGCGAAACCGTCACCAACCGCGCTGGCGAATTCCAGTTCCCGCAGGTCCCCGCCGGCACCTACACCCTCGAGGCCAACTACCTCGGTCTCGATCCCGCCACCACCACCGTGCGCGTGGCGGACGGCCAGACCGCCCGGGCCGACACCCAAATCGGCGGCACCGCCATCGTGATGGAAGCGGTCACCGTCGAGAGCATCCGCGAGGGCCAGGCGCGCGCCATCAACCAGCAGCGCACCGCCAGCATGATCATGAACATCATCTCGGCCGACGCGATCGGCAACCTGCCCGACCGCACCGTGGGCGAGGCCCTCGCCCGGCTGCCCGGGGTCAATGTCGTCGACGACTCCTGGGCCAACATCCGTGGCACTCCGGCCGAGCACAACGCCGTCACCCTCGACGGTGATCGCTTCGCCGTCTCGGGCAGCGACCTCGACTCGACCTCCGTCACCACCGACAACCGGGCGGTCGATCTCTCCCTGATTCCCGCCGAAATGGTCGGCGGCATCGAGGTGATCAAGGCCCTCACGCCCGACCTGGACGCCGACTCCTTTGGCGGCACCATCAACCTCGTCTCGCGGAGCGCATTCGACCTCAAGGAACGCAGCGTGAACGGGAAGTTTGAATACATCCGCAACACCTTTCGCCGGCAACCGGGCCGCGCCGCCTCCGTCACCTACATGGATATCCTCGACAAAGCGCGCACCCTCGGCGTCAGCGCCACCTTCACCTACCGCCAGGAGGAGCGGATGACCAATTCGTACGAGTTCTCCTACTACGATGCCAACGTCATCCCGGTGGGCACCTCCAGTACTCCCAGCGCCATCGCGGCGGTCGGCGACCAGGCCATGGAGGGCTACGACACCCGGCTCAACTTCCGCGACATCCGGAAGTACGGCGCCACGGTCAATCTCGACTGGAAGCTCGCCGACGCCACCGAGCTGCACCTGCGCACCTTCTACGAGGATTCGCAGACCGACGGCGGCCGCTACCGCAACCGCTTCCGCAGCCTGGCGCGCATCGACGCCACCTCGACGGCCGTGCTGCAACGCGGGGCGGAGGTGCGGTTTCAGAATTACTTCGAGAATGGCCGGACCAACCAGGACCTCCTGCGGCTCGGCGTCGACGGCAAGACCCGTCTCGCCCAGGGCGGCACGCTGAAATACGGCGTGCGCTACAACGACACCCACGCCGACTTCGACCGCAATCGCTTCATCTTCGCCCCGCCCGGAAGCACCCAGCGCCGCGCTTACTCGTGGACGATCGATCGCCGCGACCCCGTACTTCCAGTCGTGACGATGACGCACCTCGCCACCGGGCAGAACGGCTTCTACGGGCCCCTGACCGATCGCGCCCTCAGCGCCATCCGGTTCCACAAGAGCACCGAGGACGAAAGCGATCTCACCGCCAACCTCGACTATGTCTTCAACCAGACGCTGGGCGGAAGGAATCTCGAGTGGAAGGCCGGCACCAAGTGGCGCAGCAAGGAGCGCAACCTCCGTCCGCGAATCGAAGATCAGCTCCGGCCCTCCGGAGCCACCACCCCCACCTTCGCCGATTTCCCGGTCGTTGCCGAACCGCGCAATCTCCTGAGCGGCTCGCAAGCCACGATGGGGCCCTACATCGGCCTGCGCGATGTCATCAACTACTACCGGGCCAACCCGACGCAGTTCTCCGCCACCTCCAGCAGCGAGACCATCCGGCTCGAGGCGCGCAAGTACGACGTCGAGGAGGACATTCTCGCCGCCTACGGCATGGCCTCGACCAAGTTCGAGAAACTCGAGGCGATCGCCGGCCTGCGCTGGGAGCGGACCAAGACCGGCTACCACTGGCTGGCCGATCCGCTCGGCGCCTCCCGCGGCTCACGCAGCTACGACAGCGTGCACCCCAGCCTGCTGCTCAACTACCGTTTCAACCGCCAGTTCGTCGCCCGCTTCGCCTACACCAACACCCTCTCCCGCCCGAGCTACGGCGATCTCGTGCCCTACCGCTCGACCGCCGACACCCAGGAGGAATCCGGCACCGGCGGGCTTGACCCAACGGCCTACCCCGAAACCAACAAAGTCTTCCTCGGCAACGCCAACCTCAAGGCCCAGCGCTCGGAAAACTTCGATCTCTCGCTCGAATACTACCTGCGGCAGGGCGGCGTGCTCTCGGTCGCGCTCTTCCGAAAAGACCTCACCGCTGTGATCTTCCGCGCCCAGTGGAAAAACGCGTCGGATCCGTTCACCATCTACTTCCAGGAACGCAACGGTTCCAAGGGCAAGGCGAGCGGCGTCGAGCTCTCCTGGCAGCAGGCGCTCACCTTCCTGCCCAAACCGCTCGACGGCTTCGGCGTCAACGTCAACGCCACCTTCATCGACGGCTCCTCCGTCCTCGAGGAACTCGTGCCCGGCACGATTAGCTCCTACCGCCCGCTCAACGTGAACTTCCTGCCCGAGCAGCCCGAGAAGGTCTACAACGCCCAGCTCTGGTGGGAGAAGTTCGGGATCACCGCGCGCGTCGCCGTCAACTTCATCGACGAATTCGTGCGCACGTCCGGCGGCCTTACCTCGTTCTCCGTCAACAACACCGCCACCCGCTGGGACGCCTCGCTGAGCTACCGCGTCAACAAACGCTTCTCGATCTACGTCGAGGGCCGCAACCTCACCGAGGAAGTCACCTCGTGGTACGCCACCACCCCGTCCCGCCCCGAGGACTACACCTTCACCGGTGCGATCTACACCGCCGGCATCAAGTTCCGGTTCTGAGGTCGGCGCAACGCGCCGGCCTTGTGCGCTCGGTCGCCTCCCGGTAGGCGCGGTGCCCTCACCGCGCGCGCCTTCTGTCGGACGATCCGAACGTCGAAACCAACATGGCGGTGTCCACTTCGGAGCTAACACTTGTTTTCCGAATCTCTCTCGTCTCCGTCGTCGTCCCTGTCTCGCAAGTCTTCCCAGTCTCACCCGTTTCCCATGTCTTTCCCCTCTTCCTCCTCCTCGCGCCGCAATTTCGTCGACGTGCCCACCGGCCCCGGCCGCGCCTCGCCCATGTGATGTCGCAGGTGGCAACCCGAGGTCGCAACCCCGGCGAATCCATTCTCGCGCCCCTTCGTCCCGCCGGTATCGTCTGTCGCCCATGAGCTCATCGGTACGCCACTGCCGTCTCCTCGCCGTACTCGCACTCGCGCTCGCCTCCGTTGCCTGGGCCGCCGAGCAGAAGGCCGCCGCCAAGGCCCCCGAACCGCTGGTGGGCTCCGTCGACCGCGCAACCGCTGTCTACCAGCGCGGCGAACCGATTACCTTCATCTTCCGCGTCGAACCAGACGGGCATCCGGCGACTTCCGGCGAACTCGAGTGGGCGCTGACCAAAGACGGCTTGCCGCCGTTCCGCACCGGTCGCGCGCCCATCGACGGAGGAAAGGTGACGATCACCGGAAGCCTCGATGAACCCGGCTTCGTCCAGTGCCGCGCCACCTACGTGCACGACGCGAAGAAGCTGACGGCGCTGGCCGGCGCCGCGGTTGCGCCCACCGAGATCAAGCCCAGCCAGCCGCCGCCCGACGACTTTGCCGCGTTCTGGGACGGCCAGAAAAAACTCCTCGCCGCCGTGCCCATCCGCGCGCGGCTGACTCCCGCCCCGTCACCGGCGCCGAACCTCGAGGCCTTCGACGTTCAGGCCGACAGCGTGGGTGCGCCGGTCTCGGGCTATTTCGCGCGGCGGGCGGGCGCCAAGGTGCGCAGCCTGCCGGCGATCCTCACCGTACACGGCGCCGGCGTGCGCAGCGCCAGCCTCAGTGCCGCCGTGGGTTGGGCCCGCGACGGCATGCTCGCCCTCGACCTCAACGCGCACGGGCTCCCCAACGGCCGCGAGGCCGCCTTCTACGAAACCCTCGCCGCCGGCGAGCTCCGGAACTACCGCACGACCGGCCGGGAATCGCGCGAGACCATCTACTTCCTCGGCATGTTCCTCCGGCTGGTGCGCGCGATCGACTTCCTGACCGAGCAACCCGAGTGGGATGGGCGCACCCTTGTCGTGTTCGGCTCCAGCCAGGGCGGTGCCCAGGCCATCGCCGCGGCCGGCCTCGACCCGCGCGTCTCGTTCTTTGTCGCCGGAGTGCCCGCGATGTGCGATCACACCGGCTTCCTCGCGCAGCGCATCTCCGGCTGGCCGAAGTTCGTCCCCACCGCCGAAAAAGACCCGCCGCCCGCGGTCGTCACCGCCATCCGCTACTTCGATGCGGTGAACTTCGCCGCCCGCGCCAGGGCCCCCGGGTTCTTCACCATCGGCTTCATCGACACCACCTGCCCGCCCACCTCCGTCTACGCCGCCTACAACGCCCTGCGTTCGCGCAAGGACATTCACCACGACATCGCCGCCGGCCACACCAACACCCCCGCCGCCACCGCCGCCATGCGCGCCGCCGTCAAACGCCACCTCGCGGCGATGCAATGACCGCCCCCGCTGAGCCACCTCCCCGCCAACCCATGAGCGTCATCCTGCCCCGCTCCGCGCTGTGGATCTTCGGACTGCTCCTCTCACGCCTTCCCGCGGAGCCAGATCCAGAGATAGCCGAGGTGCTCGCGCAGCGCCCGCGACGTGCCGTAGATCGCGCCCACTTCCCACAGAAAATCGTCCACCTTCCAGCCGGGGTTGTCCTTGGTCGCAAAATCCGCCGGGCACGGCACCGTCTTCAGTCCGGCGTTGCGAAAAAGGGCCGCCGCCCGGCGCAGGTGCCAGGCCGAAGTCACCAGCGCCACCGGCCCTTCGCCCGCCAGCCGCGCGACCGCGCGCGACTCGTCCTCGGTGTCGCGCACCTCCTCGACATAAAGAATCCGCTCCGGGACAACTCCGAGCGAGATCGCCGCCCGCCCCTGCATCGCCGCGTTGGTGATCTCGCCGGGCTCGCCGGAACCGGTGATGATCAACTTCGCCGCCGGCAGCACGCGCAGGATCCGGATGCCCTCCACCAGGCGTGAGAGCGAGGCCGTCGACAACAGGTTCGACGCCGCCACGCCCGGTGTGCGGTGATTGCCGCCTCCCAGTACCACCACGTAGCGACATTCCGCGAGTTCGCGGGGCAACGGCCGCGCCTCGGCAAACTCCGGCATCGCCGGATAGACCGTCTCGAGCGGCCGCAGCAGCGACTCGGCCACGAACTTGTTGGTCGAAATGAGCAGGATCCCGATCGCCATCGCCATCAGGCCGCGCCCCAGCCGCCGGCGCCGCGTGTATCGCAGGCACAGGAAGCCCGCCGCCCCCAACGCAACGCTCAGCGGCAGCGGCAGCAGCCAGAACGACACGACCTTCTTCAGCCAGAATAGCACGGAGGCAGCACAACCGCCCGGCGCTGCCGGCGCGAGCCCACGTTTTCTCCTTTGGCTTGCCCGCCGGAGGAGGGTTGCGGCCTTCAGCCGCGCTGGGCCGCTCTGGGGTCTTGCGCTCCCAGCGCCGGATCGCATCGTGGGAGCTGCGTCCGGCGACCGCCGCGACGACTCCTTCAACCTCAACCAGCGACCGTCATGAGATTCGGCATCAATACCTTCCTCTTCACCTCGCCGTTCACCACCGAGAGCACCGTCCTCTTCCCCACTTTCAAACGCTGGGGCTTCGATACCGTCGAGATTCCGATCGAGGATCCCGCGCACATCGATCCGGCCAGGGTGAAGGCCGCCGCCGATGCCGCCGGCCTCGCCATCGGCAGCATCTGCGCCTGCATGGGCCCCGGACGCGATTTCCGCGGCAGCGAGGCGGATCAACAGACCGCGATGGCCTACTGCAAGGCGCTCATCGATCAGTCCGTCGTGCTCGGCCGCCCCCCGCTGATCGGGCCGGTCTATTCGGTGGTCGGCAAGGCCGATGCAGTCGAGCCCGCGCAGCAGAAGGTCGAGTGGGATCTCGTGGTGAAGAACCTCAAGGAACTCGCCGCTTATGCGGCCGCCCGGGGCGTGGGAATCTGCATCGAGCCGCTCAACCGCTTCGAGACCGATTTCCTGAACACCTGCAATCAGGGCCTGAAGCTCGTGCGCGCCATCGGGTCGCCGGCCGTGAAACTCCACCTCGATACGTTCCACATGAACATCGAGGAGAAGGATCAGGCCGCCGCCATCCGCAAAGCCGGCAAGCGTCTCGGCCACTTCCACGCCTGCGGCAGCGACCGCGGCACGCCCGGCGGCGACCACATCGCGTGGCCCGCCATCGCCAGGGCGCTCAAGGCGATCGGCTACCGGGGCGACGTCGTGATCGAGTCGTTCACCACCGACGTCAAGGTCATCGCCCGCGCCGCCGCGATCTGGCGCAAAATCGAGCCGAAGCGAAACGACATCGCCGTCAAAGGCCTCAAGTTCCTCAAGCGGACCCTGCGCTGAGATACTGCGGCCTGCGGGTGCGGGCGGCACTTCCTGCGCGGTGGCAGGTGCCATCTGCCAATTTGGCGAACCTTCGCCAAATTGCCCGTCGCGCGCCGACTCTCTTCCTGCCCATCATTTTCCTGCCATCCCCTCCGAGCTTGCCCGCTGCGCGGTCGCCCTCCCACCCCGGGTGTTGCCCCCACCCTCCGCGATCGTTCACACTGCCACCATGCGCTCACCCCGCCTCACCCGCCGCCGGTTCGTCGGCTCGTTGTCCGCCACCGTCTCCGCCCTCGGCCTCGGCGCCGGCCGCCTCGCCGCCGCCGCGCCCCCGGCTGTGCGCGTCGGCTGCCAGGCCAACGGCTTCCCGATCAAGCCCGGCGACTTCCCGGCGCTGCTCGCGGCGCTCCGCCGGATGCGCGAACTCGACTACATCGGCTTCGAATGCAACGTGCGCTTCGTCGAGGGCGAGTTCGAGCGCAGCGCCGAGGCCCGCCGGCAAATCGAGGACACCGGCGTCGCCTTCATCGGCACCCACACCTCGATGCAGCTCGCCAAACCCGAGGTCTTCCCGCGCTGGGTCGAAAAAGTCGCCGCCCTGGGCGCCTCCTACATCGTGATGAGCGGCAGCGGACTTGCCGCCGACGGCAACTTCACCGCCGAGGCGCTGCGCCGCAAAGTGGCCACCCTGAACGAACTCGGGCGCACCTGCCGGCAGGGCGGCCTGCGCCTCGCCTATCACAACCACAACCCCGAGTTTGCCCGCCGCAACGCGGAGATGGACGCCCTCGCCGCGGACACCGATCCGGAGCGCGTGAGTTTCCTGATGGACGCCGGCCATGCCCGGCTCGGCGGCGGCGACCCGGCAGCGTTTCTCCAAAAACACCCCAGCCGCATCGCCGGCTGCCATCTCAAGACCTACAAGGCGCTCGTGCAGGTGCCGCTCGGCCAGGGCGATTGGGACTTCGTCGATCTCGCCGCCGCGATCAAGGCCACCGGCTGGCGCGGCTGGCTGATCACCGAGGAAGGCGGCGGCCCGAAACCCGGCAACACCGCCGCCCTCGGACCCGACCGAGAGTACATCCGGAAGATCTTCGGCGCCTGAGGCCGTGGCCGCGCGGCCCAATTGTGGCCGGTCGGCCACAATTGGGAACTTTCGGCGGGGCCAAGGTGGAGGACCGGCCAGCGCCCTGGTTTTCCCGGCGCAGTCCGGGAAAACCGGCGCTGCGCTTTCTGCTGTTGGCAGGTGCGTCCGCTCGCACTTACTCTGCCCGCAGCTTCGCCGCTCGACCACACCTTGCTCGCCATGCACCTCCGCCCCCTGCTCGCCGTCGTTGCCGCCCTCTTGCCGCTCGTCCTCGTTCAGCCCGCGGCCGCCCAACCCACCCCGGCCCCGAGCTCCGCCACACCCGCCCGACCCGCCGACGACCCCGTGCAGCTCTCTCCCTTCATCGTCGAAACCGAACGCGAAACCGGTTGGTCCGCCAACGACACCCTCTCCGCCTCGCGCACCCGCCAGGCCCTCAAGGACGTTCCCGTCAACATCGACGCCATCACCACCGACTTCATGGAAGACCTCGGCCTGTTCACCGCCGACGACGTCACCCGTTTCGTCGCCAACGTCTACGCCGCGCCCCACATGGAGAACGACAACAACACCGACAACTTCTCCTTCCGCGGCCTTTCCCAGCGATTCAACATCTCGCGCAACTACTTCCGCTGGTACATCCCGACCGATACCTACAACGTCGAGCGGATCGATTTCGGCAAGGGCTCCAACTCGCTCATCTTCGGCGACGTCGAGCCCGGCGGCCAGGGCTCCGCTTTCACCAAGCGCGCCCTCTTCCGGAACTTCGGCACCCTCCACGCCCAAGTCGGCCGCGAGCGCGCCTACCGCGTGCAACTCGACCTCAACCGCCAGCTCCACCGCACGCTCGCCCTGCGCTTCAACGCCGTGCGCCGCGCCGACAAAACGTTTCAGGACTTCTCCGAGTACGGCTTCAAGGGCCAGCACCTCGCCCTCACCTGGCGCCCGTTCCGCCACACCGAGGTCCGCGTCGAGTTCGAGCGCGGCGACATCCGCAACCAGCGCGGCTACGCCGGCGTGCAGGTGCGCGAGCAATCCGCCCGCTCCCTCGCCTTCTCCGGCACCGGCTGGTACGTCACCTCCGACGACGCCAACAACTTCTTCCCCCAGGCCGGCCTCCCCGCCGCCGACCGCTCCACCGCCAACAACCCCGCCGGCGGCTCCCCCAGCCTGATCGAGGGCGGCTACTTCGACGTCACCCTGCGCAACGCCGCCGGCGCGACCGTCGGCACCCGCCGCGTCCCCGCCTACCCGAAGCGCTACAACATCCGCGGCAGTTGGGACGGCTACGGCCGCCCCTTCGACACGTACTCCGTCATCATCGAGCAGCGCCTCGGCGACCTCGGCCTCGAGTTTGCCTACAACCGCCAGAACCAGGAGGGCCTCCGCAACGATAATTACTTTTCAAATACGATCAGCCTCGACGTCAACGGCCGTCCCTACACCGACTCCGTCGGCATCGACCTCAAGCGCTTCGGCAACGACGTCGACGCCTTCCGCTTCACCGCCGCCTACAACTGGCAGGTCACAAAGTGGATGCGCCAGCTCGTCGTCCTGAGCGGCGACTACCGCGAGGACTTCACCAACAACTTCCGCCGGTTCCTCTACAACCTCGCCACCGTCAACGCCGGCGGCCGCGTCAACACCACCACCGACCGCATCCGCTTCCGCGCCTACCTCGACAACGCCGATTTCTACTCGCGCGCGTTCTTCACCCAGTTCCTGCTCGAGAACCTCCCGCGCTCCGCCGCCTTCCAGCCCGGCATGTTCGCCATCCAGGGCGGCGCCAGCGCCGCCGACGCCACCGAGTTCCGCCAGCAATCCGCCGTCGGTGTCTCCGCTTCCGGCAACTATTTCCAGGGCCGCCTCCAGTCGCTCTTCGGCGTGCGCTGGGATTGGAACAAGACGCTCGACTTCGTCGGCACCGCCCGCGACGCCCGCGGCGAGGATCTCCCGCCGGCCAGCCCGCAGGACGCCCCCGGCGACTACCTGCGCAATCCCAACCTCGACCAGTCCAACAAGAGCTACTCGGCCGGTCTCACCCTCCGCCTCATCCCCGACCTCAACGCCTACGCCGTCTACTCGAATTCCTTCCGCTTTCAGGACGCCCGCACCTTCGATCGCACGCCCTTCGGCCCGATCACGGGCACGACCAAGGAAGTCGGCCTCAAGGGCGACCTCTTCCAGCGCAAGGTCACCTTCACGCTCGGTGCCTTCCACATCGACCGCGCCAATGTCGAATTCCGCTGGAACCCCTCGACCTTCACCGCCGGCGACGTCGAAAGCCTCTTCAACCCGAACAATCTCACGCCCGGCTCGCCCGGCTACTTCCGCCCCTGGGACGACGTCAACCAATACCGCAGCATCCTCTCGACCGAGACCTCGAAGGGCTTCGACCTCACGCTGCTCTTCCGCCCGACCAAGGGCCTGCAAACCCGCTTTACGCTCGCCAGGTCCGCCGTGATCACCCGGCCGGATTTTTCGCTGTTCCGCACCCTGCTCGACGCCGCCATCCGGCGCGGCGACGAGTCGCCCGCCCTCATCGCCGAAGCCCAGGATGTGCTCAACAGCAGCGATTTCGACACCAAGCCCACCGGCGCCCGCGCCTCGCCCTGGTCGGCCTCCTGGGTGTTCGATTACGCCTTCCCGCGCGAAGCCTGGGCTCCCCTCCGCGGCGTGCGCGCCGGCGTCAACGGCAGCTGGCGCGACAACTACCTCCTCGCCATCGTCAGCGGCGCCGAGTTCTACGGCGGCACGTCGCATCTCGTGAACGCGTACCTGCTCCGCGACCAGAAGATCTGGAACCAGCAGGTGCGCTTCCGCTTCGGCGTGCGCAACCTCGTCGACCTCGAGAACAGCCAGACTCGTCGCACCGGCACCACCACCCTGGCCAACGGCACCACGCTCTATCGCCTCGTCTACGTCATGCCGCCGCAATGGGACTTCGCCGCCACCGTGCGGTTCTAGCCCGCACAGTTGTTCACGATCAGTTCGGCGACGAGGGCTTCGAGGCGGTTCGCGGCGGTGCCGCGGGCGGCGGCGAGTTCTTGCTCCAACGCGTCCACCCCGGCGATCAGGAATCATCGCACTACGCGGTTGGGACAAGTTCCAGGAGAAACATCTGCCGCGTGCCGTCGGCTGCGATGCCCGGCACGACCAGCGCATCGCCGCTCCGATTCCAGCACGGCGCGGGGTCGAGCCGCAAATCCCCCGACTTCCACTGCCCCAGGAAAACCGGCGGCGAGCGCACGATCCGCCCGGTGCGCCGATCCAGGAAGGTGTAGTGGTTGTGCTCGCCGCTGCGATGGCTGTTGACGAACCAGCGGCCGTCCGGCGCCAGCGCGATGTCGCCGCCCGGGTTCGGGAAAACCTCCGCCCCGCCGAGCTTCTCCACGATCCGGCGGGTCGCGGTGTCGTAGATCACCTGCTGCTCGTCGAGCGACCCGATGATGCGACTCCCCCATTCCCAGTCCGGATGCCCGCCAATGAACGTCGTGTGCGCGGTCAGCTCCGAGCCGTCCGGCCGCACCGTGAACGGCACGTTCACCCGCTCCTCCCGCGGTCCCTCGAAGTCCCCGCGGCAGTAGAAGTACACCCGATCGTTGTTCCGGTTGTTGAGCGTGTGGTTGATGAAAAGGTGCCGCGCCTCCAACCGCGCGATCGTGCCCGCGAGCTTCGCCTTCAACTGCGCAAACGACACGATCAGCCGCCGCTCGCCCGTCGTCACCTCGACCCGGTGAATCCCATCGTCCGCCGGCGCCGCCACCTCCGTCGTCCAGTCCCAGGCGTCCTTGTAGCCCGTCACCGGCCGCAGGCGCGCCATCCGCGCGTAGTTGATCGCGAGAAAATAACCCCCGTTCTGCGCCACCCCGCCGTTGCCCACGGGCGTCGCCTCATAACGATACTCGCGCACCCGGCCCCCGTTCGGCCCGCGCGTGAGGTCAAACAGCACGGTGAAGACCTTCCCGGTCCGCGAATCCCGATCGTTGAAGAAGAACTGTGTCTCGGGTTGCTCCGGGTTCCAGTAAAACATCGTCCCCTGCTGTGGATTCCAGCCGAGGCTGCGATCCACCACCCGCAGCCGCTCGCCCTCGCGCGAGTCGATCAGGCAGACCCGCGCCGCGTCGCCCGCGCCCGGCAGCCGGTCCTGGAAATCCGTCTCGAGCGCCAGGAGATACCGGCCGCTGGCGTTCCACGGAATCGTCCGGCACTGGCCGATGTAGCCGAAAAAATGATGCGCCGGGCCGCTCGTGATCTGCCGCACGCGCACGGCGACCTCCCCGGCCGACGCCATCCTCTGGCCCGCGCCGCCGCCCGCCGGCGCCGGCCCCGCGGCCCATGCCCCGGCCGCCATCACCGCCATGCCTGCCACGATTCGAGTCTTCATTTGCGCGCACCTCCACCCCCACCTTCCTTCCTCCCTTCCGTTCTGGCAACCCACATCCCGCCCGTCAGCCCCTTGGGTCCAGATCGTCGGCATGCCGGCGGGCGCGCCACCTGCCACGCTTCACGTCGTGGGTTGCGACCTCGCGACAGAACCCGGCCTCCCCGCGCAACCCGAAACCGCCTCACCCGGCGCCACGATTGACACCGCCCGGGGTAATTGTAAAAACAATCGCACCCGCCACATGCCCACCGCCCTTCCGCCCCGCTCGGAACCGAAACCACTGATCGTCGTCGTCGAAGACGAGGTCGAACTGGCCAAACTCATCGCCGACAACCTCGAACGCGCCGGGATGCACGCCCAGGTCTGCACCCGCGCCCAGCACGCGTTTCGCTTCCTCAAGCGCAACTTCGCCAACCTCATCCTCCTCGATATCACGCTCCCCGACAAATCCGGCTTCGTCCTGCTCGAAGACCTCAAGGCGGCCGGCCTCTCCGTTCCGATCATCTTCCTCACCGGCAGCATCGAGGAGGCCAGCAAGGTCCGCGGCCTCGACATGGGCGGCGACGATTACGTGACCAAGCCGTTCAGCTATGCCGAACTCATGGCGCGCATCCGCGCCGTGCTTCGCCGCACGGAAGCCAAGACCGATCTCAACATCACCAGGAACGTCAAGGTGAGCGACCAGCCCTTCGACTTCTGCGGCGCGCATCTCAACCCCGTGCGCATGGAGATCTCCTTCCCCGATGGAATCACCCAAAAACTCGGCCGCAAGGAACTCGGCATCATCGCCTACCTCCACGCCCGCCCCGACCAGATCATCACCCGCCGGGAGTTGATCCACTCGGTCTGGGGAATCCATGCCGACGTCAAGAGCCGCTCCCTCGACCAGTACATCGTCAAGGTGCGCGAGTTGTTCAGCGCCCACGGTCTGAGCCTGGCGGCCTTTCGCACGGTGCACGGCGTCGGCTACATCTTCGATCAAAAGGGCGCCGCTTGACGCGCCCGCGCGCTTGCCCGCGACCGGGCAAACGCCCCATCGTGGCGCCATGCGCCCGACCCTTTCGATCGCCCTGCTCGCCCTCGCAGGCACCGCGGCGATGCTGCGCGGCGCGGCGCCAGGCCCCGCTTCTTTCGCGCGCGTCGAGGTCGCGCCCACCTGGACTTCCGTCTATGTCGGCACCGTCTCCCTGACGATCCCCGCCCTCGTGCGCAACGCCTCGGGCGACTACGAGGCCGCCTACGCCGCCCGTGTGTTTCCGTACTTCTTCTACAACGAACAGGGCCGGATCGCCATCCGCGTCTCGGATGAATCCCTCGGCCGGCTCGCTCGCGGTGAATCGATCGAGTTCTCCGGCCGGGCCGTCAATTCCAGCGGCGAGATCCGCCAGGTCGAAGGCAAGGCGACGCCGGCCGAGGCCACCCGCGGTCGGATCAAAGTCCGGGTTCGCGTCTCGCCCCGAGTCGAACTCATCTTCAATACCACCTACCAGTTCCCCACGGAGTGAATCCCAGCCGGGTCGCCCCGCGGATCTCCACCTCGCCCTCACCACCCGCATGCCTGCGCCCGCATCCACCGCCCAACCCGAGTCCACAAAGTTCTTCGACCTGCAGGTGAACGGCTTCGCCGGCGTGGATTTCCAGCAACCCGCACTCAGCCCGCGCGAGTTCGCCTCCGCCCTGCAGGCCCTCCTCGCCCATCACACGCGAATCCTCCTGACGCTGATCACCGACTCCGTCGACGCGCTCGGGGCCAAGCTGCAGCACCTCGAGGCCCTGCGGCGCGACAGCCCACTCGGGCACCTCATCGCCGGCTATCACCTCGAGGGGCCCTACCTGCTGCCCGTCCCCGGCTACCACGGTGCGCATCCCCCCGAGTTGATGAAGGCCCCGGATCGGGCGGAATTCGACCGCCTGTGGCGGGCCGCCGACGGACAGCTCCGGCTGATCACGCTGGCCCCCGAACTGCCCGGCACGCCGGACTTCATCCGCCACGTCGCGGCGCACGGCGCGCGGGTTGCCATCGGGCATTCCGACGCCGGCGAGCGGGACATCGACACCGCAATCGCCGCCGGCCTCACGCTCTGCACGCACCTCGGCAATGGCGTGCCAATCCAATTGCACCGGCACTACAACGTCATCCAGCGACTCCTCGCCCGCGACGAACTCGACGCCGTGTTCATCCCCGACGGCATCCACCTGCCGCCCCATGTGCTCAAGAATTTCGTCCGGGCCAAGCCGCCCGCCCGCGTGCTGTTTACCACCGATTGCATGGCCGCTGCCGCTGCGCCGGCCGGCCGGTATCGCCTCGGCCGCCATCTGGTGGAAGTCGGAGCCGACCGCGTCGTCCGCGAGCCCGGTCGCGAGAACTTTGCCGGCTCGTCGCTCACGATGGGGGAAGCGTGGCGCAACGTGCAGAGCTTCCTCGGCTGGACACCGGAGGCGGCGCTGGCGGCGTGTTCCGATCGGGTGATGGCCGCGGTCGGCCTCGCCCCCAGCCGCCCCTGCCCGACCGGGCAACCGCCACCTCACGCCTGATCCAGCCGCGCTCCCCGCTCGACGCCCCTACGACGCGGAGATCGTCGATCTCGTGAGCACTATCCCGGGTCTTCCTGCCCGAGCCTCTGGTCTCCGGCCTCTGGCCTCTGGTCTCTGTCCTCTGGTCTCCGGCCTCTGGCCCCTCCTCCGCGCGGCGGAGCCGAACGCCGTTCGTTCGCACCTTCGGTTGCGGCTGCGCCGCGCTGGGCTGGTTGGGCCGATGCACCGGAGCAGTTTTGACGTTGTCGATTCGCACCCGCCGCGCCACGAATCCCCGCAGGCCAACCCACCCCGTGCCTTCCACGCTCCCCATCGCATCACTTTGCGGCAACTCTGAACGCCGCGCCCACCCGCCCGGGCGCGGACTCCGCACCGCCCCGCTCGCCGGGCGCGCCGCCTCGTTGCGCTTGGCGGCGACTCTCGCGACGCTGCTGCTCCTGCCCGCCCACTCCTCCACTGCCGCAGGTAGCGGCGGCATCCGCCTCGAGATCAAGGACCCCAAGGGCGCGCCCGTGGCCGATGCCGTCGCTTCGCTCGTGCCGCTCGACGCCTCGCCCACCCTCGCGCCGCCCGCCGAGCCCGTCATGGTCGTGCAGGAACGCGAGGAGTTCGTCCCGTACGTCACCGCGATCGTCGCCGGCACGCGCGTGAACTTCCCGAACCGCGACAAGGTGCAGCACCACGTCTTTTCCTTCTCGAAGGCGAAGCGGTTCGATCTGCCGCTCTACCGCGGTGAACCCAGCGCGCCCATCCTCTTCGACGAGCCGGGCGTCGTCAGCCTTGGCTGCAACATCCACGACTGGATGTCCGCCTACATCGTCGTCCTTGCCACGCCGCACTTTCAGAAAAGCGCGGGCGATGGCGTGGCCCTCCTGCGGGACCTGCCGGCCGGCCGCTACCGCCTCGAGGTCTGGCATCCGCGGATCAAGGCGATCTTCCAGCGCGAACTCGCCGTCGCCCCCAACGACACCGCCATGCAAACAATCTCGGTCGTGCTCGGCGTCGACCGGCGCATCCGCCGGGCGCCGGAGGGCGGCGCCGGCGGCTACAAGTGATCCTCCGTCCCCGGAGTTTCCGCGCGAAGCTGCTGCTGCTCTTCGTGCTGGTGGTGACCGCCGCGCAGTTCGCCACGTGGTTCCTCGTCTCGCGCTACCACGACCGCCAGGCCCGCCAGCTCATTGATGAGGAGCTCCAGCAGGCCGCCCTCACCTTCGCCCGCCTCGTCGAATACCGCAACTTCCTCCTTACCGCCGGCGCGCAAACCGCCGCCCGCGACCACCCGATTAAACAGCTCCTGATCGGCGACGACGTCGTCACCCTCGCCTCCGCCCTCGAGAGCGTGCGGCTCACCAACCGCGGCGACCTCGTCTCGGCCGTCGCACCGGACGCCAAGCTCCTCGCTTCGACCTCGCGCGCCGCCCCCGCCGAGGGGCTGTTCGCCCGCTTGATCGCCCTCGCCGAAGCCGAAACCGGCGCCAACCCCACCGCCCGCAGCTTCGGCTATTTTGGCGGCGAACTCTACTCGGTCGTAATCGCCCCGGTGCAGGCGCCCGAGATCATCGCCTGGCTCGCGGTCGGCTTTCGCATCGATCGCACCTTCGCCGCGGAGCTGAAAACTCTCACCGGCATCGATCTCACGTTTTTCGATTCGGCCGGTGGCGTGCTCGCCAGCACCCTGCCCGCCGCCACCGTGCGCGACCTCGCGGCCGCGCTGCCGTCGCTCGCCGGCCTCGCCGGGAGCTGCGCCTGCCTGCTCGGAGGCGAAACCGCGCTCGTCACCACCCGGCGCCTCGTCACCGGCGATCGGCAGTCCGCCACGCTCGCCCTCCAGTACTCGCTCGACGCCAAGCTGAAACCGGCCCGCGAAGCGGAGAACCTCATGCTCCTGGTCGCGACCGGCAGCCTCGCCCTCGCCGTCTTCCTCAGCCTCGGCTTCGCCCGCCAGCTCACCCGCCCCATCGCCGAACTCGTCGGCCAGACCCGCCGCATCGCCCGGGGCGACTACACGGTTCGCTCCACCGCCTACCGCGACGACGAACTCGGCCGCCTCGCCCAAGCCTTCGACGAGATGTCGCTCGGCCTCGCCGAACGCGACCGCGTGCGCGACCTGCTCGACAAAAACGTCTCCCCCGAGGTCGCCGCCCAGCTCCTGCGCGACGGTGCCACCCTCGGCGGCGAGGAACGCGAAGTCACCATCCTGTTCGCCGATCTCCGCGGATTCACCACCCTCAGCGAGCAACTTCCCCCACGCGACCTCCTCACCCTGCTTAACCGCTACCTCGATCGCATGAGCGCCGCCATCGAGTCGCACGGCGGCGTAATCGACAAGTTCATCGGCGACGCGATCATGGCGCTCTTCGGCGCCCCCGTCGCCCAGGGCGACGCCGCCGACCGTGCGATCGCCGCCGCCCACGCCATGGAAGCGGCCCTCGCCGCGCTCAACGCCGAAGGCCGCCCCCCCCTCGCCCTCGGGGTCGGCATCAACACCGCCCGCGTCGTCGCCGGTAACATCGGCTCGCAGCGCCGCCTCAACTACTCGGTGATCGGCGACGGCGTCAACGTCGCCGCCCGGCTCCAGGCCCTCACCCGCACCGCCGAGTACCGCACCAACGTCATCGTCAGCGCCGCCACCCGGCGCGCGGCCAAGGCTCCCGGCGCCACCCGGCCCCTCGGCACCGTCGCCGTGAAGGGCCGCGCCGAACCCGTCGAGATTTTCGCCGTCGATCGCCCGGCGTGAAACCACGCCGCCGCAGGCAGGCCACAACGTCCCGGTAGCGGAGAGCCGGCCATCGGCTCATGCCGGCATGGGTACCGAAACCGGCAGGGGCAGAGTGAACGATCGCGACTTCCGGCGCAGTGCCCGGCGCCGCAGCGGCGGCAATGGCAATTTCACCCCACCCTGTTCGGCAGTCGCTTCCCACCGCGCCCCACCCATCGGGCTACAGTTTGTACCCGATCTTCCTCAAAAAGTCCTTGCGCCACGCGACGTCGCTCTCGCCCTCGACCCCCTTCGGCGACGCCCCGTCGATCACCCCCAACACACCCCGGCCCTGCTCCGTGGCGGCCACCACCACTTCCGTCGGGTTCGCTGTGGCACAGTAGATCCGGCACACCTCCGGCACCTGCTTCAACGCGTTCAACACGTTGATCGGAAAAAACCCCTCGCCGAGAAACACCAGAAACGTGTGTCCGGCGCCGATCGCCAGGGCGTTCTTCCTCGCCCATTCGACCATCGCGGCATCCGTGCCGGAGCAGCGCACGAGGCACTTCCCCGAGGCCTCGCAAAACGCCAGCCCAAACTTGATCCCCGGCACGGCGCTCACCAGCGCCTCGTGCACGTCCTCCACCGTCTTGATGAAATGCGTCTGCCCGAGGATGAAGTTGACCGTCTCCGGTTTCTCGATGCGCACCGTCGTCAGTTGCATGGGAGCCTCCTATCCCGGCCGCCCTTGTGCGCGACCGGGTTGAGA
>Ga0233425_10006031_pt1 | contig 18447 bp, 18 predicted proteins | sample Watercolumn_Towu_2_FD_181712 | JGI IMG/M metagenome (GOLD analysis project Ga0233425, IMG submission 181712) | Freshwater microbial communities from Lake Towuti, South Sulawesi, Indonesia - Watercolumn_Towuti2014_140_MG | ecosystem: Environmental > Aquatic > Freshwater > Lake | place... | reverse complement strand
CGTGTGGACGGTGTATATACTGCTGACCCCGAAAAAGATCCGATGGCGGTTAGGTTCCGGACACTCACCTTCGACGAAGCATACGAAAAAAAACTGAAGATCATGGATCTTACGGCTTTTACCATGTGCCGCGAAAACAGCCTGCCTATCATCGTTTTCAACATGAACCGGAAGGGAAACCTCCAACGGTTGTTAACGGGTGAAGAGATCGGTACACTGGTAAAAAATCCCTCAACCAGTTAACCAAAAAAAATTACATTTGCGGTGAAACTAATAAGCACTTAAATATGGTCGAAGAATGTCAGTTTGTATATGATCTTGCTAAGGAAGGCATGAGCAAAACAATTACCCACCTTGATAAAGGGTTTCAGAAGATCAGAGCCGGTAAAGCGAGTCCTGCCATGTTAGAGGGAGTATCCATCGATTATTATGGTGTAATGACACCGATTAATCAAACTGCTAACATTACCGCTCCCGATCCGCGTCAGATCATCGTCCAGCCATGGGATAAAAGTGTCATCGGGCTGATCGAGAAAGCCATCCAGGCAGCAAACCTGGGATTTAATCCGAAAAATGAAGGCGAAGTATTGAGGATCCTTGTTCCGGCAGTAACCGAGGAACGCCGCAAAGAACTGGTGAAGCAGGCAAGAGTGGAAGCCGAAAACACCAAAGTCGGAATCAGGAACACACGGAGAACTGCAAATGAGGAAGCTAAAAAGCTTGAAAAGGAAGGTGTTTCGGAAGATGATGTGAAGAAACTTCAGGACGACATTCAGAAGCTGACATCCGAGTACATCGAGAAGGTGGATAAACTGATGGAAGCAAAGGAAAAGGATATCATGACGATTTGATTGTTTAGTGCCAAGTATTTAGTACATAGTATTTAGACTTGAGATTGGAGACTTGAGAAGCGAGTATGATTTTAGAGGAATACCTATTTCAATCCCAAACCGATTCTTAGTGAGATAAATTCAGCTGGGTCGTTATGTCCGCCACTCGCAATATTTACAATCTTATTGTGGTAATGAAGGGATGCCAGCAAGTTGATTGTGGATAGAGGGAAAATAATCCCTAAGCCTGAATTCACACCCAAATACAAATAATCATGATCAAAATTGCCTGAGATTTCGTTTTCGCTGCTGACGCCTGTAAGCATATCATAAATATGATAGGTTCCTTTTCCATGGTTGATTGGGATTACGTCGATTGTGGGACCTCCCTCGATGAAGAAGATGTGCTTTTTCCCGAAATTCAACCTCGCCATTAAAGGTATGGAGAATGAATAAAGACTGAAGTTTATATCCCTGTAACTGCAATTAGGTCCGCAGAGCAAATAGTCCTCATGGTATTTGGTTTTCTCAAATAATAAACCTGAAATCAAGTTAACCTTCTTTGCATCAAACCAGATTATCCTTATGCTCAATCCAAAGCCGGTTTCACCGGCTTCCATGTTACCGGTTAGATGGTTCAGGCTTACACCGGGTTCGATATGATGGAACAAATCGTTCTGGGCAAAGGATTGTATCCTAACCAATAGCACAAAAAAAAGCAGAATCAGTAATCTCATGTTTTTATAACTTATCATTCAGTCAACTTTTTTCTCGTTTAAAAATTCAACTTTTAGTTAACTCCCCGAAGAAATTTTTTTGTTTCTAACAGCAAAAAAGAACAGGGCTGCGGTCAGCAATGTTTCACCGGCAATAAATATCACCCATGGAAACCTAGAAGGTACATAACCCGAAGCCACCTCAAGTATTTCTCTGTGACGTGAGGGAGTGAAAAAATCGAAGATTTCATTTTGTTTTAGCATGTACCTCAAATAATCCCATGTATACGCAAAGATCATAACCATTGAGCCGGCAATCAGAAAAAGCCATTCAATCAGGATGATTTTTATTTGTCGATTGGTATCGGTAAAATAGCTGATCAGCAATGCAAAAGCAATCATTGTGAGAGAATTAATTACCGGACCGATCACGGGTCCGACCCACATGACAGGAATAAGGAAAAGAATATCCCAGGTAACTAATGACGGAGGCCAGCCAAGCAGCAGCTTCAGAAAGACATAATAAAAAATATCCCAAACAGCAAAGCAAAAGATAAAAAAGCCGAATTTCTCAGTCTTTGTTCTGCCCGCGAGAATACCTGCACCCGCAAGCATAACCAGTGTTGCCGCTTCGCGGACGATCTCGGTAATTCCGATTCCTGGCTCGATGGCTTTCAGTGGAAAATCAAATCCTTCGGGGTAATAAATCTGCCTCAGATACACCACTACAGCGCTTTCGAGGTATCCCATTGCCACCGAGAAGATCGTTAGCCAGCTTAAAGTTCTGAAAGTCGAGCGCAACATGACTTTACCGATGAATTTATTGCATGAAAATATTTTGTCAAATCTACTTCATTACATCGAAAACCTTCTGAGAAATTCTTTTCAACCAAAGTTTGTTAATTAAAAAAATACTTCTACTTTTGCCACCCGTTTTCGAAAGGGGAATTGTTAAACAAGTAATTACACTACAATGGACACTTTAAGCTACAGAACGGTTAGCGCAAATAAAGAAACGGTCAGAAAAGAATGGGTGCTTATAGATGCCGAAGACAAGGTTCTCGGAAGGCTTTCTACTGTTGCGGCGCAGTTTCTGAGGGGTAAATACAAGACTAATTTTACACCTCATGTCGATTGCGGTGACAATGTGATCATCGTCAATGCTGAAAAAATAAAGTTGACGGGCAATAAGCTGAATGAAAAGGAATATGTGCGTCATTCGGGATATCCGGGAGGTCAGAGGGTGAAAACACCACGACAGTTGCTGGCAACAAAACCTACAGCAATCGTCGAGATGGCGATCAGGGGAATGCTGCCCAAAAATAAGCTCGGCGATGCTCTTTTCAGGAACCTGCACGTTTATACAGGATCCGAGCATCCTCATGAAGCCCAAAAGCCGAAAACAATTGATCTGAAACAAATCAAATAATTATAATGGAACTAATCAATTCGACAGGAAGAAGGAAAACAGCGATTGCCAGGGTATTTATGAAAGAAGGCAAGGGCACCATCACTGTTAACGACAGAGATTATAAAGAATACTTTCCTGTTCCCACACTGCAATATATCGTCAACCAGCCCATCGAGATCACCGAAAGCACAGGGAAATACGACTTTACAGTAAACCTCCAGGGCGGTGGCATTACCGGTCAGGCTGAAGCGCTCAAACTCGCTATTGCAAGGGCGTTGATCGAGTTTAACCCGGAATTCAGACCTCCGCTGAAAGCAAAAGGAATGCTGAGACGGGATCCGCGCATGGTTGAAAGAAAAAAATACGGACGAAAGAAAGCCCGTAAAAAGTTCCAGTTCAGCAAACGATAGAACATTTTTAATCATGTTTAGTATCTAAATTGCTGAGACTTCGGGTAACACCGGGCTACTCGGCAATTGCATTATCAACAGAAAGTAAACATAAAACACATGTCAAGAACAAATTTCAATGATTTATTAGATGCAGGTGTGCATTTCGGGCACCTGAAAAGAAAGTGGAATCCGAATATGGCTCCTTATATCTTCATGGAGAGGAACGGGATTCACATTATTGACCTTTATAAAACAGCCGCCAAGATCGAGGAGGCGGCATCAGCCATCAAGCAGATCGCGCGTTCGGGTAAGCGGATTTTATTTGTTGCCACTAAAAAGCAAGCAAAGGAAATCGTAGCCAACCACGTGAAGCACATCGGGATGCCGTACGTGACTGAGCGCTGGCCCGGCGGTATGCTCACCAACTTTGCTACCATCCGCAAAGCGGTGCGTAAAATGGCTTCCATCGATAAGATGATCGCCACCAATACCTATAAAAACCTGTCGAAGAGGGAAAGGCTGCAAATTCAGCGTGAACGTGCCAAGCTGGAAAAACAACTCGGCAGTATCGCCGATCTGAACCGGCTGCCTTCTGCTATTTTTGTGGTCGATATCCTGAAGGAACACATTGCTGTGGCTGAAGCTAAAAAACTGAATATTCCCACCTTCGCTATTGTGGATACGAACTCGGATCCGACAAAAGTGGATTTTCCGATCCCGGCAAACGACGATGCTTCCAAATCCATCGACCTGATCGTGGGCGTGATGGTTAAAGCCATCGAAGAGGGTATGATCGAAAGAAAACTTGATAAAGACAAGCGCGATACCGAAGAAAAAGAAGAAGGCGATGAATTAATCAAGGTTTCTGCAGAATCGGTTGAACTGGCGGAGGAAGAGGAGGATGCTGAAATCGAAAAGGGTAAGAAGCCGGCTCGCCCGAGGATAAAACCGGGTGTAATCCCTCCCGTAGGCGAAGAAGGAACCGATGCAGGCAAGAAGGTGAAAAAACCCGTGGCAAGAAGCGGAAGAAGCAGGTAGGGTTACTCTGGAGAATTCACTTTTGAGATACAGACATAAGACCAAAGAAATTTTGGATAAAATATTGATTATTATTTAAGCCTGGAAAGGCTGCTGATTTAACAAAAGAAATTAAACTATGGCAAATATTACAGCTTCCGAAGTAAATAAGCTGAGACAAATGACCGGAGCCGGAATGATGGATTGTAAAAATGCTCTGGTCGAAGCTGAGGGCGACTACGACAAAGCAATCGATATTCTGCGTAAGAAAGGTCAGAAAGTGGCTAGCAAGAGGGCAGACAAGCAGGCTAATGAAGGAATCGTTCTTGCCAGAACCACCGACGATAAGAAATTCGCTGCCGTGATCATGCTCAACTGCGAAACGGATTTTGTTGCCAAAAACCAGGAGTTTGTAACCTTCGCAAATGATGTGATCAAGCTGGTGCTTTCGGCAAAACCGGTAGATATCGGGAAGGTAAAATCACTCGCGTACAACGGGAGAACCGTGGCTGACGGCATCACCGACCTGATCGGAAAGACGGGAGAAAAAATGGAACTGTCGGGTTATGGTTTTGTAGAGGCGGGGAAAGTGTTTGCGTACAACCACCAGGGAAACAGGCTTGCAACCATCCTGGGGATGAGCAAGACCGATGCATCGGAAAGTGCAGGGCATGAACTTGCAATGCAGGTGGCAGCAATGAACCCGGTAGCTGTTGATAAGGATGATGTTCCGAAGAGCGTGATCGATAAGGAAATCGAGATCGGGATGGAACAGGCACGCCAGGAAGGTAAACCGGAAAACATGCTGGAAAAAATAGCCGTCGGCAAATTGAACAAATTCTATAAGGATAATACGCTGCTGAACCAGGATTTTGTTAGGGATACGAAGATCACCGTTGGACAGTACCTGAAGCAGGTGGATCCGGAACTGAAGGTCACCGGATTCAGGCGGTTGATGCTGGGAGCATAACTGGTTTAAAGTTTATGGCTATTTCATAAGCCACGCTTGATGAACCCGGTTTGCCCGGATTAAAATAATTTCAAACAATAAAGGAACCTGCCGGGTTGAAAACGCGGCAGGTTCTGTTGTTTTTGTACCTGTCAAAATTCCAATGCCGGCAATAACTACTGGTCATGCTGTTACCCGAACTGTTCATTATTCCATCATATTATTCCTGCGGAACATGAATAATTATAGATTGTAATTTTCAGGACATGCATGTGCCACCATGGTCAGCGTCCATTCACTCCTGTTCTCCAAATTAGTCATATTCTGAGGGACTGTGCAGGCGAGGGCTTTATTTTATTTAAAATTTTGGTGAATAATCAGAAAATGCCTCAGAGATTTCATAACTTTGAGGATTACAATCTTACGATAATGATCACTCATAAACTCAAAAACAACATCAGCCATGAAAAACAAATTCACTATCGCCATCGCATCAATCATTCATTTGGTGCTGTTTTCCGGTTTGGCAGTTGCACAGATTATCCCTGATTTCCTGGTGAATGAGCTGGGAAGTCCGGATGGTTCCGAACAAGCCAATCCACGTATCGCGGGCTATGGAAACGGCAATTATGTGGTCGCCTGGCAGGATGAACGCAGCGGGTACAATATGGATATTTTCGCCCAGATATATGCAAATGGCGGGACACCTCAGGGTGCCAATTTTAAAGTCAATGACGATAACGGCTATGCCGCACAATACATACCTTTTATCGCCGCCGGTCCGCAGATGAATTTTATCATTGTGTGGATCGATAACAGGGAAACCGGCGAATGGGATGTATTTGCCCAGCGTTTCTCAAATGATGGTTCGCCGGTCGGAAGCAATTTTAAAGTTAATGATGATGCCGGTGACGTGGAACACGAGTATCCGACGGTGGCTGTGGATAGCCTCGGCAACTTTGTGGTTGCGTGGGCAGATGAGCGTAACGGTCATTTTGATATTTATGCGCAGCGCTATTCAAGCGAAGGGGTGGCATCGGGAAGTAACTTTAAAGTGAATGATGACACTGGTGAAGCCTTGCATTACTGGCCTCATTGCGCAGGCATGAAAGATGGAAGTTTTGTTGTAGCCTGGGTTGATGACCGCAATAGCGGCAATTACGACATCTTTGCACAATGCTATTCACCTGATGGAACAGCGCTGGGGACAAATTTTAAGGTAAATTCGGACGAGGGCGATGCTTTTCAGCTGCGCCCGGAGATCGCAACCGATGAAGAAGGCGGATTTGTCATTGTATGGGAGGATAACCGCAATTCCGAGTGGGATATTTTTGTTCAGCGTTTTCAGCAAAACGGTGTTCCGATAGGCGATAACTTCGTGGTGGAGGGTAATCCCGCGGGATCAGGTCAGAGAAATGCCGGTATTTCGGGCGATCCGGAAGGTAATTTTGTAATCAGCTGGGAAGACGACCGAAACGATTATTCCGATGTTTATGCACGACGATATTCGTACAACGGCAATCCGGTTGGCGAATGTTTTAAAGTGAATAACGATACTACCAATAGTCAACAGAACAGTTCCGGCGTCTTTAGAGCTGATAACGGCGATTTCCTGATTGTATGGCAGGACTACCGGACAAGCTGGAACGGGGATATTTATTCCCAGTCGTACTTGAATGACGGAACCCTGGTTGAGGATAATCTTAAAATAAACGATGATACAGGAAGTGAAAACCAACTAGCGCCTTCGATGGCTGTTGACGGAAACGGAACAATGATATTTGCCTGGGTGGATGAGCGGAACAATAATCCGGCAATATATGCACAGCGGTTTTCAGCCGGTGGTGCGGCGTTGGGCGATAATTTCGAGGTGAATGATGATTCCGGCGCCGGCATTTATGATCTCCAGCCATCGGTGGCGGCAAATGAAGATGGTAATTTTGTGATCGCCTGGGCTGATTTTCGCAATGGATACTGTTTCGATATCTATGCCCAACGGTTTGCCCCCGACGGGTCGCCACAAGGCGAAAATTTTCTGGTAAGCAATTCCGGAGCCTGCATGCACTATACGCCCGTGGTTGCGTTCAAGGAAGACGGCAATTTTATTATTGTCTGGACTGATGCAGATGAAGGAGGGTTCGATAAAGCGGGATTATCCGGAATATTCAAAGATAAACCGGAAGGCTCATACAAGGATGATCAAAACAAAGGAAACGAACCGGATGTATATGCCCAGCTTTATTTAAGTGACGGGACTCCGGTGGGTGATAATTTTATTGTGAATGAGGAACCCGGTTACACATTTCAGGTAAATCCGACGGTAGCAGTTGATGCAAACGGCAATTTTACCATCGGCTGGGAGGACGACCGCAACGGTCCCTGGCATATTTACCTGCAGCGCTTTCTGTACGACGGAACGCCCATCGGTGTAAATTATCAGGCAGAAGACGATATGTATCCTGATCATCAGATTTACCCGTCATTGTCAATGAACGGAGAAGGAAATTTTTCGGTTGCCTGGATGGACAACAGGAACGGCAATTACGATATTTTCTGCCGGCGGTTTTCAGTTGACGGTCTGCCGGTTGGAGAAAGTTTTCAGGTAAACGACGACACCGGACCGGCATACCAGTCTGTTCCCCGTGTTTCTGTGCAAAGCGACGGCAGGTTCGTGGTTTCATGGACTGACAACAGGAATGGAACGGACGATGTATTCGCCCAGCGGTTCTCCGGCAATGGCGAACCTTATTCCGGCAATTTCGGGATACCCGGCGCTGATGCCCTGGAACAATTGTACCCGTGTCTTGTGCTGGATAATGACATGATCTATTCATCCTGGCAGGACAACCGGGAAGGGCAAACCGGATTCGATATCCTGGCAAATGTCCTTGAATGGGATACGGTATCGGGCATTGATCCCGGCTTGTATTTCGTAACACCGGAGGGCTTTGGTGTATCCCAGAATTTTCCCAATCCGTTCAGGGATGTTACCGCCATTTCGGTTGAAATGGATGAAGCCGGCTCGGTACTCCTGAATATTTACGATCTCCTGGGAAAACCGGTCAGGTCGGAAAAATTCGAGTTTCCCGAAAGAGGCATTCGCAACATCGAAATTTCAGGAAATGACTTGCCCTGCGGGATTTATTTATATCGTTCGATTGCCGGCGGAAAAGTGTCACCCCCCCGAAAGATGACTTTGCTGAAATAAGGAAAGCCACCTACCCGGTCAACCCGAAACGCAGTCGGCATTGCCAGGTTCATATTTCAGTATGAACCGATAGCCCGGGCGATGTCGTTATTTTATCCCCGTGAATATCAATTGGCGCCGGGGGTCAACTGATATTCACGAGGATAAATCAATCAACGGAAAACTATCTTTTACCGGAGTTTTTCGTTACGACAGCCCTGCCAGCGCCTCCTTTATCCTCTCGGCTGCCTTCACCAGCTTGTCGGAGGATGTGGCATACGAAAACCTCACGCAATTACCGTTTCCGAATGCGCCTCCGGGAACCACAGCAACATGAGCCTTTTCGAGCAGGAACAAGCAGAAATCAACATCGTTCTTAATGGTCATGGCGCTGTTCGATTTGCCGTAATAATCTGCAATATTGGCAAAAACATAAAAAGCTCCCTCAGGGGTGTTGGATATTATTCCCGGAATCTCATTCAGTTTTTCAAGCAGTAAATCTCTCCGGGTTTTAAAGGTAGATATCATCTTCTGCATTTCATCCGATGTGCAAGGCTCAATTTTAACTGCTCTGAGAGAAGCAAGCTGCGAAATGGATGAGGCTCCTGATGTGATCTGTCCCTGCAGTGTATCGCAGGCTTTGGCGATTTCAAGCGGCGCCGCCATATAGCCGATCCTCCAGCCGGTCATGGCAAATCCTTTCGAAACACCGTTCACGATGATTGTCCTGTCTTTGAGGTCATCGAATTTCGCAATGCTGGTGTGCCCGCAGGTATAGTTGAGGTACTCATAAATCTCGTCGGAAATGATATAGATATTGGGATACTTTTTCAGCACTCCGGCAATTCCTTTCAGGTCTTCTTCAGTAAAGACCGCTCCCGAAGGATTATTTGGCGAATTGAAAAGGAAGACTTTCGTTTTCGGAGTGATGGCAGCTTCAATTTGTTTAGGTGTGGGTTTGAATCCGCTATGAACGGTGGTTGGGATTTCAACCATTTTCCCTTCGGCGAGTTTGATCATTTCGGGGTATGAAACCCAATACGGAGCCGGAACGATCACCTCATCGCCGGGATTCACAAGGCAGAGCAATGCATTGGCTATGGATTGCTTGGCGCCATTTGAAACAATGATCTGTTGAAAAGTATATTCCAGCCCGTTGTCTTTCTTCAGTTTTTCAGCAATCGCCTGCCGCAGTTCCTGTATTCCCGCCACCGGTGTATAATGAGTCTGGTTGTCATCAATTGCCTTTTTGGCGGCATCTTTAATACAATCGGGTGTATTGAAGTCCGGTTCCCCGATGCTCAGGTTGATTACGTCAAAACCCTTTGCTTTCAGTTCGCTGCTTTTTCTTGTCATTTCGAGAGTTGCCGACTCCGATAGATTCGATATCCTGTCTGAGAGTACTTTCATTTCCCTTGTTTATTATGATCCGGGCAAATGTATAGAAATTAAATGTTAACAATCAACATAAATGAAGCGGTTTTTATGAAATATTAAGACTTTTGTATCCACTGGTTTGGATAGTACATGAAAATTCGGTTCGTAATTAACCTGGTACTGACGCTGATCTTTTATTTTTCTGTAGCAAATGCACAGAACGGAACAAGTACAATTGCTGGCAGCAAAGTTACCTGTCCTGAGAAATGGTGGGCTGCAATGCATCCGTTCGTCGCCGGCAAAGCAATAACAATTACTTTGGATGTACTGGAAATTACCGACAGCCTTTGGGGTGAAAAGAACACGGAATACAACCTGACACCGCAACAGGCGGATGCTTTCCGACATGCTTTCTGGATGGCTTCGCTGGTGCAGGAAATTCACTGGCGAAAAGCGCGGTCGCTGGGAAATGCCCATGAGCGTGGGAATTACCGGACCTTCAGAAAAAATATCCGCCAGGGAAAAGATGATCTGCACGATGAGGCGGCTAAACAAATGGACCTTTGGAACAACCGGGAAGGTATCGCAATCGGGATCGCAAAATCCGGTTCAAACCGGAAAGAACTGATACAAGTAGTTCGGGATTCCATTGAATCGGGAGCATTAAAAATCATTCGAACCACTGCATCGGGTAAATATCTCGATTGCAATGGAAACAATATCGCCGAGGAGAACTATAAAAACAAATGGTTCAATGACAAATGCCTTGTTCCTTCGGATGCGAAACAATGAAAAAAAGGAGTTTATGGTGGACCTGCTTATTAAGAACGGTTTGATCATCCAGGGCGGGAATGAGATTCTGCAGGATATTCTCATTCGCGATGAGAAGATTTATGCTGTTGATAATAACATCGTAACGGATCAACCTGTTGAAATCATTCAGGCAGACGGCAGGATGATCTTTCCCGGCGGCGTGGACCCGCACGTCCACATGGAACTGCCGACGCCCGCCGGAAATTCATCCGATGATTTTTATTCGGGAAGCAAAGCAGCCATTGCAGGCGGAACCACCACCTTCATTGATTTCGTTACACCTGGGAAAGGAGAATCATTGATCAGCGCATTCCTGAAAAGAAAAAAGCTGGCTGAAAAATCCATTACCGACTATTCCTTTCATGTAAGCCCGACGTGGTGGGGAAATGAAAGTGCGAATGAAATGGAAATCCTGGTCAAAGAACACGGCATCCGTTCTTTTAAATGCTATATGGCTTATCAGGAAACCGTCGGCATCACTGATTCAGAACTGATGAAGGTGATGAGAACCGCAAAAAAACTTGATGCGCTGGTTACGCTGCATTGTGAGGATAACGGAATCATACAGCAGAATATTCAGAAATATCTTGGACAGGGAAATGTTAGTCCGAAATATCATGCGCTTTCACGACCGCCTGCTGCTGAGGCTTTGGCAGTAAAGAAAGCCATTGATTTTGCTGCGGTAACCGGATGCAGAATCTACATTGTTCATGTTTCGACCTCCGGCGCTGTTGATCTGATCAGGAAAGCAAGAAGCTCAGGTTTGGAGGTTTACGGGGAAACCTGCCCGCAATACCTGCTGCTGGATGATTCAGTATATGATCAGCCGTTTGAAAAATCGGCGCCTTTTGTCATCAGTCCTCCATTGAGAAAAAAGGAAGACCGGCAAGCGCTGTGGGAAGCCCTGGCAGACGGTACGCTACAGACCGTCGGCACAGATCATTGTCCCTTCAATCTTAAGGGTCAGAAAGATTTGGGTAAGGAAGATTTTACCAAAATCCCAAACGGCGCAGGAGGCGTGGAGCACAGGCTCAGCCTGCTTTATACATACGGAGTTCTGACAAAGAAAATCTCTTTGAAGAAATTGCAGGAGATCACTTCTGAGAATCCGGCTTCGGTTTTTGGTCTGAAAACAAAAGACTCTCCTAAACATGGAATAGACGCCGACCTCGTGATTTGGAGCAGCGACAAGGAATCCGAAATCTCAACAGCCACCCATCATCAAAACTGCGATAGCAATATCTATGAAGGATTGAAGATAACAGGTATCCCCGGGATCGTAATCGCAGGCGGGGAAATTGTGTTCATGGATAACAGATTCAATGAAAGAGGACGAAAAGGTAAATTTCTCGGCGATCAGAATTAATTCACCATTATTTTCCGGATTTCTCTCAAGCCGTTTTTTTCGAGTTCGATAAAATAAATTCCCGGCGCTAAATTACCAATACGAATAATGCTCCGGTTTTGCGGATTCAACAGCCGCATAATTTCTACACCTCTTACATCAGCTAACCTGGCGTTGAATCCTTCAGCATTCCTGATCTCAAACGTGCCTCCCGCCGGATTAGGGGCAATCACAACCTTTTCGAAATTCACATCATTCCATCCGGTAACAAGTTCTGCAATAATCAGCCATTCCTTCAGGTCATGTCCCTCCAACTGGTAAACCACCGTATCGGTAAAATCATTTGCTGTGACGCCGCTGGTTTGCATAATACCATTAACGGAAACATAAGCTCCGCTCTCGGTGTAAGTCGCAATCAGGTTCGAAACATCCACATTTGCCGGTACTTCAAGAGTAACCGATTGACCGCTGATTGTACCTGCAACATCCCAGGGCAAACCGGGATTCAGTTCGGTGAGGAAGGAATAGGAAGTGAATTCAGCCGGTCCCGGGCTGAACAAAGAATGGTCTTTAAGAAAAAGCCCTGAGTCCTTATTATAACCGCCGACATCTGCCAGCCCGATCAAAATATGGTATTCCTGAAAGGGACAACCGAAATCCGGCAGGTTAAATTTGTAGTAAATCCGTCATATTCCAGATCCACGCCTCCTGTATTGTCCAGAAAATACCAGCAGTTGGTGCAGGGTCCTGTGGGGATTGTTCCCGCCGGCGCATAGCCGTTGTTGATTGAATTGATGGAGACATTTGTATCTGCTGTTCCGGGAACAGTCATAATATTCTTGTTGGTATAAAAACCTCCGGCAGGATTGGGACCCGTAATGAAGGCTCCGCAAACATCATAATACGACATCCCAACATGCTCATTGTATTCTTCGGACCCGAAAGCATAATTCCTGACTTCTGACGCTCTGTGAATTTTAGCCTGCGCGACTTTAAAAGGTACAGATTATTAGTTAGATAAAATCAACATCTTTGAGCTTTACCTCACTAACGGCTATTTTTACAGCATATTTATGATAAGAAAAGTCAATCAAACCTTATCTTCGTGTTCCTAACCTTAGTAACAGGAAAAATCTTTTATTTGCACGACCTTATTACCTTAATATCAGAAAACACTGAAACCCAAAATAAGGGAATAAGGTTTTTAATCCTTATTTAACCATGTTCTACTAAGGTTAAAAAAAAAATAATAAGGTTTATTGTGGATATATAGTAATCTGTTTCGAATCATCCATGGCGGATGCGGAAATTCAAACCGCACTAAACGTCAGAAGTCAGCACATCCCGACATGCTCATTGTATTCTTCGGAACCGAAGGAATAATTGAATTCTACTGTGTCGTTTACAGGTATAAAATCAAATTCAAGAGCGGATGCATCATAAGTCGTCCCCGTAGCGAGTGTGTTTAAAACCGCATGTCCCGGTGTTCCGTTGATGGATCCTGTGGCGCCGGACATATTTGGACCAGGGATATAAAGTCCGGTGCCGCTGGTCAGAAATATTCCCGATTCCATCCCCAGCAATGTATTTTCAGCATTTGAAAATAATCCCCTTGAAACACCGGCGCCCTGGAAGGTTACATTATCATAAAAAAGGATTCCTGGTCCCTGGAAATGCCCGACCATTTCTACAGCCGTTATATCCATATTGATCTGGATTTGGGCAGATGTTGGTAGAGAAAGGATAACAAGGATAATGCAACCCGCAATGGTGTAAGAATTCAGATTTTTCATAACGATAATTTTGTATTGACGTTCAAAGTTGGGACATTTTTTATTTTCGGGCAGTTGCGCGCGCAACGGATTTTGCATACATTTGTCTTTCAATAAATCTTAGACCTATGAAAAGAATGATATTATGCCTTTCGGGAATTTTCTCCGCCTTATTGGTTATTACGCAGGATTACCAGTGCGTCCGTGATGGCGCAGAGTATTATTACACTGACAGCGTTATCTTCCATGCCATTAGAATAGATTCGGTCGTACCTGAGGGCGATGACCAGGCATTTTACAATTACTCTACAATGATATACGACCAATCGATAAATTGCTTTTCACGTTTTGGTTCTTCCTGGATTGGTAAAAAAGTTCTAGTAAAACCTGATGGTAAAAATGTTTTCCGAAACACTGCAGATTCAGAAATAATCATTGAAACTCAAAAAGCCGCCGGAGAACACTGGACTTGCTACTATTTTCCGGACAGCAATTTTATCGAAGCCACAGTAGCAGAGATTCAGGAAATGGAATTTATCACCCTTTCGGACTCGGTAAAAAAAATTACTTTCCAGGCATTCAGTTCCAATGGGACACCGATTACTCATCCGATAAACAGTATGTATTTATTACTGAGTAAAGGATATGGCCTGATAAGAACAATAAATTTCAGGTTATTTCCTGATTTCAGTTTTAATGGTATTTTTTATCCTGAAAGTTGCTCCGAGTTTACTCTCTATGGAATAAGCGAGCCTCCAGTTGGGAGACAAGACTTGACAGCAGATAAAGTCTATGATTTTAAAACAGGAGATGAGATACATACTCATTATAATTATACCAGTAGTCCCTATGATTATTATAAAAACATTTATTGCAAAAATTACATACTTGATAAGGAGTTCTCGTTGAATAATGATTCGGTAATTTACCTTAAATATAAGTGTGGATATTCGGTCGAACATATTCCTGAAGTCGGCAATATCTATTCTTACTTTAAAGATACCGTCTGTGAGTCGTACTTTATTGGTCAAGATTCTATAATAAACATTTTACCTGATGCAGTTATTGTTAATGAACTACAGCCAGACATTTGGGAGTATTCATGTATAACTTCTGGTTTCTACACAACAAGCGGTAAACAGATAAAAATAGAATGGAGGGGATTTTTTTCCGTTTTTCCACATGAGTGTATCGAGGTTATAGAATCAAAAGATAATAAGGATTTAGGTAATGACAGGAAGTTTTTTATTGAGAATTTGGGTTATTATTATGATTGGTTTCAGGCTTGGGATCATGGGGAGTCAAATTATCCGGTTTATTTTAAAAATTTTAATGACGAATGGGGTACACCCTATACTTTCATCTGTGACAGTTTGCCAACAGACATTATACATTACGATTCGTTATCAAATTTTAAAGTGTCCATTTTTCCTAATCCCATGCACTCCTCGGCAATGCTTACCATTCTTGACAAAAGGGAAGGGAATTACCAGCTTAATCTCTACAACTACATGGGGATGCTTGTAAAAGAACTCCGCTTTCATTCGAATGAACTGATCATTAAAAGAGAGAACTTAAACAATGGTATTTACTTTTACATTCTGAATGAGAACATGAAACCCATTCAGACCGGAAAATTAATCGTGAATTAGAAATCAACATAAAACAAAAGAAACCCATGAAAAAATTGATTTTAATCTTTTGGACATTGGTCTGCGCCGTTTTGGCTCTTACGCAGGATTATCAATGTGTTAAAGCCGATGCTGAATACATGTTTTGGGATGGTTATGAGTATCATGCGATTGCCATCGATTCTGTGATAGCAAATCAGGATTACCAGTCGTACTATAATTTTCCGACAATCGGGGGAGAAGACGAAAATTTGGATTGTCTTTCAAAGAACTGGGCGTCATGGATCGGAAGAAAAATAGATATTTATCCGAATGGAGACCATTTGTTTTACAATTACCTCGTAGAACCGGTTCTTATCAAAACCCAGAGTGAGCCCGGTAGTTCATGGACATGTTATACTTTTAGTGATAACAGGTATGTTGAGTGCATTGTCTATGCCAAGGAAGAGATGTCTTTCCTTGGTGTTAGCGATACAGTTAAAAAAGCGGCATTTCAGGTTAGGGATCAAAATGGAGATCCACTTACACACCAATTGAACACAAAAGAACTTTGGATAAGCAGGAATCATGGATTGGTAAAAGCCCTGAACTTTAAATTATTTCCTGATCTGAGCGACTTTATGGATGGCGAAATCCTTGATAACGATTTGTGCGGGATTAGTTCCACAGGTACAGGGATTCAAAATCTAACCCTCGATCAGATTTTTAATTTTGAGGTCGGGGATGAGTTCCATATCATGCAATATACTCAAATGATCGGTTATCTTTATGAATATAAGGCAATAATGACAGTTCTCAATAAATATTGGCTAAACGACAGTATTTTATTTTTTGTATATAAAAGATGTGCCCGGCAGCACTTTTACGATCATCTTTCTGGTGATACAACTTATTACTTAAACGATACCGTGAATGAGTTCATTCCTATAACCAATCCTGAAAATTCCGGATTAAACTTGCTTCCTGAAAGATACCTTGCAATTGGAGATTCAAATTATTACGAATACCAGTGGTTTGCTCAAAGCAACAATGAGGAATATGGCAAATTGCAGAAAAGTTTAAATGATGGTTTCGTTTCCCATTTTCCTCACGAGTGTATTGAGGTAATCATTACAAAAGACAAGTATTACGAAGGAGAAACCTACCTGGAGGGTTTGGGAGGACCGTACTACCATTACGGGGAATGGGGCGATGAATTTTACCGCGGTTTGGTTTACTACAAAAAAGGAAATGAAGAATGGGGTGATCCATATAACTGCGACAGTCTTTTAAGTGGAGTTAATGAGCCTGTAAGCACTGGCAGTAAAGTAATCCTTTTTCCCAACCCCATGCACTCCACATCTAAACTTATTATGCCCGGTAAACAGGATGGTAACTATCAGCTTCAGCTTTACAATTCCATGGGACTGATCGCAAAAGAACTCCGCTTTCAATCGAATGAAATCATCATCCAAAAGAGTGATCTGGATGAAGGGATTTATTTTTACAGGGTGAACTCCGAAAACCAGGTCATCGCTGATGGAAAACTGGTAGTTCAGTGATCCACACCTACCATCACGTCCGATGCTTTGATTACTGCATATACTTCCCTGCCGGGTGTGATCGCCATACCCGAGGCTGATGTCCGGGTGATCATGGAAGTGATCGTCACTCCGGGTGCAAGTTCGATCACAACCTCCGTGTTCACACTGCCTTCGGTTACCTTAATTACTTTGCCTTTTAGCTGGTTTCGCGCGCTGATTTTCATTTTGCATGGATTTTATTATTGAAACAAACATCATGTTTAAAAGTTGGACTGTCTCAAAAAATTTCACCACACAGACACATAGCTCACAATAGAAATTAATAAAGGACAATGTGAAATCCTAATGTGCTCTATTGTGCCTATTGTGGTAAAAAAAATATATCGTTTTCAGAAAAGGAAAAGCAGTGCAACGCCTCCCACAGCGATCACCGCACCGATAATTTCCTTCAGATTCACCCTCTCTTTGAAAAGGATCACTGCTGGTGGGATAATGAGAACCGGCACGATGGACATGATTGTGGCAGCAACGCCGGTATTGGTGTTCTGAATTGCAACCAGCGAAAACGAAACGCCGAGAAAAGGTCCGAAAACGGCTCCGACCGATGTCAGCAACATTCCCTTTCCGTTCTTAATACCAGCCCACACATTGTTCCACCGCCGCAAGACGAAAAAAAGAACGATAAATCCGATCATTCCCGCCAGCACCCTGATCTGTGAAGACGCAAAAGCATCGTAGTCCTTCATGCCGAATTTGCTCAGCACAAGTCCTACCGCCTGACCGAATGCCCCGCCAACAGCCAGCAGCACACCCTTTACAGGATACCTGAATCTGAAATTGTTTCTGATACCAGTGATTGTTTCGGGAACCTCTTTTTTCAGGACGACAAGGCTGATGCCGGTAATGGTGATGATCATCCCGGCAATGTTCAGCATTGTCAGGGTTTCCCCAAGAACAATCCACCCGGTAATGGCGGTGATGGGCGGTACAAGCGCCATGATGAGCATCGAAACCCGCGCTCCAACGACAACAAAAGCCTTGAACAAAAGGAGATCGCCTACAACAAAGCCGACCAGACCCGATAGTGAAAGCCAGAGCCAGGCATCTGCGCTTGCATCGGAAGGAAAGGGCAATCCTCTTCTGAATGACAGAAAAAAAGTATAAATAAACAGGGCAAGGCACAGCCGGATGAGGTTCAGTGTTAGCGAGCCGATTCTTTTCGCAGCCGCCTCAAAAACAAGACTGGTTACCGTCCAGAAGCAGGCAGTGAGCAAGGCAGCCAGCTCACCCCAATGCGATTGCAGCATGTTCGTAATGTTTGATGGCAAAATAACAAAGAAAAACCGCCGGAGTTTTTAAAAAACTTGTTACTGTCTGTAAACTGCCAGAATTTCGGAAGCAATCTCCTCGATAGGCTTGTGGGTAACATTGATCACCGTCCACCTGGGATGTCTCTGGAAAATTGCATTGGCAAACCGAAGCTC
>Ga0233425_10006030_pt1 | contig 18449 bp, 18 predicted proteins | sample Watercolumn_Towu_2_FD_181712 | JGI IMG/M metagenome (GOLD analysis project Ga0233425, IMG submission 181712) | Freshwater microbial communities from Lake Towuti, South Sulawesi, Indonesia - Watercolumn_Towuti2014_140_MG | ecosystem: Environmental > Aquatic > Freshwater > Lake | place... | reverse complement strand
GGCAGCCGCCGGATGCCGTGGCGATCCATGAGCGCGATGGCGCCGGCCAAATCCTCATTGCGCGTGATCGTCACCACCGGGGAGGTCATGACCTCCCGCACCAGCGTGCTCCCGGGATCCAGCGCCGGCGCCAGCACCCGCGCCACCAGATCCCGATCCGTGAGGATGCCGAGGGGCTTGAGGTTCTCCGCGACGATCACGTCACCGACACCCTGCGACATCATCAGTTGCGCGACGTCGCTGACCGAGGCGTCTGGCTCGACCGTATAGACCGTCGAAGGCAGACCTGTTTTAGGAGCCGCCACGGGACCTTACCCTCGCGCGGCGGCTGCTTGGGCTAGATAGCGGACCACCGTTGTATCCTCCACTTGCGTGAAGTCCGCATAGTGGTCGCCGACCGCGTAGAATGGCTCCGGCGTCAGCAGCACGATCAGCTCATCCACTTGCTGTCTGAGCCGGACAAGCGTGTCGCGAGGTCCAACCGGAATCGCCCCGACCAGGCGCTTCGGGTGGAGTGCCTTGAGCGCATCTACGGAGGCAAAGAACGTCGAACCCGTGGCGATGCCGTCATCCACCAGCAAGACGGTACGGCCCGCGAGCGGCGGCAAGGGACGACCGCCCCGGTACAGGGCCTGGCGCCTGGCGATCTCTTCTTGCTGAGCACGGATCGGCTTGTCGAGGTCGTCCTTCGACAAGCCGAACGCCCGCATCGCCTCTTGATTGAGAGCGAGGGCGCCGGTTTCTGCGATCGCCCCCAGCGCATACTCCGGGTTGCCCGGCGCCCCGATCTTGCGGGTGATCAAGACATCCAGGGGAAGGCGGAGGGCCAGGCTGAGCGTATACCCCACCGCCACCCCGCCCCTCGGTAGGGCCAGGATCAGGGCGCTTGGGTCATCCCGGTATGCCTTCAACCGTTCGGCCAGCAGCCGCCCGGTCTCCTCGCGATCTTGGAACACTGGCCGTTCCCCCCCTCGGCCACGAGGCACGTCGAAGGCCGGCACTCTGCTGGCTCCCCACGGACCAGGGAGCCTGCATTCGATTCCTTCCTGCCCTACTTGAACCCGCCGCCCAGACCCGTGCTCAGGAGAAACAAGGACAGCAGAGTCAACCCCACGATCAGCCACCAGAGCCGCCGCCTGGTTGCAGCAACATCCAGGACCGGCCCATCAGGATGAAGGAGCAGGCGGAGGTGGTGCAGTCTTCGGTCCATAATAGTAGGCCTCCGGTTCCGAGCAGACAAGCCCCGCCGCTCCGTTCAGCCGACTTTAACCTCGACGGCCTTGGGTTTCGCCTTTTCCGACTTCGGCAAGCGCACTTTGAGGATGCCGTCCTTGAACTCCGCACTCACCTTTGACCCATCCGCATCCTCCGGCAAGGTGAAGCTGCGCTCGAAGCTGCCGTAGGCCCGCTCGACTCGGTGATACTTCTTACCCTTTTCTTCCTTCTCGTACTTCCGTTCTCCGGTGATCGTGAGGACATCGTCCTCGACCGTCACCTTGACATCCTCTTTCTTGACCTCGGGCAGCTCAGCCTTGATGAGGTACTCCTTCTCGTCCTCCACGATGTCCACGAGCGGCACCCATTCGGCTACCGTCATGGCCTCCTTGCCGCCGTCCTTGCGCACCGGTATCCGGCCGAACAGCGTCGCCAACCGGCTCTGCATGTCTTCCAACTCCTTGAACGGATCCCAACGACCGATCGGTTCCCATCGTGTCAAAGCGCCCATGGTAGACCCTCCTTGTTGTTATGGCTCCGGGTGACTCCGGGTCCCTTTGTCCTCCAGCCGTCCCCCGGCTTCCCACAGTTCACGGAATCCCCTCGCATCCCCGTACTCGGCAAAATTCCGGTGATGCGGCGGCGGATGGAAATCGGCGGCAGCCTGATGCTTGATCGGGCAGAAATACCGCTCCGTGTCCCCCGCGATGCGCCCCGCATATTGGAGCAACCCGTTGGCATAGCCACAGTAGATGCAGGCCAGTTTCACGATCGCCGGCAGATACGGCAGGAGGTGCCGGTCGATTTTAATATAGTGCTTCCTCGGGACTGTCGGAATGCCCAAGATGGGGAAAGCAACCCGGTGGTACAACTCCAGACAGATGTCCACCACGACCAGCGGCACGATCATTGCGTAGAGGAGCGGCGAAGCAAGAATGGTCGTCCACTTGGGCGACAGTTTCACGACCGGAACGGGGACCTCCGCCGGTGCCGCATCAGCCATGTTGTACGATCCTCCATCGTCTTCCTTGCCCGTCTCTCCACGCCGGCCGCGGACAGTGCCTGGGCGCTTCCCGTTCTCGCAACTCGCGCAACTTGCTATGGCCCACCAGGCTGCGCAGGTCCACCACCGTGCCGCAGATCAAGCACTGCCACCCCACCCTCGGGTTGGTCTCTCCGAGCGGGTCTTGCAGTCGAACCATCACCATCAATCGACCGCAACGATCGCACCGACCGAGGCAGGTTTTCCTCTTGATTCCGGCCCTGAGCCGGTTCATAACGCCACCATCCTTCTTGCCGGCCTGACGGAATAGATTCCAGGGCCTTCAAGCTTCAGACAGACCTCCCGGCTTCGGCTGAGGCGATCGACTTCCAGAAATACCTGGTTCCAGACCAGGCCCGGACAGGCCAGAACCAGTTCTTCAACGAAGCACCCGGGAGATTGGAATACAGTCTGGATGATCCGGTCAGCGACAGTCATATGCGGCTTCATAAGGCCCCCTCTTGGCCTCCGTCTGACCCCCGTGCTGCTGGAATTGCATAGGGGGTGCCAGCCGGTTAGGTCAGTCGAAGCCTCTAGAATTCTAGGAAAAACAGCCGGTTACTATGGAAGTTGTCTATGAAGTTGCAGAGAACAAATCTGTATGGGGAATTTCGGGCCAGCAACGGAAATGGCCACTGTTGACAAACGCCTCAGGCCATTCCTCTCGCCAAGGGTAACCGAGGGTTAGCAACCCTTTGATCTCGGCCCGGCAATGGTTATTAACTTAAACGGGAGGTGAGAAAGGCTTGTGAGGGTCGGCAACCGTGGAGTGTGACTCGCCCTCATGCAGCCGAGTGGTAGAGGGCGTCGCTTCTGTCTCAGTAGCGGGGTCTTGGTCCAAGGGACGCGCTTCCTCGCAGGTGCCGGTAGGCACGGCCCGAAGCGGGGCGTTTGAAGGGGGGCGCGGGGCAACCAGCCGGGGTGGGACTTGCTGGGTTGCCGGACGGGGTCCCGGCCAATCGACAGGCCCGACGGCCCACATGAGGGCGGGCCGTTTTTCCCCCTAGATACTGCGGAACGTCGCCTTCACCTATTTCGATGATGAACTCCAGCGGGAGATGCTGAACAAACTCATCGGGCGGCTGGTGCCGGGCGGGGCGTTAGTCATCGGAAACACGGAATCCCTTCCAGAAAGGGACTCTGAGTTGGAGTCCTGGTCCGCACGTTTTGGCGTCTATCGCAAACCTGAGTTCTATCCTTGATCTCACTACCGGAGTGCGATAGAAGGAAGCGTCGCGAGGAGCCCCCATGAGCGACCAGCCGAGAGCCAGACCGGGATTTGCTGCCTCCGCCGTCGGCGAGTCCTTCCGTATCAAGATCGTCCAGACGCTCAAGAAGGTCCCCTACGATCTCCGCGTGGCGGCGCTCAAGGAGGCCTCGTACAACGTCCTCCGCCTGCCACGCGACCGGGTTTACTTGGATTTCGCCACGACGCGCGGCAATTCCGGCCTCACCGACAAACAACTCTCCGCGCTCATGATCGGGGACGAGGCCTACGCGGGGAGCGTGAACTTCTACGCCTTGGAGGCGACCTGCCGGGAGGTCTTCGGCAAACGATTCACGGTGCCCACCCACCAGGGCCGGGGCGCCGAGCACCTGATCCTGAGAGGTCTGTTGCAACCGGGCCAACAACTCGCCACGAACGGGAACCTTCTCACCCTCACCCCGCTCGCCGCGGCATTAGACCTCCGGATCGACACGCTGCTGGCCGAGGACGCCTTCGATCCGCTCTCCAAACAGGAATTCAAGGCCGACCTTCCGCTCGACCGGCTGGAGACACGGCTCAAGGCCGGTGACGTGAAGCTGCTCGTCGTGGGAGCAGCCCTGCCGCAGTCAGGCGGGCAGCCCCTGTCGCTCGACAACCTCCAGGCCTGTGCCTCCCTCGCGCGTCGGTACCGGGTACCGCTGGCGCTGGATGCCTCGATGCTGGCCTCGGCTGCCTTTTTGTACAAGCAGCGCCGGGCACAGACGGAAACCCTGCGTTCGCTCATCCACCGCTATGCCGAGGCCTGCGACATCCTCTACCTGAGCGGCCGCGAGGATGCCGGCTGTCACACGGGCGGGCTCATCGCCACCAACGATCAGACCTTCTATGAAGCCTTCCGCAGTCTGGTGGTGGTCTACGAAGGGCTGCACACCTACGGAGGCCAGGCGGGCCGCGACATGCAGGCTTTGGCGCAGGGCCTTCAGGACATGCAGGACGAGAGCTACCTCACGTTCCGCCTGCGCAAGCTTGCCTACCTAGCCCAGCATCTGGAAGAAGCCGGGTACCGGATTTATCAGCCGCTCGGGCTCTCCGGCCTCTGCCTCGACTGCCGGACTCTGCCGATGCCCTTGCCGGCCATCTCTACCCGTCAATCAGCGCCTCTGGCCGCCAACCTGGCGGCCCTGCTTTACCTGGTCTCCGCCACCCGCGCCAGGCCGATCGGCCCCTCCCCGGCCCAGCGCGACCTTGATCTGCTGGGGCTCTTCGTCCCCCGCCGTTCCTACACGGAGCGGCAGGTTGATTACCTGATCGAGAGCTTCGAGCAGCTCACGGGCTACCGGATCGCCAACCCCCTCCTCATCGCGGCCCCGGAACCGCCGGCCGACGAGTTACTCCGCTACCAGGTGGAGGGTCCCTTCATCACCGAGTATCACGGGGACTTTGTACCGGCCAGGACGCCGGAACCTTATTTCATCAAGGTCGTGGAGCCCTGCCGGTTGAAATCCACCGAGGAACGCAGGAGGGCCATCCAAGAGGCCGGTCACAACACCTTCCTCCTCCGCTCCGAGGACATCTACATCGATCTGCTCACCGACTCTGGGACCGCCGCCATGAGCAACGAGCAATGGGCCAGGATGCTGGAGGTCCAGGAGTCCGAGCTGGGCAGCGAGGCGTCGCGTGTCTTTACGGAACGGGCTCACGACGTGCTGGGCTACCGTTATTTCCTCCCCACCCACCAGGGCCGTGCGGCCGAGCACATCCTGTCCCAGGCCATGATCAAGCCGGGCCAGTACGTCATCAACAACATGTACTTCACCACGACGCGGGAGCATCAGGAGCGGGCCGGCGGCATCTTCGTGGACCTGATCGTGGACGAGGCCTTCGACCCCCGATCCACCTACCCCTTCAAAGGGGACATCGATCCCAAGAAACTCCGGGACTTCATCGCGAAACATGGGGCTGAATCGATCGCCTACGTCTGCGTGGAGACCAACGTGAACATGGCCGGCGGCCAGCCGGTCTCGCTGGATGCCACCAGGGAAATCTCGGCCATCTGCCGCTACTCCCACATCCCGGTCATCTTCGATGCCACAAGGGTGGCGGAAAACGCCTACCTGATCAAAAGACGGGAATCACCGTATGCCAACTGGACGATCAAGGAGATCATCGGCGAGCTGATGGCGCTGGGCGACGGCTGCACGATCTCGGCCAAGAAGGACGTGCTCGTGAACATCGGCGGCATCCTGGGCGTCAACGACCCGGCCCTCTATGAACGCTGCGCCGCTCTCTGCGCTACCTTTGAAGGCACGCCCTGGTCCGGGGGCCTGGCCAGCCGGGACCTAGCCGCCATGGCAGTGGGGCTGGAGGAGATGACCGAGTACGACTACATCAGCTCGCGTGTGGAGCAGGTCCATTACCTCTGGACCAGGCTGAAGGAGGCGGGAGTGCCGGTGGTGGAACCGCCCGGCGGCCACGCGGTGTTTCTGGATGCCAAGGCCTTTTTGCCGCACATCCCCCAAGAGGAATTTCCAGCCCAAAGGCTGGCTGCGGCCCTGTATGAAACGTCAGGTGTGCGCGGGATGGAGCGGGGTATCGTTTCGGCCGGACGGGACCCGGCCACCGGCCGGCACCGGCCCTCGAAGCTTGAATTGGTGCGTCTGACGATCCCCCGGCGGGTCTACACTTACAGCCACATGGACGTCGTGGCCGACGGCGTGATCGATCTGTATCAAAACCGGGAGCAGATCAAAGGGCTCAAGATGGTCTACGAGCCCCCGACACTGCGGTTCTTCACGGCACGGTTTGAGTTGATCTGAAATTGCAGCACCGGTGACCCGGCGGCAAGCGAGAGGCAGCGCAGGATGTCCAGCGTCCATCGGGAATGTTTGGAGCCATCGACCGCGCAGAGGACGTTCATGCTCTCGCCCCGACCCGATGCCGCAGCGTCGGCACGGTCACGCCTCGCGGTTCCACACCACGTTCACGAGCTTATCCCGGTGTGCCCAGTGGTAATAAATCTCGCCGTGATAGGCCCGCTCGAGTTCCCGCCCTAGACGCTGTGCCAGCTTGGTATTGGTGGTGAACAGGCGCCATTCGTCGCCTGCTTCTTCGATCTTCATAATCCGCTCCAGCGGGTTGACCTCCTTGGCCCTGGCTTCCTCCTTGCGCAAGAGGCCGAGGACATCGCGCCGGTGCGCGGCCAAGCCCGTCCACCGCAAGGTCAGGACCCCTTCCGGGTAGCGGTCGCGGATCTTGCGACAGGCAGGGCAGGTGGTCAGCTTCGGCCGTTTCGCGGCCATCAGGTCTCTGGAGACGGCCTCGTCGAACCGCCAGCGCTTCTTTTCGAAGATCGCATGGCACATCTCGCAGACGGCGGGACCGGTGATCGTGCGACGACCGACGTAAGGGTCTGCTTGACGGGGGACAATCCGGCGCGGACTGGCAGGCAACCTCGGTTCTCTCCGCCCGACTCCATGCTTGGCTTGTTTCATCGTTGTACGAGCCTCCATACCTCGCTTGCGTGAACCCGGGTACCCGTTGCTCTCCAGTGCAACGGGTGCAACGATCATATCGCGGCGGATAGTTACTTTGCCTCCATACCAAACTTCGTTTGAACCGCGGGCTCTTTATCGTTTTATCGAATTTGTGCCCGCGGAAAAACACCTTATCTCCCTTCCTGTGAGCGGATAGTTCGTTTGCACCTTGCTCCTTCTATAAGCCTACCTTCCGCTTACGCAAGGGGAGTACCAGAGGCGGCATACCCCGGAGAGCCGAAGATCGCGGTTGATTCAAGGGGTTAGCGGAGGGGAGCAATTGGAGGAAAGCCTGGAATGGTGCAGGTGTCGCACATTACCTCAGCCCCGCGCCCAGCAATGCCGCAAAATTCCTCATTGCATGGTCAGAACGCCCGCCCCCTGGATCGTGCCGGCTTTCAACAGTTGGAGCGCCTGGTTGGCCTCCTCCAGCCGGAACCGCTGGGTGTGAGGACGAATCGGGATCACCGCGGCTTCCTGCAAGAGGGCAAGACCGTCCTGCTTGGTGTTGGCCGTCACGCTCCGGACGATCCTTTCGTGGAACAGCTCCCGGTCATAGTCGATCGGCGGGATCGGCGACATGTGGATGCCGGCGCAGGCCACCGTGCCGCCCTTCTCCAACGCACGCAGCGCGGGCGGGACCAGTTCGCCGGCCGGCGCGAAGATGATCGCCCCGTGCAGCTTGTCGGGCGGAGGCTCGGCGGCTCCGCCCACCCACACAGCTCCCAGCTCACGTGCCAGGGCCCGATGCTCTTCCCGGAGCGAGCAGACATAGACCGAACAGCCCCAGTGCCGCGCCACCTGGATCGTGATGTGGGCCGAGGCGCCGAAGCCGTACAGGCCCAGACGCTGGCCCGGCTTGACCCCACTGAGCCGCAGGGCCCGGTAGCCGATGATCCCGGCACAAAGCAGCGGCGCCGCTTCTTCGTCGGTGAACGCGGACGGAAGCGGATAGGCAAAGGAAGCGGGCACCAACAGATAGTCCGCATAACCCCCGTCCACGTGATAGCCGGTGAAGGTCGCCTGGGCACAGAGGTTCTCCCGGCCGCTCCGGCAGAACTCGCAATGACCGCAAGTCCCCTGGAGCCAGGCGACGCCCACTCGGTCACCTTCCTTGATATTTCCGTCGCGCAGGCCGCTCCCGACGCGAGCCACGACTCCGACCACTTCATGGCCGGGCACGACCGGCCGCTTGACCGCGGGCAAGTCTCCCTCCACAATGTGCAGGTCGGTGCGGCAGACCCCGCAGACCCGCACTTGCACCAGCACAAGGCCTGGCCCCGGTTCCGGCATGGGCACGTCCCTGAGCGCCAGCGGGCTTCTCCCCGCGTCGGCGCTGTGTTCGAGGATCATGGCCCGCATCGATTGAAACCTCGTGAAACGTTAGACGTGAGACGTGAAACGAGCGAGACGGCTTCGGGCTGGTCGTCTCACGCCTTACGCCCCACGTCGCACGATAAGTTTTCGCGCTTCTTCCGCCAACAGCAACCCTGCTGCACCGACGATCAGCGGCGCCCAGACCCACGCCGGCAACGGTTCGGTCCCCAGAATCATGTTCCCCAGGGGCGTGTACACGATCACGGCGAGCAAGGTCAGCTCGACGGCGATTCCCCAGAGGATAAACCGATTCGTCAAAAAGCCGAGTCGGAAAATTGAGACCCGTTCGGACCGGCAGGCAAAGACGTTCGCGACCTGCCCGGCCACGATGGCGGCAAACGTGAGCGTGGTCGCCTGGCGGTAGAGCGGATCGGTCCAGGCCAGCGGGGTGCCCCACGTCCATCCCTGCGTCTTCAGGAACCAGAAGAACGCGGCCATGGCGATCCCCGCTTCGATCAGGCCGAGGAAGGCGTAGGTTCGCAGGAGTGTCGACAGACTGAGCAACCGCTCGGTCCGCGGCCTTGGCGGCACCTCCATAATGCCGGCGTGGGGAGGCTCGGCGCCCAAGGCAATAGCCGGTACCATGTCGGTCCCCAGGTCCACCGCCAAGACCTGAGGAATCGTCAACGCCAGCGGGATGCCGAACAGTCCGTAGCCCAGATAGGGCACGACCTCAGGGACATTGCCGGCCAGCACATAGGTCACGAACTTGCGGATGTTGGCATAGACCGCCCGGCCTTCCTCGATCGCATTCACGATCGTGGAGAAATTGTCGTCCAACAGGATCATGTCGGCCGTTTCCTTCGCCACATCCGTGCCGGCCACCCCCATGGCAATCCCAATGTCCGCCTTGCGGAGGGCCGGCGCATCGTTGACTCCGTCGCCGGTGACCGCCACGATTTCCCCCATCTCCATCAAGGCCGTGACGATGCGCATCTTGTGGCTGGGCGCCATCCGGGCAAAGACCGAGATTCGTCCGCGCCCATCGGCCCGCAGGAGTTTGGTCAGGTCTTCGTCACTCAGCCGGTCGAGTTGGCTCCCTTCAATCACGACAGTATCGGACTCAGCGGGCACGAGCCCGATCTCGCGGGCCACGGCCAAGGCCGTCAGGGGATGATCACCGGTGATCATGATGACCCGGACTCCGGCGCGCCGGCAGCGCGCGATCGCCTCGGGCACTTCGCGGTGCGGCGGGTCCATCAGGGCCACCAGCCCCAGGAAGGTCAGGTCTTGCTCCACGGTCTCGTGGCTCAGGTGCTCGGCAAGCCCGGCCTCAATGGGCCGCGTGGCCACGGCCAACACCCGGTAGGCCTGGTGCGCGAACGAGCGGCTCCGGCTGAGAATCACCTCGCGCGCTGCCTGGGTCATGGGCAGCACCCGTCCGCGCTCCTGGGTCTTGCTGCAGAGCGGCAGCATGACCTCCGGCGCGCCCTTCACCAACGCGACCAGTCTCCCTTCGACCCAATGGATCGTGGTCATCCGCTTGCGATCCGCATCGAAGGGCAGCTCGCTCATCCGTCGAAAACGATCCGTGAAATAACTCTCACCAAGACCGTGCATCGGCCCGTACTGCAGGGCAAACTCGACCAGCGCCACTTCGGTCGGATCGCCCGTCACAGACACGCGCAGACCGCCGCGCCGAACCCGCTTGGTGTTGTTGCAGAGAGCGATGGCTCGGAACAGGGGCCGCCAATGCTGAAACTCAAGCGCGGGCCCCTCGCCCCGCCTGACCAGGCTATCTTCACAGACCTCGACCTCGTCGCCGTCCACGTACAGCCGCTCGACCCTCATCCGGTTTTCGGTCAGCGTTCCGGTCTTGTCGGTACAGACCACGGTCGCGCAGCCCAACGTTTCGACGGAGGTCAATTGCTTGATGAGCGCCTTGCGTCTGGCCATCCGCTGGCTGCCCATGGCCAGCGCCAACGTCACGGTCGGCAGGAGCCCCTCCGGCACGTTGGCCACGATGATCCCAATCCCGAAGATGGCGCTGACCCACATCCCCACGCCCATGGAAAGGCCGATGAAGAAAAAGATCGCCCCCATGGCCAGGGAGAGCAGCGCCACGACATGCGTGACTTTGACGATCTCTTTCTGGAGCGGGCTGAGGCCCGGCTGAACCGCTGCAGCCAGGTTGGCAATCTTCCCGAATTCGGTCTTCATGCCGGTGGCGTATGCGAGCGCGCGACCGTGGCCTGAGACCACCGTCGTACCTGCGAACACGAGGTTGGCGGCGTCAAGCGGGGGACCTTCGGCGGCCGGCTCGGCCGTTCGACGCTTGGGTTTGGCCTCGCCGGTCAACGACGAGTTGTCCACACGCATCCCGACCGCCTCGATCAGCCGGGCGTCAGCCGGCACCTGCTCCCCCTCCTCAAGGAGGAAGACATCGCCCGGCACCAACTCCTGCCGCGGGATCTGCTGCTGCTGTCCCGCGCGAATGACCCAGGACGCGGCGGGCAGGAGGCGGTGCAGAGCCTGGACCGCCCGCTCGGCCTTGTATTCCTGCACGAAGCTGAAGATGGCGTTGATCAGAATGACGGCCAGGATCGCCCAGCCGAGCGTGGCCATCCCCTCTCCGGGCTTGAGGGTCTCGGCGAGAAAGGACAGGCCGGCGGCGATCCAGAGGAGAATGGCCAGGAAGTGGGTGAACTGTTGGATAAACCGCCTGGCGAGCGGAGGCCCCTTCACCTCTTGCAGGCTGTTCGGTCCGTATTGCAGCAGGCGCCGGCGGGCTTCCTCATGAGAAAGCCCGCCAGGCCCGCTCTGGCATTCTTTCAGCGCGTCGTTGAGAGCAAGGCGTGCAATGTCCATTTCAACGCACGCTGCTGTACGGTCTCCAGCAAACCCCGGCCGGCAAGACTACTTCTTCGACTTCCCCTGGGCGGAGACCACCAGCTTGCGGTTTGCCGCGTCCACCGTGTATTCGATGGCTTCTTTCGTGCTTTGCTTGATCTTGGGCAAGATTTCCCGGTTAAAGTCATGATCGGAGAGGATCTTCGCAATCGTCTCGCTGATCGCGGTTTGCGCCGAGTACTCGATCGCCTCCTTGGTCTCCTGCCGGAGCGTGCCCAGCAGGCTGTACACGATATACAGCGCCGCGACCGAGTACACGACCGCCCGAGTGATCGCCCGGACCAATTCCTCCGCCACCAGCTTTCCATAGCTCTTCTCGCTCATGGCCGCCTCCTGGTTAAGGATCGGTTCACTGCTGATCCACTTCCTCAAACTAGGTATCAGGATTCTCAAGGAATGTCCATGCTGACGGCGTGGCGATACTTATGCGAGCCCAGCGCGCGCGGCTATCTCCCCCGCTGCCCCAACAGGCGGACGTAGGCCAGTACATCCTGCATCTCCTGCTCGGTCAGTCGGCCCCGCCACGCGTGCATGGGAGTCAGCACCAGCCCGAACTCGATGCTGGTGAGCAATTGTTCATCAGATTTCATCTTCACGACGGGACCGTGGAAGTTGGCTGGCGGGACCCTCAGCTCGTTCGCTTGCGTCCCGTCGCCCCACCCGCCGGCGCCGTGACAGCGGACACAGTGCCATTCATAGAGCATCTTCCCGTCCAGCGCCGAGCCGGCCAATTCCTGAGCCGGCACTGGAGGCGGAGAAGCCGGCGCAGCCACAAGAACGGACAGAGCGGCAAGCAGGACCGCCGCTTGCCGGGTAACCTGTTTCTGAATGCTCATGACGTTCCCGTCGTCAAGCTGCCCCAAACAGACCGGGCCGCGTGATCTTCATCACGCGACCCGTCCGCCTGAGAGGCCAACCGAGATGGAGCTCAGCCGCCACCGATCTCGCCCTTGGTCTCAACGACCAACAGCTCACCCTTCATATTCGGGTGGATGTCGCACCAGAACACATAGCGCATGGTTTCAGGCTCCGACTTGCTGTGTTTGGTGAAGCGGATTTTCATTGTCTTTCCCGCATCCACATGGTAGGCGTTCACGCCCTTTCCCTTGATCGCTACCGCATCGCCTTCCACCTTCACCCCAACGTCATTGAGGAGAGGGGAGGTAAACCCATGGGTCGTGGTACCCTGATTGCGGACGACGATCTCCGTGAGCTCTCCCGCCACCGTGCCGCCGCTCACTTTGAATTCCTGATCCGTGATGACCACGTCGATCTTCACTGGCTCGGCTGCCTGCGCGACCGACGGAGTGCTTGCAATGAGTCCTGGCAAACCCATCGCAGCAAGCGCTATGCCGAGGAAGAGAGGTTTATGTCCATGTCGTCTGACTCTCATACCGGGCCTCCTGTGGTTATGATGTTAAGTTAGGGTAACTGCGCCACCTATCCTTGTTCTGATTCTTAAAGCTCAGCAATACCGATGCCAGTCTCTTCATAACTAGAATGCCGACAACATGCCCGTATGCAGAATTATGCAGGATTGATCGAGAGAACAACGAGTTTGCTGCCTTTTCTCTACGCTTGATGCATCAATGATGATGCGCGAGCCACCGCGATGGCCCATGCCAGATCGCAGAGTTTGCTGCTTTCCACCCCATCGATAGAAGCTCGGGCTGTAGCAGAATGCCGCGGTTTCGCCGGTGTGATTCGTGGAGAATTTGACCGCTCGACAGGGGTGACAGCGGAGTTGCGGGATGCGGGATGATGTTGAAGAAGATGTTGAAGAAACGGAAGTACGGCTCAGCTCTTCTTGCTCGTCCTGGCGATGAAGCTGGTGATCAACTGCTCCAGCTTTTTGCTGCCACAGTGAGGACAGGTCGCAACCCCGCTTTCATGCTCCTTCAGCGTCAAGGCCAGGAGGGATTCCTTGCCGCACTCCAGACAGTTATAGTCATACATAGGCAAGGCATCAGCCCCCACTCAAGCAGAATGTGGAACGATGAATGATGAAGGTGAGGTTCGACTGTTCATGGGGCGATCACCGGCACAGGGTTGACAGTGGTGGCTTGCGGGCCCTTCTCGCCCGGCTCGACGTTGAAGGCCACTTCCAGCCCGTCTTCCAGCTCCCCGAACTTCAGGCCGTGCAGGGCGTTCTGGTGAAAATACACTTCCCCGCCGCCTTCCTGCAGGATGAAGCCGTAACCTTCCTTGGGAAACAGCTTACAGATGACGCCGCGCAGGGGCACAGACGGCACGCGAATCTCTTTCGTCGCTCGCTTCTCGCGGTACTTCCGCAGCTCGATCTCCACGGCGGCGAAGGCAGCGCGGATCGCCTCCTCGAACGTTTTGTCCTCCTTCCTGGCCGTGAAGGTGTGCCGGCCGGGGAGCGTCACCAACACGAGGACTTCGGCAACGTTCTTGATTTTCTTGTGGTGCTTGTTTTTGGTCAGCGTCACCCGGCCGTGCAGGATATCCTCATGGCCCGCGTTCAAGTCCTCCATCCGCCTTTCAATCTCATCCTTCCACCGCGGCGTCATCACCAGGTTCCGACTCTCGACATGCAACTCCATAGATTTCCCCCTTACAGAATTGATTCATTGAACGGAGATTGAGTCATTGCTTCATTTACAGACGCCAACAGGCGGCTTTCCTCTACCAACACCGACGCAAAGGCCATGCCATAGCAAGAATGAAGAGCCGATAGCAGATAGCTAATAGCTTATGGCCAGATCGAAGCCTCAGCCATTGGCTATCAGCCATAAGCCGTTCAAGGACTGTCGCATAATTCCTCAGTCGTAGGTGCCCAGGTGGAGCCGAATGCGGCAGTTTCCCTGAAGCAGCTATCAGCCGTCAGCAATCAGCTATTAGCTATATCATCAGAGGCAAGAATTTTCCTCTGTAGAAATGAGATTTGCTTGCAGCCTGGGGGCAGAGGCTGAAGGCTGACTGCTGAAAGCTAATGGCTTCCGAGAAAGCAGCCATCAGTGATCGGCGGCCCAAAGTGATGGAATAGGACTTGCCTCTCCCTTCGAAAGCTGATAGCTGAATGCTGATAGCTAACAGCTCCCATTCCCCATGCCGACCTTACACCGACAGAAACTCGAAGACTACTTGCGCCGCCGGTTCGGGCCGTCAGCCGAACTGCTGGCTTTCGGCCCCATCGGACAGGAGACCTCCGGCTCCGCGCTCAAGAAGTACGGCTACGGGGCCCCCATCCGGCTGACCTTCCGGGTCGGGAACGTAAACAAGCAGGCGGTCCTGGAAACCATGAGCCCTGGTCCATTCGGGCACGAGCATCCGGCCGACCGGGCGCAGGCGCTGCTTTGGGATTTCGATTCCTATGCCCGGCTGTCGTGCCATGTGCCGGCGCTAGACGTAGGCGCCTTCACCGCCGGTGGAGCCCTGTTCTCCGTCGCGCCCGCGCAGGAATTTTTTGTCTTGACGGACTGGGCCGACGGGACCAGCTACCACAAGGACCTGGAGCGTCTGAGCCGAACCGATCGGCTGCAGAAGGGCGACCGGGACCGAGCCGCCGCGCTGGCTTCCTACCTGGTCCGGATTCATCGAGTCAAGAAGCGTAAGCCGGACCTCTATCGGCGCCGGCTTCGGGAGCTGCTCGGTCATGGGGAATGTATCATGGGCCTCACGGACAGCTATCCAGCCCGCTTCGGCTTCATCACGCAGGATCTCTTGCGCTCCATCGAGGAGTCCTGCAATCGCTGGCGCTGGCGTCTGCGCAACCGGGCCAACCGGCTGGCCCAGGTGCATGGTGACTTTCACCCCTGGAACGTGCTCTTCCGGCGGGGTACGGACTTCAGCGTGCTGGATCGCTCGCGGGGCGAATGGGGCGAGCCGGCCGACGACGTGACCGCGATGACGATCAACTATCTCTTCTTCTCGCTGCGCCGCTGGGGAGACTTACGGGGGCCGTTCGAGACACTGTTTCGGGAATTTTGGGAGCGCTACATGACGGAGAGCCGGGATCGGGACGTGACGGAGTGCGCGGCGCCTTTCTTCGCGTTTCGCGGGCTCGTGATCGCCAGCCCGCTCTGGTATCCGAACTTGTCTCTCGGCGTCCGACGCTCGATCTTCCGCTTCGTCCAGAACGTGCTCGCGGCCGACCGCTTCGAGCCGGAAGAAGTGAACAGATATTGCAAGGAATAAAGCTGTCAGCCTGCAGCTTTCAGCCGTCAGCTCAAGAACCGAAAGCTGATTGCTGAGAGCTGATAGCTGAAAGCCTCCCACTGAGGCGAGTGTGTGAACAAGCCGCAAGCTTTTGCCATTTGGTTAACCGGTCTCCCTGCATCTGGGAAGAGCGCGATTACAGCAGCGCTCAAGCCGAAGCTCGAAGCGTTGGGCCTACGCGTGGAGGTGTTGGAATCGGACGAGTTGCGCCGGGCGCTGACCCCTTCTCCCACCTATTCCCGCGAGGAACGCGATCTGTTCTACCGGGCACTGGCCGTCATGGGCAGCCGCCTGGTCGCCCACGGCGTGACGGTGATTTTCGACGCGACAGCCAATCGCCAGGCTTACCGGGATTTCGCCAGGATGTTGATTCCCCGTTTCATGGAAGTGGCGGTGGAGTGCCCGCTGGACGTGTGCATGGCGCGCGATAAGAAAGGAACCTACAAGAAAGGCCTGGCTGGGGAATCGGCCACAGTGCCGGGGTTGCAGGACTCCTACGAGGCCCCGCTCAAACCCGAGGTCAGGATCGACAGTGCCAACACCCCGCCCGAGGCGGCAGCCGACCTCCTTCTGGCTTCACTGCAAGAGCGCCTCCTTCTTGCCTAATCCTTCCTCACCGCAAGACCAGCACCGGGCAGGGCGCGCGGTGCAGGACGGCGTGCGAGGTACTGCCCAGCAGGAACCGCGTGGCCCCGTGGCGGCCGTGGGACCCCATCAGAATCAGGTCGGGCTTGGTCTCCTCCGCCCAGCCGAGGATCGCGCTTCCCGGCGCCCCGAGAGTCACCGCGCCGGTGGCCTTGTCGCCGGCCTTCGCGAGCTTGGCCGCCACATCCTCGACGAATTCCCGCGCGCTCTTGATCGCCTTTTCCTTCAGCACCTCCGAATCCGAGATCCCCACGGGCCACAGGGGCGCGGCAAAGGGCAGGACCGTCAGCACGGTGATCTGGACCGATTCCTTGAACGGCCGGGCCGCCAGGAACTTCCGGGCCGCGTCCGCATCCCGCTCCCCCTCGACCGCCAGCAGGACCTGTTTCAGCGTCCGCATGTGCCGGTTGACGACCAGCGTCGGGCACGCCGCCTGCGTGATGACACGGTGGGAGACGCTCCCCAAGAGGACTTCCTGCACCGGGCCGAGCCCGCGCGCGCCCAGCGCGATCAAATCCACCCGCTCGCGCTCGGCGACGGACAGGATCGTGTCCGGCGGCAACCCGACCTCCAGCCGCTTGGCCGTCGAGCCCGTATGGAACGGCAGGATCGAGACGGTCCGGTTGAGCAGGCGCTCGCCGTCCTCCCGCATCCCCCGCTCCACCGTCGCGTAGAGCTCCTGCGCGACCTCGGGCATCATCATCGGATAGGCCGGCTTGGGCACGTTCATCGCGTGCAGGATGATCAGGTGTTGCACGGGACACAGGTACGCCAGCGCTCGCGCCGCCTCGTACGATTGGTCCGATCCATCCACCGCCAAAAGAATCTTCATATTTCACCTCATTGATTCAATTCCGTTCAATGAAACAATTCTTCTGCAATCGTCAATTCTTCAGAGCAGCGCGGTCGCGATGCCCAGATACACCGCCACGCTCAGGATATCCTGGAGGACCGTGGCGATCGGACCGCTGGCAAGGGCCGGGTCTGCGCCCAGCCTGGCAAGCCCAAGGGGAAGCAGGCTGGCCATCAGGGTGGCGATGACAGCCGTCACAGCCAGCGTGAGCCCCACCACCGTCGCGATCGATCCACGCCCGTCGAAGAACAGGAAGCCAGCAGCCGCCATCGCCCCGATCGTCCCCCCGATGAGCAGGCCCAGGAGGCTTTCACGGAGGAGCTGTGTGAGGAGCGCCACCTTGCCGTAGGCCAGGGCGCGCACCAGGACCGTTTCGGTTTGAGTCCCGACCGCATCGGCCATGTACACCACGAGCGGGAGAAAGAACGCAAGCGCGATCTCCCGCTCCAGGGCCGCTTCAAAGAGGCTCGCCACCCCGGCCGCCAGCCAGCCTCCCGCCAATCCCAAGAGCAGCCACGGCATCCGTGCCTTGAACGAATCCCAGGTGCCGTCCCGCTCGGTCGGAGGCGGATGGGCGGAGCCGACCCCTCCCATACGCAACCAGTCATCCACGTGCTCCTCGTGGAGCAGCGCCAGCAAGTGTCCGATGGGAATGGCCCCGAGGAGCCTGCGCTGGGAATCGACCACGGCGACGTCCGCGTCGTGCCGCTCCACCGCGGCCAGAGCCGCGGCTTCCGCGTCGTCCTCAGGGTGGACTTCGACCGGCGGGTCGCCGCGCAGGCTGTCGAGCCGTGTGCCGGGATCGGCAAGAAGCAGCGATTCGACGGGGACCTGCCCGACCAGCCGAGACCCCTCATCGACCAGATAGAGATGGCCGGCTTCCTCGGGGCGGGACCGACGAAGGGCCGCCAGCGCCGCGTCGGCCCGGTCCGTCGGAGAAGCCCGGGGTACGGCGCTGGTCATCAGGTCGGCTGCAGTCGGCATAGGCGCTTCCGGTCGGGCCCCTCACTGAAGATGGGGCGTGCTGAGTCCCGCGTCACACTCCCAGCGGAACCGACTCGGGAACGTGGGACGAGCCTTTTTTCAGTCGCGTGACCAAACGGGGCAACCGGGAATGTTGCGCGCGCCGGAGCACGGTGATGCCTGGCTCCACGACCTCACCACAGTTCACGCAGCGCCAGGCTCGCAGCCACAGAGGCCCGCCGTCGGACTGCATATCGGTGAAGTGATCCACCACCATGAAGCCACGACAACGTGGGCATCGCATCGTCATTACCTCCATACCAAGCTTGCTAGAGCCGCCCGCTTCGATCAACTGCGGGCGGAGAGTTCTTTTGCCTCCAGGGAGTATCCCTCAGCCTTCAGCTATCAGCCGCCAGCTTTTTCAAAAGCTGAGAGCTGACCACTGACAGCTTCCTAATGGCATTCCGTCGGACAGAAGAAGACGAGATAGACGAAAATTGCGATGCCGAGCAGCACCGCACCAAGCAACCACCACTTCGCTTGCGTCATCGCCATCTCCATCTTTCTTTCCCCGGCCCTTTT
>Ga0233425_10006029_pt1 | contig 18450 bp, 13 predicted proteins | sample Watercolumn_Towu_2_FD_181712 | JGI IMG/M metagenome (GOLD analysis project Ga0233425, IMG submission 181712) | Freshwater microbial communities from Lake Towuti, South Sulawesi, Indonesia - Watercolumn_Towuti2014_140_MG | ecosystem: Environmental > Aquatic > Freshwater > Lake | place... | reverse complement strand
CATAATAGATGAAAATTCCTGAGTTGATCCAGTTGATGCTCGATACCAGCGACTTCCGCTTTTCCTTGACGGTTTTATCCAGCAGAAGGATGTAGGTGGTCAACGAAAAAATGATCAGCAGCACCGATTCGAGCGTTAAGGCATACGAGTTGAAGGCAAAGACCGACTGTACAAAGAGGGAGTTGAGCACGGTGAGTATAAAAAAGGCGATGGCAACGGAGTAGATTACCGCTTCGCTGATAAAGCCCTCCAGCACTTTCTTGTAGAATACGGCCAGCATCAGAAAGCCGATGCCCACATAGGCGTGGAGCAGGGGCATGTTGTTCATCCTGTTGAACCAAAACAGCAGGGATGCAAACTGAACCAGGTAGGATAAAAAAAGGAAGCAGGAGAATACCTTGAGTATCGTCTGCTGCTTCCTGAATGTAATTAACGCATAACAGCTTGTTATGAGAATCGGTAAATGCGAAATAATGATAATATATTTCGAAAAGTCCCTCATTTATTTTTTAATGACGATGTCTTTTTTGCTGATATTGTCGTAATAAAGCGGGCTGGTGATGTCGCAGGTGGCAGGACATGGAGCATTCAGGTCGAGCACATACTGCGCGCCTTCTGCATTTTTCAGGATCACATCGGTTCCGGCTATTTTAGGCACTGCGCTCAGGTCGGCTCCTTCCACCGGTGTGAGGTATAATTTGAACTGGTTGAGCGTATCCAGGCCCAGGTAAGCACGCACGTGATTGTATTTGCAGGCTAAAGTATCCGGGATGCCAAGAACCTCCATCAAATCTTCTGCATGGATCGTATACGCTTTGATTGGCACAATGCCTAATACTTCGCCGCACTTTTCAGTGTAATGCTGGATATTTGCCTGTGCAACAGCTAAAGGAACCTGGTAAGAGGATGTCAGGAGCCGGGTAACCGGAACGGCTTTTTCCTCTTTTTTCTCTTCTGTTTTTACTTCGGTTTTGCAGGCCTGTGCAATCAGGAGAGAGCACAGAACGGCAGCAGCTAGGATGGTTTTTTTCATGGTTTTAATTTTTATGGATTAGTAAAATAAAAAGGTACCGGGGTATTCATATACGATGCCCAAATATATTTAAAAGTGTTTATAATCGGTTTATATTTTTTGATTTTAACGGTAATCTGGGATGAATGGCTTGTTATATGTGGCCAATGGATATCCACTGATTGGTAGTTTACAGGAAGATAGCAGTATGGTGACATTTTTTTAAACAGCGTATGACCCTGATATGATTTTAGTTGATAGCAAGACACTTTTTCGGAGCTTACAATAGAATTTTAAATCCAGTTCTTTCTTCATAGGCTTGATGATGAGAAAGGTCTGTCGATGGACAAAGACAATGCAGTTTTGTGTAGTGCTCACCAGCACGTTTTACCAATCGGGAACCTCCGCCAGAATCTTATCGAATAAAATAATCAGCTCCATCGGCTTCCTTCAAATAAGCTGTCGATACTCACCTTGACGCAATTGTGCCATTGGTTTTCTTTCTTTAATTCGCGTTCGCATTTCGGGCAAATCCACATGGCTGTTTTGATGTAATTTTTGATTTACATCGTGTTGAGTTTTATTGTTAAGGAGAGATTAATCAAGTTTTTCCTCTTTGAGAGCCTCTAATGCTAATAAAGAGTTAATGAATAATTGGGTTTCGTTTGCATATCTTCTCCCCTGATTTAAATCGTTTTTTTCTTCTCGAAGAATCCTAATGTTCTTCAAAGAGTTAAAATTAAGTAACTCAATCGCATTTATTGTACTTTCAAGTGAAGGATTAATTTGTGATTTATGAAACGCATTAAAAATAATCCGGTCTCTGAATTCAACTTCATTCAACTTTAATTCAATTGGTTTGTCAACATTTAGTAATGTTCTCATTTCATCTACACCCAATATTAAATAACCAAATTCATGGGCTTTTTCTCCCTTGGGTAAGAACCGGTCTTCTATAAAAATTAAATAGCCATTGTCATGCATTTTGTCTCTAATGTTTTTTAAAATTTCAGGCCATTCCTTAGGGTTAATTTCATGTAGTACATTGCAGAGAATTATTGCATCAAATGTATGGTTTAGTATTTCTGAATTTATAGAATACATATGTACTAGATCAGGCACTTTTTTTAATATCTCATGATTTTTTACGTCAGGCTCAAAAGCTGAGTACTTTATTTTTTTTGATACCATTTCATCTTCTGATATCGTATATCCAATTCTACCTTTGCCTGCGCCGTAATCTAATAAATGTATAATTTCCTTGTTTGATAAAAATTCTTTGAATAGTTTAAACTGAGGATCTTGTGTGTTTTTGTCAAATATAACATCTGGCTCTTTGAAACACTGTACCATGAAATTTCCATAAGCCCAATCTGATATAGAATTTATAAACGAAGTTAACTGATAGATGTGGTTATCTATTCCCATTAAGTCCATAAAAGATTTTTCAGGAGTAATCCTGGAAGGAAGTATAATTTCATCGTCTTTTACCATTATTATCTCATCGTATTCCAAATGAGCTAAAATATTTATTGAATGAGTGGCTATCCATAACTGTCCTGATTTGTATATAATATTTTTAATTGCATTAAGAAGCTTTATTTGTGCTTCAGGATGTAAATGCTTTTCAGGCTCGTCAATTATTATAACACTATCTTTTATATTGGTTTTAGAATTTATATCTAAGTAAAAAAATAGGATCGCGTAAGCAAATAATGTTTTTTGTCCTGGAGAAAACTGCGATAGATTAAACGGCGTATCATTGTAGTATAATATGCTGTCTACCACATTTCCTTTAGTTGATTCTCGGTAGCTAAATCCTTTTCCCAAGAATTGATGAACATAATCTTGAAATTTACTAAACAATATAAAGGCATTTTTGTCTTTTATCTCATCTTTGATTTTTTGAGGATTATCTCTGTTTTTTATATATAGACTAAATTCATCTGTTATTATTGTAGTAGATAATTTTTTTAAATATTCAATAGTTGATTCATGATTAAATGCCGTAAATTCATTTAAATAAGAGGGATTAGTTTCTTGAGGAACTCTTGGATTTTGTTCACTTTTAATGGTATTTGTGATGAAATTTTCAAAATGAGAATTACTTAAAATTTCTTCAAAAGTCAATTTACTATTGTTGTTAACATTAGTTTTAATTTTCTTTAAATCATCATTGTCAACTATTTTTATGTAGGCTGGCCCGAATTGTTTAATTTTAGTTATGACTGGTGCTAGATTCGCGTTTAAAGAATTTCTATATTGGACTTCATTTTGTTGTGTAAGATTGTTCCTCTTTAAGGCTGTAAATTGAATTTTTGCATTGGCGATGTTTTGAGAAAACGGAGATATAATCGTTTGTGGTAGTAACGTTATATGTTCATCAAAAAAATTATTAGGGGTTATCGTGTTGATGTAGTCTTTAACAAATTCCAAAATTCTGGATTTTCCCGCGCCATTTTTTCCTACAAGTGCCACCATTGATCCTAATGGTTTTTTAGTAAGATTAATTTCTTTTAAATTTTTTCCTTTTGCTATATTGCTTGGGATATAGATTTTGGATATTCTCATATATTTAAATTGTTATTAAGTGTCTATTTAAAACTTCAACCTTAGCTGCAGCTTCAATTCCGTTTTATGGTTGGCATCGATCTCGTTCATGCTGCCTTCCGAGATCACCCTTTGGTTGTCGTACACGGTGCGGGCCAGGCGCACCCAGATCTCTACGTTGCGGGTAATATCCCAGTTGACGAGAAAGTAGGCGCGCTGCCCTTTGTAGTACAGGGCAGGCACCGAGTAGGAGTAGAGCACGTCGTTTTCATACACATACACGCGGCTGTCGTAGCCTTTGGTATCGAAGAGGGCGTAGCGCAGCGTGAAGGTAAAAGGGAATTTCAGCTTTTTGTAGATCAGGTCCTGCACAAAGGCGATGCCGTTCTCATCAGGAGCATCGGTCTTGTCGACGTAAGTGTATTCGATCCGGGTTTTGAACTTGATCTCCGGTGTGAGCTGTGCGGATAAGTTATAGCGGTAATTGTACTGCACATAAGGCACGAGGTAATCGTAGGCATTGCCCACATCGCTGTTCTCGAATTTGGTGCGGTGCCTGAAACGCAGGTACATATCCAGCTTTTTATTGGGCGTGTAATTAAGCTGCGTAAAAATATCCCTGCCTCTGGAGGGCGCACTGGCGCCGAATTTGATCCAGTTGAACTGGTACTGGTCGAGGTATAGGGAAAGTGTCATGGATTTGAAGAGGCGTGCCTCCATGCCCATGTAGAGGCTTTTTTCGTTTTGTGGAAGTGTGTTTTCAGAGATCGCATTCCCGAACAGGTTCTGGAAGTTACGGTCGAAATTACGGTAATGCGCTGTGAAGGTCAGCCGGGGATCGAGCGCAACAATCACGCCCTGGCAGAAGGCCTTGCCGGTGCTGGAGCTCATGGCAAACTCCCCGAAGAGATTCACATTCTTAAAGACATAGTTATAGTCGAGGCCGCCCACAACATTCGATTTGCCCTGGTACTCGAACTGGTTGTAGATTGTCGGCGCTTTGATCAGCTCTTTGCTCAGGTGCGTGCTTTGCGCGGTGAGGCCAATATGCAGGCTCCGGTTGTTGAATGCCGCATTGCCGCCAAAGACCGTTTGCTTGATCGTGCCTTTATCCGCTACCAGCGAGTTGGTGTTGTGCAGGCCACCCAGCTCCAGGCTGCTCACGCCCACCACGTCGATCTCCCCGTTGCTGAGCGTATCTCCCGCAATGGCATTGGCGTCGATGCTCTTGTGCGACACCAGGCCGGTGAACTCAAATTTCTTATAGCGCAGGGTAGCGGCAGCTCCCCTGAAAAAACGATTCTCGTCGAAAGAGTAGTAAGGCTTGATGCCATAGCCATAACGCTTCACGTTCATCGGCGAGGCCGATTTCCCGAAGGCAAATCCCTGCCAGATGGTAAGGCCCTGGCCGAAGGTGGCCTGGTAGTCGCCGATCACCAGCGTTTTGACGAAGCGCACGTTCCGGAGCGCCAGGTGCCCGCTGTAAAAATCAAAGCCCTGCTTTTGTGTGCCCCGGAAAAATTCCTCGCCCGCATCTTTCTCGCCGCTGATGGCGAACGACACGTTGTTGTTGTACTGAAAGCGGTAGCGCGCAAAGTAGCGGTTGGCATCGCCGAGGTAGTAGGAGTTGGGCTTCTTTTTTTTGATGCTGTCCGGAACGTAGTAGCCCGCCTGCTTTTCCAGCGTTCTCTGGAGGCGCGTCACCACCTCGTGCCTGCCGTCCTTGAACATCTCCTTTGCGCTGAAGTGTGCGGAGTTGAAGTTGTTGCTGACATATACAAAGGGAAGGATCTTCCGGATCGTCACCAGGTCGAAGTCCTCTATGCTTTGCAGCTCATAGATGCTGATCAGGGCGCCGTTCTTTTCGCGATGTTTTAATAAATTATTGATCTGAATGTCGTTCAGCAGCTGCAGCTCTTCCAGCTCCTCTTTTTTGGCGCGGTTCAGGTTGAGCGGGTTGCGGCGGTAGTAATTCCAGACATCTGTGAGGCTCGACAAATCGCCTTCCTCCGATTGCAGCTGCTCGGAAAGCATCTCCACATTCTGGTTGATGAGCTCGTCCACCTGCTCGCTGTTCTTATTCTTAATGGAATCGGTTTGGGCATTTAGTAGAGAAGGTAGCAGGCCCAAAGCAACGATATACCATTTTGGAGAGAGGAATTTTACGATTCCTTTCAGGCTCTGCCAGAGAAGAGCTGCCGGGAAATGTTCTCGATACAGCCCGTCACCACTGTGCGTGGTGCGGGACACTCGAACTGACAACACTTTCCGCATACGATTTTAAAATGAAATGATTATAATTTTTCAGGTTCCTGGATGACGGAGTCGGAGCTTTTGCTCTTGTCCTTTCCGAAGGCGTAGCTCAGCCCGATCTGCGGGGAAAGACCGAGGATGCTGTGGTACATGGAGCTCAGGTCGATCTTCAGCCCCTTGTAGTTGACGCCCACGCCAAAGGCGGCCTGTGTCGGGTAGGAGCAGGCGCCAGCGCGGATGTACACGGTTTTGGCCGGAATGTATTCGATCCCCGCTTTGATGTTCACGGTTTGTGCCGATGTTTTTTCTGCCTCGGCCATGAGGAATACTTTTTTGGTAAACATGTATTGGGCACCGACCTTGAAGATCGTTGGCACCTTCTCGTTGTTGTAATCGGTGATCTTTGCCCGGAAGGGGTTATAGATATGCGTGGCGATCGTCAGCTGCGGAAGAAGCCGGGCGGTAATGCCGAAAGAGCCGGTAAAGGCATGGGCCTGCCCGTAGATGTCGGCAATTTTGGTATTGAGGTAGTCGAAGGCAAGGCCCGCGGAAATGTTTTCGCTCAGCTTGATGCCATAGCTCAGGCTGAGCTGCGACTCACGGTAGAGCTTATAGCCCAGCGACGAATAGCATAGGCCGAAGGTCCCTTTTTTGATAGGCACTACAGCTGCAAAGCCGCTCTGGGTAAGCTCTTTCAGCAGAAAGCGGTTCTCTGCAAAAGCACCTGCTTCGGCCTGCCTCAAAAAGCCGATGCTTCCCTGGTTGTTGCGCGTGCTCCATACATCGCGCAGGGTAGAGGAGGCATGCCCCAGCGCCGCCGATCTCGCACCGAGCGGGCCTTCGCCGTTGGAGGCAAAAAGCTGGCAGGACAAAAAGAGAAGAAGAGGGAGTAATCGTTTATTCATTCTATACCAAATATAAACCAATTCTTGAAAAATGCAAAAGCCACAGCTTACAATTTAACAGGCTGTGAAAAGGTTTTCAAACAGCAGCATGACATCTGCTGATCGGCTGAATAATGAGTATCTTTCGGGCACTATGAAAATGTCACGTTGTGCAAACTGCACGATCAGCTTAAAGTATAATACCGTTATCGGCAGCATGGGCATCCTTAAATCGGGTGAAGAGATCTGCCAGCAATGCTGGCATGCCGTATTAAGGCTTGATAAATCGAAGGGGCCGGAGATGAAGCATTATACCCTGGAAGATGTTGTTTTCAAATTATCCGCTTTCAAAAAATCGATTCACCGTAAACTATTTGAGGCAAAGCTGATTTGCGGAGATAGCGACCGGATCGTTCCCGGTGAGCCGCTGAGCCAGGCGCCCACCGATGCGGATAACGAAAAGAAAGAACAGGAAAACTGTGCTCATTGTTTAAAGAGCCTGAAGCATAACACTGTATTTTTGGGGCTTGGAAAATTAAAGTCGGGGGAGCTGGTTTGTGAGGAATGCTGGCTCTTCCTGTGCCGTTTGGAATCCAGCATGAGCAACCGCCTGAAAGAATTTACCCTGGCCGATGTGAGAAAGATCTTTGATGTGGTGCACAATCGCTATATTACTGCAGAGCCGGAAGTGATGACAGAGGAAGAGCCGGAGCCCGCTGTAAATGGCATTCCGCCAATAACACCTGACATCACGGAGCCGGTCACGGAAACAAAGCCAGCAGATCCCGGCCTTTTGACCAAGCGGATCGAAGCCCGCCTGGCGGCTATTGGCGTGACTCAGAAATCGTATCCCGAGCTATGGCTGGTGGAGCGGCTGGAAGAAGAGCTGGAGACCGTGCTCGGGGAAGACGAAAAACCGGTAGCGGTGCTCAAAGGAACTTATGCAAAAGAGCATGCTGCGCTTGTGGCCACGAACCTGCAATTTATCCTGCTGAGTAAAAAAACCTTCGGTGGGGCCGCCGCCGAAGCCTACGATCTCGATTGGATCCGGTCTGTAGAGAATACCGTTGTCGGAGGGCTGGCCGATGTCAGCTTCAGCCTTTCATCCAATACCTTAAAACTTACAGAGGTAGAAACCGGGCGTGCGGTATCATTCTGTGAGAGCGTAAAAGCCTTGCTCGCATCATGATCTACCAGCGTTCGAAATCAGTGAGCACTTTCCGGTCCTCTTTATTTGGTTTTATAAGTATAGCAAAAACAGGTTACACGTATTGCCCGGAATGCAAAAAACCACCGTGCCGGACGGTGGTTTTGAATGAAAGTCATTGTGGGAGGAAGGACAAAGCAATCTCACTTTAGATGAGATTGCTTCGCTGCACTTCGTTTTGTTCGCAATGATGTGAATATTAGTAATAGATAGCCCTGCGTACTTCCGAGATGTACTTCGAGAAGCGGATCACCTGGCGGGTGTAGCCGTACTCGTTATCATACCAGATGTAAAGCACGATGCTCTTTTTGTCAGGAGAGATAATGGTGGCATTGCTGTCGTATACAGAAGGGCATGGATTGCCAACCACATCCGAGGATACCAGCTCATTGCTGAAGGCATACTGAATCTGCTCAACCAGGGAGCCGTTGAGGGCATACTTACGCATGATCTCGTTTACCTCTTCCAGCGAAGTTTCCCTGTTGATGTTCAGGTTCAGGATGGCTAAAGACACGTTGGGAGTCGGGACACGCACCGAGTTGGCGGTGAATTTTCCTGCCAGGTGCGGCAACACTTTTTTCAGGGCGCTTTCCGCGCCTGTTTCAGTGATCACCATGTTCAGGGCAGCAGAGCGGCCACGACGGTATTTTTTGTGGTAGTTGTCGAGCAGGTTCTGGTCGTTGGTATAGGAGTGCACCGTTTCGATATGTCCTTTGGCAATGCCCAGCTCTTTATCAATTACGTATAACACCGGCATGATGGCGTTGGTTGTGCAGCTGGCGGCCGAGAAGATCTTCGTGTTTTTGAGGTCCACCGTTTCGTGGTTCACCCCATGCACCACATTCGGCACATCGCCTTTGGCAGGAGCGGTCAGCAACACCTTGTCCACACCTTTGGCTTTCAGGTGGCGGCTCAGCTCCTTGTCGTCGCGGAATACGCCGGTGTTGTCGATTAGCAGGGCGTTCTCGATGCCCCAGGCAGTGTAGTCCACATCTTCCGGATTTTTGGCGTCGATCATGTGCACCGTATGGCCGTTGATGATAAGCGCTTTGTTGGCCAGGTCCTCGATCACGGTTCCCGGGAAATTTCCGTGCACGGAGTCCGTACGCAATAGGTCGGCGCGCTTCACGATCTCCTCATCGGAGTTGCCGCGGGTTACAATAGCGCGTAAGCGCAGCTGCTCGCCTTTGCCTGCCTGCGAAATGATCTCGCGTGCTGCCAGACGACCGATCCGTCCGAAGCCGTATAAGATCACGTCTTTAGGCGTTTGGGTGGATTTTTTGCCGATCAGGTCTTTCAGCTTGTCATTGATGAAGTCGGTAGCCGACTTGTAATTGCCTTTTTCCTGCTGGTACTCGTAAGCCAGCTTACCAATATCGATACGGGAAGGACAAACATCGCTCTTATACAGTTCGTTGGCCAGCATGACGCTGTCGCTTACTGAAATGGATTTTTTTACGATGTCCCTGGCATATAGGTGCAGGTTCATGATTTCGCTTGCACTCCTGTCTTTCAGCTGATTCCTGAACAGGATCAGCTCTATGGATTTTTCAAACCATAATTTACCGATAATGCCTATCAGGTCGATAGCCGCTTTCTCCTGGGTGATGTACTCATTTAACTGCGATTCGTAGCCTTTGTTTGTCTTTTCTTTGGTTTCCATGTTTGTTTATTGGTCATCCACCTTACAACGGGCGAATGGGGTTTTATGATGGGTTATTGGTTTTACGCTTAGTGCTCGTCTTCTTCTCCGTACTCTTCTTCATATCCTTCGTCCTCATCCTCGTTGTCCAGCAGATCTTCCTCCTCGTCTCCTGCATCTTCGCCTTCTTCGGCTTCCAGGTGGTTCAGGTCGCCCTCATCCACGCCGTTGGTGTCGTTTTTAATGGATTTGTAGATCTCGCTTTCGTCTACCTCTGCGTCTGCCAGCATGGTGCTCATGAGCTGATCGGGCGACAGCTCGCCTTTGGCCATCTGCGTTTGCTTGTATTGTTTCGGCGGGTTGCCGATAGACCTGACGATAGCCGGAAAGCTGCCTTTCGGATTGTCCGGAAGGATCTTCATCAGCTCAATGCAGAAGGTCCATTTCACGGCCGGGTCGAACACATAAAGAAAGCGCTGGCGCGGGCTTTCAATGAACTTCGCGATCTTTGTCGCCGACATTAATTTTTTGGGCGCTACCTTCTGCCTGATCTCTTCTTCGTCGAGCTCGAGGTCTTCCTTGCGCAGGGTAATCTCCTGCTCTTTTCTCCAGTAATCGTCGCTTACAAAAAAGGAGGCGGAATGCTTGCGGTCAAACTTAAAGGCATCCTGGATAATGGAGTGGAAATCCTCAAAGGTTTGTGAGGATAGGATCTCTATCTCCCGGTAAATGTCTTCGTTGTCTTCTACTACTATTTTAAATTTGTATATGGCCATAGTGGGTACTGGTAGCTGTATGGGTTGGCTTTTTGGTTGAGGCTGCAAAGGTACGCCAAGCATTCCAACGAACCGTCATAATTATGCCTTCTTCTTGTTAAATTATCAAATTCCTATGCTTTGGTCACGATGGCATTATTGCCTTCAAAGTTAAAATTCCAGCCACGCTCGAAGATCTTCGGCAAATAGCGCTTGTAGAGCTTCAGGCGGGCATTACCCTTGATCTTGTTCTTTTTCTGCTCCTTTTCGGAGCCGTGCTCCTCTTCGTCGTCGCGGTCGATGGCGTGAAACTCATAAATATTCACCTTCGAGTGCTGGTCGATAAAATCCTTCACGATCATCACGATGGTATTCATCACCTTATACACCTCGCCACGGTTGGTGGTCACGTACTCCTCGCCCTCAAACTCCTCGTTGATCACGCCAAACACGATGGTGGAGTGGAGGATGTTGTCCTGCCTCCTGCCGAACCTCACCTCATAGCGCAAGCCCGACGATGTATTGAAATAATACACCCCGGCGCTTTTGATCGGAGGGAACTCTATCGGGAATATGGAGGTATCTGACATTGGATGATCCGGGGGGAATCGTTAAGCAGGGATGTGTTGTTGCTGTTTTTTAAAGCGCTCAGCCAGCACCAGGTCCTTGGTGCCGCCCGAATAGTCGTAGAAGCCTTTTCCGCTCTTCACGCCCAGGTGGCCGGCCGTCACCATATTCACCAGTAAAGGGCATGGGGCATATTTCGGGTTGCCGAAGCCGTCCTGCAGCACGCGCATGATGTTGAGGCAAACGTCGAGGCCGATAAAATCCGCCAGCTGCAAAGGCCCCATCGGGTGCGCCATTCCAAGCTTCATGACGGTGTCGATCTCTTCCACGCCGGCTACGCCTTCGTACAGGGTAATGATGGCTTCGTTGATCATCGGCATCAGGATCTTATTGGCCACAAAGCCCGGGTAATCGTTTACCTCCGTCGGGATCTTGTTCAGCTTTTTCGACAGGTCCATGATCGTGCTGCACACCTCGTTGCTGGTCGAATAGCCGCGGATCACCTCGATGAGCTTCATCACCGGAACCGGGTTCATGAAGTGCATGCCGATGACCTTGTCGGCACGGTTGGTGACAGCGGCGATCTGGGTGATGGAAATGGAAGAGGTGTTGCTTGCCAGGATGGTATGGGCCGGGCAGATCCCGTCGAGCTGTTTGAAAATATCGAGCTTGATCTTCACGTTCTCGCTGGCGGCTTCCACCACCAGGTCGGCATTCTTAGCGCCTTCTTCCAGCTTGGTAAAGGTTTTGATATTAGCCAGGGTAGAGGCCTTTTCCGCTTCCGTCAGCGTGCCTTTCGCTACCTGGCGGTCGAGGTTTTTGGAAATGGTGGCGAGCGCTTTTTCAAGAGCCTTATCGCTGATGTCTACAAGGTTCACGGAGAAACCGTGTTGTGCAAATACATGCGCTATCCCATTTCCCATGGTGCCGCTGCCGATTACTGTAATATGTTTCATTAGGGTATAAGTTTAGTGTTTTTTAAGGCCTCATGGCATTGCCGGTTCCGTAACCGATAGGTGTTTCAGCGAACACAGCAATATCGCAGGGCGTAAATTAGAGGTGATGTGTTGGTTAATAAATCGTTTTCTGTTTCAGAGGTTAAAAATACTATATTAATAACATTATAAATGCATAGCCAAACTTTGTTTATGCGTTGTAAATCTAAAAGCTGTAGGCGATAAATACAAATAGAGTTTTAAACCGGAGCACCGGGGCCGGCTGTGAGTAAAAAAACAGGCATTATATTAGGCTAATTCTTTCTTTTTGACAGAAAGATGATATATTTGTGCAAAAAATTTAACTATGCAATAGCCGTCACAGGTTGCGACCAAGGCAAAATGAGATGATCGGGCTATACCATAAGCAACTAAAAAAATAATAACATTTACTTATGAATTTTCCAGCTGAACTAAAGTACACCAAAGATCACGAATGGGTTCGTGTAGAAGGAAGCGAAGCCTATGTAGGCATCACTGATTTTGCTCAAAAAGAATTAGGAGATATCGTTTACGTCGATGTCACTACAGTAGGAGAGATCGTGGCACGGGGCGAGCTGTTCGGAACTGTTGAAGCTGTGAAAACCGTATCTGACCTGTTCATGCCTTTGACCGGTAAGGTTCTGGAAGTCAATAAGGACATCGACAGCGCTCCGGAGTCTGTAAATACAGACCCTTATGGAAAAGGCTGGATGATTAAGATCAGCGTGGAGAGCATGCCTGAGCTGCAGGATCTCTTGTCGGCCGATGCCTACAAAGCCCTGATCGGCGCTTAATCCGGCTAATCCTATAAAAACGAACAGCCTTCTGTGTGGTCACATGCAGAAGGCTTTTTTATAATAAAAAACGGTAGTGATCGTCGATGTGCCGTGGAAAGTGGCAGCAGGCATCACCCGGAATGACAGAGGCATTTTCATATAGCTGATTTTGCGATAGAGTGAAAGCACTCCTTTTAAAATACGCCCTTCCTCTTGCCCTCGGCTGGGCGGTCGTGATTTTCGTGCTCTGCTGCACGCCGGGCAGGTATGTGCCCACCGCTCGCTGGCTCGATCTGCTGAGCTTCGATAAGCTCGTGCATGCCGGCATCTTTTTTGTCTTGTCGTCGCTCTGGTTCCTATACCTGGTGAAGACCCGACAAGTAAAGGCCTCGTCGATTGCCCTGGTTATAGCGGCCTGCATCTGCTATGGCGGCCTGCTGGAAGTCCTGCAGGCCAGGGTATTCAGTCAGCGGAGCGGCGACTGGGCCGATTTTATTGCCAATTCCCTGGGCTGCCTCCTGGCCCTGCTGTTTTTCAGCCGGAAAAAATGGCTTATCGCATAAGCGCTGCGGATCGCTGGACCAATCCGAAGCGGCCCGGGTACCGGCCCCCTGGAATTAAGCCCATAAACAATCGGAGGCTTTTTTTGTCTTATGTCAGGAATGCTCTTCCTGCCTCTTAAACTATTCAAAACTTTTTAACCATTAAAAATTTTTTGTCCTAATAATAGTATTTTCGTGGACTTATTTAAAAAAACAAACCATTCGTTATGTCAACACCCGCTCAACATATTACATGCCTTATCATTGGCTCAGGCCCTGCCGGTTATACCGCCGCTATTTATGCCGCACGTGCCGACCTGAAACCTGTTCTGTACACAGGGCTGACGCCGGGCGGGCAGCTGACGGAGACGACAGAGGTCGATAATTTCCCTGGCTATCCCAAAGGAGTAACGGGTCCGGAGCTGATGGAGGATCTGAAGGCACAGGCCGAGCGCTTCGGCACCGAAGTAAGGTTTGGCCTGGCCACCAAAGCCGATCTCACGGCGACCCCTAAGCGGATCTGGATTGATGAAACTACTGAGATTACGGCAGATACGGTGATCATTTCTACCGGCGCTTCGGCCAAATGGCTGGGCCTGCCTAACGAAACGCGCCTGCGGATGAATGCCGGCGGTGTTTCTGCCTGCGCGGTATGCGATGGCTTTTTCTTCAAAGGCCAGGAGGTGGCCATCGTTGGTGCCGGCGATACGGCGGCAGAGGAGGCGACTTACCTTGCCAAGCTTTGCAAAAAGGTATACATGATCGTGCGTAAGGACGACATGCGCGCCAGCAAAGCCATGCAGCACCGCGTGAAAAATACACCGAACATCGAGATCCTGTGGAATACTGTCACCGAGGATATTTTAGGTGCCGAGCAGGTAGAGGGTGTGGTGGTGAAAAACAGCATCAGCAACGAATTGCGCACCCTTAATGTGACGGGCTTCTTCGTGGCCATCGGTCATAAGCCGAATACGGATATTTTCAAAGGGCAGCTGAACATGGATGAGCTGGGCTATATCGACGTGGTTGGCGGAAGCACCAAAACCAATATTGCCGGCGTGTTTGCGGTAGGCGATTGTGCCGATAAAACCTACAGGCAGGCGGTTACGGCAGCCGGAAGCGGCTGTATGGGAGCCCTGGACGCCGAGCGCTACCTGGCAGCAGAAGGAATACATTAATAGGGTGAAAAATCCTTGTATTTTATACGTTTATTTTAGCTAGTTTTGTTTTTAGATAAAGCATGAATTTTAAAAGACCGGTATATTTATTTTTGCTGTTGAATGCCTGCCTCTATGGGTTTTCCCAGAAGTTCTCCGACCAGGTTCCCCAGCTGAGGCGCTATACGGCGGAGCAGGTAACCGATCCGGATTACGGGATCACGATCTTCAATAAAATGGTTCCGGCTATCGGAGGCGACTCGATCCGTTATACCAAGGATGGGTACAACGCCCAGGGCTGGCAGGAAGATTATTATGTAAGCGGCAAGCTGCTGCACAAAGGCTTTTACCAGGACGGCTATATCAAGATCTTTAAAAACTTTTACGAGAACGGGCAGGTGGAGAGAACCCTGTCAGTGGTGGATGCCAAGCGGGTGAAGATGGAGATCTATTATGAGGATGGAAAAGTGCGCTCCACCATTAATTTTTATGACGGCAATACGCAGAACCAGTACGATTTCTTCAAGAACGGCACTCCCGAATACGTAGAGGAAAACGATAAGGACATCGAGTTCCTGTACAAGCGTTATTCCTATTTCGAGAATGGTTTGCCGGCTTCCATGTTCGACCTGGTTGATAAGAAAAGTAAGAAATACACCAAAAAGGAATTCTATGAAAATGGCCGCCTGAAAGAAGAAGGCACGATGTACTTCCGGAAAGACCTGGGCGACTACCTGAAAGAAGGCCCCTGGACCTATTACGACGAGAAAGGCGCTACGACCAAGACCGAAAAATACCACAATGGACAGTTGGAGTAAGAACAGAAAGAAAGCATAAGGTTTTCTCAGTGTTTCTCTTTTGTCCCGATCGGCTCCCTGTCTTTTCTATGTTTCTATGTTGTTTTATTCGTGCTGATCGGCTTCATCTGCGCCATCCACAGACTCTCTGCAAAAAAAGGACAACCATGCGATTGTCCTTTTCTTGAAAATAAACAGAGCCAGGAATAGATCTTATTTATTTACAGGTATGGTTACAGGATCTGTATTGAGGTTGCCTGCCCGGGGCGTATCCGTATCGATCAGGCCTGATTTGCTTTGTGCACGCCTGATGTACTCAATCGTCTTCATCACATCGTCGGCCAGGATGACATTGAAAGAGCCGGGCTTCGCGTTATCGAGCGTATACTGAATGCTGTCGAATTCGTTGGAGATGATCTGTACCGGCATTTTCCGCTCGGAATAGATGCCTTCCAGCAATAGCCTGGTAATTTCCTCTTTTGTTCGGCCCCTCAGGTCTTTATCATGTTTGATGATAATCTCGTCAAAGATCTGCGCACTGAGCCTGCCGATGCTCAAAATATCCTCGTCTCGCCGGTCGCCGGTAGCGGAAAGCACTCCCACCTTCCTGCTGGCCGGTGTCTTCTCCATGAATTTTTTCAGTTGAAGGAAGCCGTCCGGGTTGTGCGCATAATCGATCATCACCTCGAAATGTTCGAATTTGAAAATGTTCATACGGCCCGGCGTTTGTTCCGCGGAAGGAATGAAGGACTTCAGCGCAGCGCGGATATCTTCGGTCTTAAAGCCCTGTATAACGGCCGCCAGGGTGGCCGGCAGGATGTTTTTGATCATGCATTCGGCCCTGCCGTTGAGGCTCAGCGGAATGTTGGAGATCTTTTCGATGCGTGTTTTCCATTCGCCCTTGCAGATCGTGAGGTAGCCCTTTTCGATGATGGCCGCCATGCCGCCGTTTTTGCAATGCTCCAGGATACGCTCGTTGTTTTCGTTAATGCTGAACAAGGCGATGTTGCAGCTTAGGTCGCGCGACATGCCAAATACAAGGTCGTCGTCGGCATTTAAGATGCTGTAGCCGTGATCGTAGGTGCTTCGCGCGACCACGGCTTTCACCTTCGCAAGGTCTTTGATGCTATGAATATCTTTCAACCCGATGTGGTCTTCTGTGACATTCGTCACGATGCTGACATCGCAGTTGTCGAAACCGAGCCCTGAGCGAAGAATGCCACCGCGGGCGCATTCCAGCACGGCAAAGTCAATGGTAGGGTCGTATAGCACGGCCTCGGCGCTTACGGGACCGGTGCAGTCGCCCATGTTGATGGCTTTGCCCTGGATATAGATACCCTCCGTGGTGGTATAGCCCACTTTTTTCCCGGCATGCTGCGCAATATGAGCGATCAGGCGGGTAGTGGTGGTTTTGCCATTCGTGCCGGTCACGGCAACAATAGGAATGCGTCCGTTGGAATTGCCAGGGAACAGCATATCGATGATAGGCTCCGCCACATTGCGCGCCAGGCCTTTGGACGGGCTTAAGTGCATGCGCAGGCCCGGACAGGCGTTTACTTCCACAATGCCGCCCACCTCTTTGGTCAAAGGAACGTTGATATCTTTCGCTACCACGTCGATGCCGCAGATGTCGAGGTTTAAGAGCCTTGCCACGCGCTCAGCCATAAACGCATTCTCGGGATGTACCAGGTCGGTCACATCGGTTGCCGTGCCGCCGGTGCTTAAGTTTGCGGTGTCTTTGAGGAAAAGGATCTCTCCCAAAGGAAGCACGTGAGACAGTGTCAGTTTCTTTTTCTCCAGGATGTGCTCGGTGATCTCGTCCACCACGATCTGTGTCATGACGTTTTCGTGGCCGTTCCCGCGCTTCGGATCTTTATTGGTTTGTTCGATCAGGGCGGCAATGGTCGATTTGCCGTCGCCCATCACCATGGCCGGTGTACGCTTGGCAACGGCCACCAGCTTGTAATTGATCACCAGAAACCGGTAATCGAAGCCCTGGATGAATTCCTCCACGATCACCTCGCGTGAAACGCTTTTTGCCACATGGAACGCGGCAATGGCATCCTCGAGGGTATTGATGTTGGTGGTGATGCCGCGGCCGTGGTTGCCGTCTACGGGTTTTAAAACAATAGGAAAATGAATGCTTTCCAGCGCATCGCGCAGGTCCGCTTCATCATATATCAGAATGCCTTTGGGCACAGAGATGTAGGCATTCTGCAGGATGCGTTTCGTCTCGTCCTTGTCGCCGGCCATATCGATGCCGATCCCGCTGGTGTTGCCCGTAATAGCCGCGCGGATGCGCTGTTGCTTGTTCCCATAGCCAAAGGTCACCAGCGAGCCTTCGCTGAGGCGCTTGAAAGGAATGTTTCTTTTTTTGGCTTCCAGCACGATCGAATTGGTGCTTGGGCCGAAGCTTAGCTTACGCTTCAGGTAGCTCAGCTCATCGATGTCTTTCTGCAGATCGTAATCCTCGCCTTTGACGAGTGCTTCCGCAATAGCCACCGCTGCTTTGGCGGCGTACAGGCCGGCCTTCTCATGCTCATAGGAAAATACCACGTGGTATACACCTTCTGTGTTGGTAGAGCGTGTACGGCCATAGCCGCAGTCCATGCCTGCCAACGATTGGATCTCGAGGGCGATGTGCTCGATCACGTGCCCCATCCAGGTGCCCGTTTCCACCCGGTGAAAAAATCCTCCCGGGTGTCCTTCGGAGCATTCGTGATGGTACAGTGAAGGAATGAGCTTTTCAATACGCTCTGCAAATCCTTCGATTTTATTGGTCGGAAAGTTCTCCAGCTCCCCGATGTCCAGTTTGATAACGATTAATTTTTTTCTGTAATTTGACCAGTAGTTAGGTCCGCGCATTACCTTGGTTTCCAGGATCTTCATGTAGTGGGTTCTTTATGAAGGCATGTTTTGCGATAAATATGCCATACGCTAACCGCTTCATAATCAGTTGAAGGCAATCTGCCGGCAAAGAAGCATGTGGAAAAAATTCCCTTATCCGTGGGTAGAAAATGTGTCTGTGGAGTTACGAAGGGAAAAGCCCTGATGCCTAGTGGCTCACCTTTTTACAATCCGGAAAAATGACGATGTCGCAAAGGTCGGGGAGGCTTTCCTCATGGCCTTCGGGATCTACGGCGATGAGCCTGGTGAGGCAGATTTTGGTAGCGGTGGTTTTTTTCTTCGTCAGAAAGCGAACGGTTTTATCAGGAAAGGTATTGCCGATCACGGCTGCCTCATAAGCCGTTTTGCCTTCCGTGTAAAAAATGGAAAAAGACTTGATGGCCTTCTCATGAGGGTTGCCATAACGGTCGAAGGCAATCACCTT
>Ga0233425_10006028_pt1 | contig 18452 bp, 14 predicted proteins | sample Watercolumn_Towu_2_FD_181712 | JGI IMG/M metagenome (GOLD analysis project Ga0233425, IMG submission 181712) | Freshwater microbial communities from Lake Towuti, South Sulawesi, Indonesia - Watercolumn_Towuti2014_140_MG | ecosystem: Environmental > Aquatic > Freshwater > Lake | place... | reverse complement strand
AAATTTCTATGTTCATAGTTCCAGAAATTATGAAGGTTTCAACAGACACATAAAGCCCGATAAGATCAGGGTTAAAATTGGTGATAAAATCTGGAACAGTTATTTTAAATTTACAATAGTCAGAAATCCCTGGGATTTTGCGGTTTCAATGTATAAATGGCAGCAGTTTAAAAACTCCAGGGAATATTTACCGACATTTATAAAGATAAAGGTCAAAAAAAGCATAAGGAAAATAAAGAAAAATTTCTTCAAACCCGGGCCATATCTTGAACTGCTTAAAATAATTTCTTTAATTTTTAATAAATATAAAGCAAATAAAAAACTGAGAAATTTTGATAATTTTGTTAAAGAATTTTCCGGAAAAATAAAAAATACCGGATTTTACTTTGATTCTGACGGCAAGCCTCTCGCTGATTATTATATAAGATTTGAGGAACTGGAAGAAGGATATAAAAAAGTGTGTGAAATTTTAAAGATTCCGTATCAGAAACTTCCAAGGCTGAAAACAAAACTCAGAAAAAAAGGGGAGCACTACTCCAGCTTTTACAATAATGAGGCAAAAGGTATAGTTGCAGAAGAATTCAAAAAAGAAATAGAATTTTTCGGGTACAGGTTTGAAGTTGAAGAAAACCTATAAATCGAAATGAAGCTAAAAATATGATAGCAATTTATGGAAATAATTTATAAAAATTGAAAATTTTTAAATCATGCTAAAAAAAATTCTCAGTCTCCTTACTTCGGGTGAACGCAAGCAACTTTATCTGTTGTTGAGTGTCATGGTAATTACAGCCATTATTGAAGTAGCAGGTATTGCATCAATAATGCCTTTTCTGTCTTTGGTTACAAATCCTGAAATAATTATGGATAATAAATATCTAAAATTGGCTTACCAGTCACTTAATTTTACAAGTACAAACAGGTTTTTGATTTTTGTTGGTCTGGTGGTACTTATTATTCTCATTATAAGCAATGTATTTGCATTCTTAAGCCAAAGGGGTTTATTTAAGTTCACTTCATTGAGAAATTATTCTATCTCAAAGAGACTGTTAGGTAAGTATATTTTTCAGCCTTATAAGTTTTTTCTTAATCAAAATACAACCACACTTGGCAAAAATATATTATCTGAAGTTCAGATTTTAATAAAAAGTCTTATTGAACCATTTCTTGAAATAATAGCAAAAAGTGTTGTGGCTGTTTTTATTATTGCGATGCTTGTGGCCGTAGAACCCTTGCTTGCAGTTTCAATTGTTGTTGTTCTTGGAGGGGCTTATGCTCTGATATATAGAATGATAAAAAAAAGGTTAAATATCAGAGGCAAATTACGGTACAGGGCCAATACTGAAAGATTTAAAACTGTAAACGAAGCATTCAGCGATATTAAAATTGTAAAACTAAGGAGATTTGAAAATTTTTTTATAAAAAAATATTCCAAACCGATGTATGAATTATCAAAGATTAATCTTGCTCAGCAGACAATTTCAATTATTCCCAGATTTATAACAGAAGTAATAGCTTTCGGAGGCATTATAGTAGTCGTACTTTATCTGCTGGCCAGGGGCAGAGGATTTGAGGAATTCCTGCCGCTGATCGGTGTATATGCATTTTCGATCTACAGGCTTCTTCCATCGATTCAATCAATATTTTCCGGAGCAGCAAATGTGCGTTTCAACTATGAGGCTTTAGAATCAGTGTACAGAGATATGACTTCTTTTAAAAGTTTTGATTCTGACTCTTTTAAAAAAAAGATTGAACTGTTGGCTTTCAAAGAAAAATTAAAACTTGAAAATATTACATTTAAATATGACGAAGCTGACAAACCAATTATTGAAAATTTAAATGTTGATATAGATGTAAATACTTCGGTTGCTTTTGTAGGAGCCACTGGTGCCGGAAAGACCACTATTGCAAATATAATACTGGGACTTTTAAGACCTGATTCAGGCAGATTGATTGTAGATGATATTGTCATTGATGATGAAAACCTGCCTTCCTGGCAGCAGAATATAGGTTATATTCCACAGGATATATACCTTCAGGATGATACTATCACTCATAATATTACATTTGGGGTCCCTGAAGATAAAATTAACATGGATTCTGTGATGATAGCCGCAAAGATAGCAAATATTCATGATTTTGTGATGGAGCACCTTCCCAATAAATATGATACTGTAGTCGGGGAAAAAGCCATAAGGCTAAGCGGCGGCCAGAGGCAGAGAATCGGAATTGCAAGGGCGCTTTATCATAATCCGGAAGTCCTTGTTCTTGACGAAGCAACCAGTGCGCTTGATGGTGCCACTGAAAAAGAAGTTTTCAGTGCAATCGAAAACGTGGCACAAACCAAGACGCTAATAATAATAGCGCACCGTCTGACAACTGTTCAGAATTGTGATGTAATATACGTAATGGAAAAAGGTAAAATTGTGGGTTCAGGAAAATATGATGAGCTCCTGGCCTCCAACAGAGTTTTTCAGAAAATTGCAAAAGTCCGTGTATAAAAAAAATAGAACGAGATAAAGATATGGGACGGTTTAATAATGATAAAATGGGTCACAATAAAAAAGGTTTTGAGAAAATTTTTTGGACAGAACAAAGTTTTAATAAATGATCTGTTTGAACAATTAAAAAATCAAAAGAATTGGAAATGCACGTCAGACTTCAATGCAGATTCCGGGATAATTGAAGATATGTATTCAAACTATTCTCCGGTTTTTGTGCTCTCGACGGGAAGAATTGGCACGGCATTTTTAACAGCTCTATTCGGCAAATCAAATAATATAAAATCCTGTCATGAAATGGTTCCCAGAATGGAACTTTTCTGTAATGATATTTATTATAATAATTCTGAACTGGAAAAGCTGTCAATGGTTTTCAACGCCATAAGGTATGATTTAATCCTGAATGCTTACATAAGGAATAAAATCTATTTTGAATCAAACCATGCGCTTACTTTCTTTGCATATGCCATTCAGAACTGTTTTAAAAACGCCAGGTTTATCCATATAATAAGGCATCCTGAATCATTTATCAGAAGCGCCATTGTCAAGAAATGGTATAAAAAAAATGGCATATGGGATCTGGGCAGATTAAAAATAAGGGACAAAAGTGTCTGGGATAGTATGGACCAGATCGAAAAACTCAGTTGGCTATGGAACGCGACAAATCAGTTTATTGAAGATTTTAAAGAAAACAATCCGGGAAGCAATAATATATTTACTGTAAAATTTGAAGAATTATTTTCTGATGCAGGCAAGATGGCCTCAATGGTGAGATTTGCCGGAGCAAGAAGAAATGATGAAAATTTTATTAGAAAATTTATGGGGATAAAAATTCATGGCAGCAGCGCAAACAATGACAGCAATAAGAAATCCGGAAAATTACAATATTTTAAGCATGGCGACAGGGCAAAAATAGAAAAATACACTTCTGAACTGGTCCGGAAATATTATCCCTGATTCTTTCCTTTAAAATTGTCAAATGTTTTTGGATACTTGTTTTAATGGACAAATATGATGCATTTAAAATACATGTTTTAGATAGAATCCGTAACTATTTTTATAATTACTGAAGTATGAAATGTAATTAATAAGTGATTTTTAAGAGAATTAATAAATGAAAAAAATCCTTTACCTGCCTATTGAAACAATAGTTCGTGAACTTGATGCAAGGTTGCTTGTTGCCCATCAGGCTGTAAACCGCGGGTATTCTGTTATAATAGGTCATAAGCATAATGTATTGAAAGCCGGTAAGATTCTTGGCAGTGGAGTTTACTTTAATAAAGCTCACGGACCTGAAAATTTCCCAAAAAATAAAGAATCTTTTGGTTCAAATATACAATATGTATCGCTCGATGAAGAAGGGCTTGTTTTTGTTGACGATGAAGAATATTTAAGGAATTCGAGACCGGATACCCTTGAGCATCTTGATATTGTTTTTACATGGGGCTCTTACCAGAAGGACCTGTTGATAAAAAAAAATCCTGCCCTTGAGTCAAAAACAGTTGCAGTGGGCAATCCGAGATTCGACCTTTTAAGGAAAGAATTTACACCTTTATATGATCTGATAAGCAGTAAGATAATAAAAAAATGGGGCAGGTACATACTGATTAACACCAGATTTGCCCCGGGCAACTACAGCCGTCTTTATGGGATAGATTATGTTGAAGCAAAAATTCATAAATTCATAAGGTTTATCGGCAGACAGCCGACGGCTGCCGAAGAGGCATTTATCGTAGAGGAAGCTCAATATTACCGGGAGCTTTTTAATCAGTATGTTAAGATATTGAAGGTTCTTTCGGAAAAATTTCCTGATATTAATTTTATTTTAAGGCCGCATCCCAGTGAAGATATAATTAACTGGGAAGAGGCATTAAAAGATTTAAATAATGTGCATGTGGTATTCGAAGGTACAGCTATTGACTGGATAATTGGGGCAATTGCTGTGGTTCATACAGGCTGCACTACCGGAATAGAGGCATGGGCCCTGAAAAAACCTGTCATAGCTTATAATCCGAATAAGAAAGAAGGCATTGAACCCCCGTTGCCAAATAAATTCGGTTTCAGAATAAATAATCCTGCAGAACTGTGTTGCTCTTTGTCAGATATCATAAACGGTAAATCAAAAAAAACAAAGACGGATATTTATAAAGATCAGCTAAAACTTGCAGGCAAATATATAGAAAACATTTCAGGGGATTATTCAGTGACAGGTTTTCTAAATGCAATCGGAGAAAAATTTGGAAATATCAATAACAGCAGCGGGTTTATTGAAAAAAATGATTTTAGAAAATTAAAGAAAATGGAAACTGCAAAGGGAGCCGTAAAATTCATTGTTTTGAAATTTTTGAGCAAACACCAGTCATCCATAGTCAAAATAGCAGGAAGTAAACTCTCAGATTTTATTTTTAACCGCTTTAAGAAATATCCAGGTCTAATGGCAGAATTTAAAAAGTTTCCTGGACTTGGGACCGGTGAAATAAAACATAAGTTGAATTATTACGATTCAATTTTTTATAAAAATTCTTATAGAGAGTATCAGGTAATGAAAATTGCCACAGATACTTATGTTATATTCAGAAATCCAGAGCGTTGAAAAGCAAAAAATAAATGCAAATTATCAAAAATACATTTAAACGGATGATCTCTCTGTCATCTCATGTCATTGTACCGGTAATGGTATTTCTTAATAACCGACTTTTAAAAGGAAACAGAAACTTTTTTCGATTATTTTTAGCAAATCTTTATTTTAAAGAACAACTTGTGTTTAAAATTAAACCAGTTTTGATTAAATATCATGTTTCTGACCCCGATGTTTTACCTGAAAATCTTTTTGTATGGGCCGGTGACTGGGATAAAAGGTTAATTACAATAGATAAACATGAAAAAATTATAATGGTCCGTGAACTTTTTCTTGAGAATAAGGATTACCGGGAAACCGCATTTTACAGCTTTGCTGTAAATAGAATGAAGGAAAACAGACCGGTTAAGCGTGGGGTAATTATGCTTGACTCTCCGGTAAATATTGACAGATATTTTGAGAAACATAAAAAAATATTTTATGAGATTAAAAACCAGGGATTTGATATAAACCGTTCTTCCAAAATAGGTGTAGCGATTGGCAGGGATGGTAAGCTCATACATTTCCGGGAAGGGCATCATACGCTTGCAATAGCAAAAATACTGGGAATAAATGAAATAAAAATCAAAATCCGTGCTGTTCACAGTGAATGGCTCTTTAACCAGTTAAGTGGCAGTAAATTGGATATTTTAAGCACAATAAAGAACAGTTTGAACAAATTATTTCAATAATCTTAAACTGCCTGTAAACAAACTGTAAGAAGGAGTTTTTTCTGATGGCAAAAATCATCATGGTCTGCTGCAGAAAAGAGCAGCAAGCCGGGTTAAATAAAAAAATTGAGTTGTTGTCAGATAAATTAATTCCTGAAAATATAAAATCCGCAGAAACCAAAATAATAAAAAATAACAGTATAACCTTTGGAATTTTCAATTTTAATGATTCGGTTACAATAAAAGAAGACAGAAGTGTCTGTCTGGGAAGTATCTTTGATAGCGTGGACTGGCAGGAGCCGTTAAAAAATATTCCGGATGGTTCATATGCCTTATTCAGAAGCAATGATGAATATGTCGAGGTTTTAAGCGACGGGACCGCAACAATAACTGTCTGGTATTTTAAGGATGAAAATGTTTTTATTGCCTCTACATCACAGCGTGCAGTAATTTTTCTTACAGGAAGTTTTATTTTTAATGAAAAAATAATCCCCTGGATGCTGTCTGCGGGAAATTTGGGTCCCGGTTTCTCCTGGGATAAAAGAATAAAATGTTTGGGCCCTGATTCGGCGCTGCTTCTAAACAGGCTTTCCTGGACTATTTCATGCAAAGAAAATAAACCTGATTTTACATCTTTAAATGTGCCTGACAGCAGACACTATGAATTAATGAAAGAGGCAGTGGAGAATACATTAGCCTCAATGAAAATGGATTATTCCAGGTGGGTTATTCCACTGTCCGGCGGTTATGACAGCAGGTACCTGTTATCTTTACTTAAAGACAGACAGGGCATTTCAACGGTTACATGGGGGTCCAGACAGTTCAGAAACCAGAAGGGAAATGATGCGTATATTGCACGCATGGTTGCTGAAAAATATGGTGTGAAGAATTCATATTTTGAACTGGATTTACACACCGGCAATATAGAAAAAATATTCAATTATTTTCTGAATTGCGGCGAGGGAAGGATAGACCATCTATCCGGTTATACAGATGGTTTTGATTTGTGGAAAATACTTTTTGAAAGCAAGGTTTGGGGAATTATCAGGGGAGATGTCTGTTTCAGCAACCAGATGGTTCTGTCTCTTCACGATGTGCGAAGTAAAATCGGATTCCCGCTTTGTTCTGATTTTGCAAATTTGAACAATTATGAAGAATTCGGTTTCACCTCTCAGGAATGGCCGGAGCACCTCAATAAAAAACAGGATGAAACTCTGGAAACCTGGCGCGATATGCTTTATCAGCAAATGCGGATTCCGGTAGTTCTTGCTGCGCTGAGTGATTTAAAACTGCCTTATGTTGAGATAGTCAGCCCTTTTTTGTCAAGAAAAATAATATACCAGAGCAGAATGCTGCCGGAACATTTACGTGCAGGAAAAGTTTTATTTAAAGAACTTGCAAGGCAGAACGATATTAGCGGGATTGAATATGCCAGATTCAATACCTACATGGACAGGGAAAACATTTTAAAATTAAAATCAACTGTAGAGTTTTTAAGGGATGAACTTAATTCATTATATTCAGCCTCTGTGATTCCGGAAAGCTTTTTAAAGTTTGTTCTTAAAAATATGGAAGTGATAGGGGAGAATAAAAGTGCAAATGTCAAACCGGCAAGAAGCATTATAAAATCTTTTACTCCTCTTTGGTTAAGAAATAAGCTAAAAAACAAATTTTATGAAATTAAAAAGCCTGTGCTGGATTTTAATACTCTGGCTTTCCGATGCTATATTATCGGTAAAATCAATAAACTCTTTAACGAAGACCTGAAAAATATTTAACCAGTGAACACATAAGAAAAAAATATTATCTACTTTAGTACTCCGGTTAAAAAAGCCCTGCTTCTGTACCTGCTTTTGACTTCTATATCCGAGAGTCCCGCAACTTCCATCATGTCCCTGATGCATTTTATTGAAGGCACCCACCAGTTTGTCGGATCTTTCTGCAGCCTGTCATCCTTTATAAATTCTGCCGCACTCTGGCCCATGATGCTGTAGAGGATGCTGTATTCAGTCTCCAGATATAATGTGCCACCTTTTGCCAGCTTCTTTACGACTTTTTCCAGTCCGAAAAGCGGATACTTTAAATGATAAAGCACACCCATGAAAATTATAATATCAAAGTATTCATCTAACTGAGAGTCAAAATCATACAGGTCAAGCTGTTTGTACCGGACTTTTGAATCCAGCAATTGAAATGCCAGTTCTCTGGTAGGACGCTGCTCCCTTGGCTCATCATCTATTGCAAGAACACCATCTGCCCCCTTTTCCTCCGCATCAAATGAAAAGAAACCATCTGCGCATCCGATATCCATAACACTTTTGCCGGAGTAATCTTTTGGCAGCACGCTCAACTTCCAGTCCTGCAATTTGTCTGAACCTTTGGATTGTACGTCACCGAATCTAAAACTGTGTCTCCATTTTTTATCATCAAGCATGTTTTGTATATTGCTGCTTAGATATTGATTTTTCAATTTCATTGGTCAATCCTTCCCTGAGACTAAGAAATAACTCCAGTTTGTGACTTTTATATTCGTTTTATAAATAAAATTTTTTAATAGTCTATAATTTTTTAGAGCGCATTTCAAGAATAGCATAAATTAAAAAAAATTATTTAATACTATTTAGAGTAAAGTAAATCAAGTGCAGACATTCACCTTAATATTTTATGGAGAAATTATTAAGAAATATATTTTAGTTGTACTATTCACTGCAGGACTCCACATTTTCTCCATTTTTATTTTGTAAAATTAATAAAAATTCGAAAGCTTTAATATGTAAATGGAGATATTTTAGTAATTCTTGACCAAAGAAAATATACATAATAGAATAAATAAACACCTTTTAAAATATTTGTTGTTAGTCTCAACCGGATAAAAAATGAAACAGGAACATAAGATCAGTGTAATAATCCATACATATTTCAGGTATGAATTTCTGGAAAAAGTACTGGAATTACTGGAAAAACAGACACTAAAACCTTTTGAGATTATTATTTCTGACCAGACTCCGGTAAATGACCGGCCGAAAGGTTTTTATGAAAGATTTTTTGATCTCCCTCTGAAGGTAATTAATCTTGATAAACCCGCCCATGCCTCTGCACAGAATATTGGCTCCAAAGCCAGCACCGGTGATATTCTGATTTTTCTGGATGATGATTGTGAATTTTCTGAAGACTTTGTTGAAAATCATATGAATGTTCTGTCAGAGGAAAATGTCGATGCGGTTGTTGGCCCCAATTCTGCGGACACCCAGCCATCCGAAGAAAGTGAAAATATAAATTTAAAACGCAGGGATCTGCTCAGTATTTATATAAAAAAAGTCCCGTATAACTGGAATGGTATGGTCATGTATACAATTGGAGGAAATACATCCATAAGAAGAGAAAGTTTTTTCAAAGTCGGGGGATATGATGAAAAAATACCAAGGATGGCGGATGTTGAACTTGGTATTAAATTGTACAGAAACGGAGCAAAAATATATCATAGCGCAAAACCATTCGTACATCATCTTAAAGCGGTAACGGGAGGTACACGAAAATCCCAAAAGGACATACCTTATTTAAGATCGGTTTCTTATCTTTACCTCTACAAAAAATATTTCCCGGGCTGGAGCACCTCACAATTTTATTTGAGGGAGGTGATAAATGCATTGCTGTTCAGGGAACCGATAAACGGTAAAACCCGTTTTTCAAATTTTAAAAATCCCCTGTTTCCGTTTTTCAGAATATTTAAACTTGCCAGGGCAGTCGTTGATTCCGGAAAATTATTAAGTTAAAGGTGTCAATATAGTGAGATGCTCGCAAACAGATTTTTATTTTGTACATTTAATTTTAATATTTTTAATATAAAGCGTTAATGAAAAAAATTGAGGAATTAAAAAAGGGACTAATATACGTAGCCTTTGGATATGAGTATTTTTTAATGGCCGTTTATTCTGCACAAACCGCAAAATCTGCAAACCCTCAAATAGTCTGTGAAATAATCACAAATGTCTCCTTTGATAATAAGATGGCCTCAGATTATTCTCCCTTTGACTCAGTCATATTTGTTCAATCTGAAAATAAGTTCAACCGTTTTTTTAAAACTGATATTCTCAAATATGCTTCTTTTGATATTGGAGCATACATTGATTGCGATACTGAAATCAGGGGCAGTCTGGAACCGGTTTTCAAATTTCTGGAAAGATATGATATTGCGTTGAGGCCCAATTTATTTTTTACAAAGAAGGATTATGAAATTGCACCGGGACTGCATGGAAAATTTTTTTCAAGCTGGAACAGCGGAGTTATTTTTTTCAGGAAAAATGACAGGACAGCAGAATTTTTTAAAAAATGGAATGAAATTTACAAAAAGGAAGAAAAAAATATTGACGAGCCGGCACTTGCGTGTGCTGTTTTTAGCACACCAGATCTCAGACTGCTTTCACTAAATGCGCTCTGGAACACTTTTATGGGTGAACATGTAAAAATACGAAATTTGAAGGGTGATTCTCTCAGATGGTTAAATAATACAGTAATCTGGCATTACCGTAAACCCGAAACGTGGCCATATATTGCTCCGGAAATATATAAGATCCACAAACAAATCCGAAATTATATTACCGGATCTGCTGATTCAGAGAAAAAAGAAATAGATAATACGGAAATGAGATATAAAATCTTTTCCCTCCCCATATACCGCTTTGTTTATAATCGTCCGGTTTTCAAGAAAATCTTTTTTATTACCCTTAGAATTCTCGTTAATTTAAAGATTATCAGAGATTTTAATTTGAAACGCGGTAAGAGTGCTTATGGCAGCAATTATGCCACGATAAAGAATTAAGATTTTTTAAGGGTATTATTATCTGATTTTCTTCGTATCAGATAATAACCAATTCCCATAAATATGATAAATATGCAAATTCCTGTAAAATAATCCTGTATTTTCGGATTAAAAAAATCCAGCGTTACCGGTGAATTTAAAGAATCAAGTTTTATAAAACCAAGTATTTTCCTCCAGTAAATATTATAACCATCAGAATAAGGGAGGCCCCTTCTTCCAGTAAAAGGAATCAGCGAGGAAAGTAATAAGCTTAAAAAAGCTGTTACTCCAGTCAACCATCTCAGCCATATGATTTTTTTGCTGGAGTATATTACCCAGCCCAAAGCAGGCAGTAAAACCGGTATTGAAATTAAAATGTGTCTTCCCGGCGGACAGAACCCACCGCTCCAGAATTTGGTACTTGCGCCTAGAAATAAGTAAAGAATAACTGGGGGAACAGTAAGCAAAAATGTTTGTTTATTGTTTCTAAACCAGATAAACAGGCCTGTAAAAATAAGGATCAGTAAAGGGGCATTCGGTATCATGCCCATTTCTATGTCAAGCCACTGTCCGAGCCACCCCCTAACAGGATTTTTTATCAGTGTCAGAAGAAAATTTTCCTTCCCGATTCCCCGGACACCGTCGAAATAAAAAGTTCCGAACCAGTAAAATTTAACTGCAATATTTCCCGTAAGGAAAATTAACCAGGGGATCAATAAGCTTAATATTATTTTTCTGTATAAATTATTCTTAGCCCGGTCAGTTGCTTTTAAATTCAGGTCTTTCCTGAATTTAGTGTGGAACATAATGAATGAAATTATAATTATCAATAATGTCAGAATTATTAATTTTGAGTGCATGAATATTGTCAGTCCGAGGAAAATACCGGATGCCGTTAACCATCTGAAGTTTTTATTCTGTAAAAAAATTATTATTCCTGCAATAGAGGTCATTATAAAATATGCGCTCAGTAAGTCTGAATAAATAGATTGGCTGTAAATAATAATTGGAAGTTGTAATGAATACAGAATAACGCATAAAAGACTCATATTTTTATTTATATTTTGAGCCTGAAGAAATTTTATTAAAATGAAACCGAAAAAGATATGCAGGATAAGCATTGTTAATCTTGGGAAAAAGAGAAAGTGTCCGTTGCTTTCAAAACCGGTCAGTTTCTTGGCGACAATGCTCAAACCATATCCGGGAACCATGATAATCGATGTCAGGATTCCGTGTGCCGGCCGTAATTCTTCATTTCTGCCGGAAAATGCGTGGGGGCTTTCTTCGTGGCTGTGATGTTCAAAATAATCCTTATTCTCATAATTATTATCAAGCACCAGATCGCCATCTCTTAATATGCTGCTGCTGACAAGCAGATAATGAACCTCATCGCCATCGCTCCAGCGGTTATTGATTATTATAAGTAAGAAAAGTGCAAGATAGATAATAACCAGAATTATTATTAATATTTTAGTAAAAATTTTACTTTGCATTCGGACTCAGAAAATAAATTTTTATATATTATAATTCTTATTATGAGACCCCGTCAATTTAGAAACCCGAAAATACAGCAATTCTGTGAAATTGACAATTAAAAACTCCCAATAATCAATTTAAAGCAACTTTCCTGATTTATTTCTTTTTATTAATTTTAATACCTGAAAGATACTTCCCAAAAAATGGTATCCCTATAATTGCTGGTATAAGGTATCTTGAAGTTGCAAGGATGCCTATGGCTGCCCCAACTTCGGAATTAAAAAAAGGAGTGTAAAAATAAATGATTGCTGCGTCCCTTGTGCCTATACCGGCAAAAGTTAAGGGCAGGAGCCCTGCCAGTATCGAGAGTGAAGAAAGTGCCAGGTTTTTAAAAAACGGTACATAACTTTTCAGGGCAAAGATAAAGAACCAGAATTGCAGCAGGTGCAAAAACCAGATAAATATTGAATTTACAGCTATAGCAAAAAGTTTGATTTTATTTTTAAAGAAAAAATCCTGAACTTCGTACCAGGAATCGCTGAAATTTCCAATATTTTTTTTAAATTTCTTTGGAACGATGTTATATAAAAGTGTAAAAAAAAGTTTTGCAAATATTCTGGAACTTAAAATAATGAATCCAAAAATAAGGCCAAATAAAATAATACCTGTAAAAACCCAGAAAAGCCGGGGATTTACCGGATGGGTAAGCAATCCTGCAAGACATAAAACGAGCAAAGACAGAAGATCGCAGGTTTTTTCAAAAATTACAACAGTCAGAGAGAACGGACCGTTTATTCCAAAATTATTTTTCATGAAATAAGACTTGACAATATCACCCATTTTAGAGGGCAGAAACATATTCATTGTACTTGCTGATAAAATGAGTCCGATAATATCAGAAAATCTGGTTTTAACCTTTGGTGGAAGAAGCTGTTTGAACCTTATACAGGTCATTAATGTAGTAGGGATGAACATAAGGAGACTTATAATTAACCAGGGAATGTTACAATCTTTAAATATATTTGCCAGTGATTTCAGGTCGATTTTAAAATAAATAAGGACCAGAATTCCAAAACTGATAACAACTGAAACAGCCCTAATAATCTTCTGAGATGAAATTTTATTAAATTTCTCAGCCATTTGTAAATTAAATTATCTAACCAGTTAGATTGTTTCTTATTGATTTTGACAGAACCATTAAAAATTTTAATGGCAGTAATGGCAATATCACTTTTTTAAATAAATTACTGCTGAGGCCAACCTGGGCCAGAAGAAGCAGAAAACCTGATATTTTATCTGATATTTTTAAACCTGACAGCATTTTGATATTAAAAAATGGCATATTTTTAATTATTCCGGATCTCACCCAAAACCATTTTTTTTTATAGCTTATCAGGTGATTTTGAGTAAGTATTATATCTTTTTTACTGCTCTCCTTAACAGATATGTATTTTTTTTCGGAAAGCAACTTCAATATTTCATTACCGGTTGATGTTCTTGAAATAATCCTTGACCATCCGCCTTCTATATTTTCCCATGCATCACCAACTGAAATATCTGAAAATTCTGACGTAAAATCAAAACACTTCCAGCATCTTCTGGGTGTAAATATCATATTCAGGAAAGTATATGCATGTTTTTCTATAAAATACTTTTTGCCTTTTTTTAATTCAACTTTAAACCCTCCGGAACCGGTGCCGCTCCTGTATTTAAGGTTTTTTATATCTGTCTTTTCAATTTTTAATTTCTTAAGTAAAAATTCTGTGGCAGACGGATAAAGGTTGAATCCGCAAAATAACCCGATGTGAATTATTATTTTATCTTTGAGGACCGCAACATTGTTTTCAGCCTTTCTTAAGCCATGAATTTGGCAGGGAAGCCCTACGAAGGCATATTTATGCTTATTATTTAATTTATTTATTATTTTATTTGTTGAAATTATTGTGTATTTGGACTGACTCGCCTCAATAAAACCGTTCTTATCTTTTGCAATTTTTACATCAGAGTTAAAATCATTACTATCAGTGCTGCCCGCAACAATTGCTGCATCAATAAGGTCTTCTTCAAGAAGTCCGGCAAGTATGGCTGTAACGGCGCCTCCGGAAGATGATTTTTCCCGGACAGCCTTATCATTTGAATAACCTTTGCAGATTTTTTTGTAAAACCCGATCTCACTGTCAATTTCCGGAAAATCAGTGTTAAAAATATCTTTACTGAACTGCACGTAATCAAATTCCATCCCGGGACAGCATTTATAGCATAATTCGCAGTCGGTACAATTGTTTATTTCTTTTATATTATTTATGGATACTTCAATTGCATTTACGGGGCAAACACCTTCGCAGGTACCACAATAACAGCACAAATTTTTTTTTATTACCTCATCAATTAAATTTCTATAATTTTTCATCTGTTATGGTTATCTTACCGATTTCAGTATCAATTTTTTTTGTTACTTTTAACGGTGATTTAATTTGTTTGACGGAGATTTTTTCATACATGATAAGCTCTGATGGATAGAAAAAGTTGCCGGATGCAACATGCCTTAACGAGTAAGGCGGGGCGCTATGAAAATTTTTTAAGAGCCCTGCCGGAAATATTTTATCTTCTATCAGTATTTCAGAATCATTTATACTTATATTTCTTACAAATTTTGTTTTTGTCTGTCTGTTTTTAAATATCATCTGTTTTTTTAAAAAATTTATCATGATTTTTCCAAAAATGACCGATAAAATCCTTAAAACCATATGCTTCAGTGTTGAAGGAACCTGCATTTTCACACATTTAAAAAAACCTTCAACATGAATATTTTTTAAATCTGCTGCCTGAAATTTGTATTCATTATCATGCCAGTTTGTAACTGAAATAAATTTGTTTTGACAATACCTGTAACCATAATCAGAAAATATCTCATTATCATTTTTAAATATTTTTAAAAGCCCACCCTTTTTTAAAGAAATAATTCCATAAATATTTTTCTTTTTAAACGTCAATAAACCTGAGGCCGAAAAAAATTTAAAGTGCTCAAGTTCGCAAGGAAGTGATTGTCCGGGATGGCTTTTTACATATGAGAAAGCCTCCTTTTCAAGTGCCCGGGCAAATGAATGCAAAATATAATGTGAAAAATATCTGTCATCGATAGAGTTAAGGAAATTTTTATGAGCTTCACCATTAAAGATAAAATTTTTAACTGCTGATGCCAGAGGATATTCGAGACTTATCATTGTCTCTATACCGTTGGGCATAAGGTAGATGGTGTTTCTTGACCCATACTCACCGCCAAAGGTTCTGTCCGGATGACAGAAATGGGAAATGAATTTTAATATTTTCTCAAGAGGTTTTATTACGGTGTCATCCCTGCTAAGGTAAAAATATTCCGCCAGAAAATCAAAGGATACGCTAAGGTACCCCAGATCCGCTCCTCCATATTCAGGAAACCAGCCCTCTTTTGACTGCAGACCAAGAACTTGAACCAGTTTGGTTTTCACCGATTTCAATACCCAATTTCGATCCGAGTTTAAATAATATGAATAGAGTGCAGCAATAGATGCAATTTCCTGGTTACAGGCTTTCAGTTCAAAGTTTTCCGACAGGCAAACTGCTGCCCTATCCATTGCCTTCATAATGCTCTCATCCTGCAAATTCAGTCTCCTGTATGTTTCAGAAACGGCAAACAAAGAGAAAGCAGTTGGCGGAAATGCATGTTCGTTGGGGTAATATTCATTAAAGGAACCATCTCTTAACTGTATTTTTCTCCAGAAATTTAATATTCCATGAATAAGATTGATTATTTCCGGGTTATTATAATAAATATTTTCTTTAAATTGTTTTTTACTGATTATTGCCAGCACCAGGCTGATTTGCTGAAGTATTGCAGAGGAAAAATCTCTTATCTTAAGATGCCAGTAATTTCTGTCACAGCTTCCAAAAGTTGGTGAATCAGGATCCCTGTCCAACTGCGTCAATACTCTGGGAATGTTGTTGATCAGGAATTCCTCATAGAAGCTTTTATTCATTTTTATAATTTTTAACGTATTCCAGTTTTTTTAATTTATATAAAATATCTTCAATCAGGAATCTGTTTGTTGAAATTATGTCCGATAAAAGTCCTATTGTGACAATTATCATGCTGAATATAAGCAGAACTCCCCCGGTTATTAGAGATTTAATAAGCAGATTTCCAAAACCCATTGCATAAAAAATTATGAATCTTACAAATAAAACAATACAAGCAATAAATGGAAGTAAGCTTAGCATTGCAAAAAATCTCAATGGCTTATAAATTGCAAAAATTCTGATTATTGTTATTAAGGATCTGAAAATATAGTTGAAGTTATTTTTTACCAGTCTTGAATTTCTTGTATTTTTATTTACCTTTACGGGTACTGAAATGACCGTTAGATTTTTTCTTCCCATCTGAATGATGTTTTCCAGAGTATAGGTGTACTTTGAAATAATATTAATCTTTAATGCCGCTTCTCTGGAAAAAGCTCTGAAACCGCTGGGTGCATCAGAAATTTTTATGCCTGAAACAAGTCCAACGACCCAGCTGCCTAATTTTTCCATTTTCTTTTTTAAAAATGAGAACTCTTTAATTTCATTAATTGGCCTCTGGCCTATAACAGCATCGGCCCGTCCATTCAGAATCGGGTAAATAATATCCTTTATGCAGTTGCCATCATATTGGTTATCTGCATCAGTATTTACAATTATATCAGCACCCAGTTTAAGGCATTCATCGATTCCAGCCTTAAAAGCATTGGCAAGTCCCTTATTTTTTAAAATGTTTACTATGTGATGGAATCCCAGCTTTTTTGCGACTTCTGAAGTTCTGTCAGTGCTGCCGTCATCTATTAGCAGGTATTCTATAGTGTCTATCCCCACAATTTTATCCGGGAGGTTTCTGAAAGTAACAGGAATAGAATCTTCTTCATTAAAGCATGGTACCTGAATTATTAATTTCAAATAAAATAATCCTTACAATAAGAAAGCGTAATGAATTAAAATAATTTTATGAATTAATGATTATAAATTCAAGTAGTTCATATAGATTTTTACAGGAAGAATAAGATAAGTAATATTGATTAAATCAACTTCTTAAAAAGGTTTTATCCTCAATTCCGGGTTCATATAAAATTAGCCCATGTGTGCTATAATTATTGAGCCAATGTAGCAGTATTGAAAGGAAGTTCACAGGACCGGGGATTAAGAATTAGTTCGATGGGCATTCAGATATATTTATATAAATAAGCATAGGAGTTTAAGATGATATCGGTATTTGGTTCTAAAGTTGGTATGGAGGAACTTGAGGAGATCAGGACAAGCATTGAAAACCAGTGGATTGGTATTGGTCCAAAAACAAAAAAATTTGAAGAAAATATTGCAAAAAGGTTAAAAATGAAAGACTTTGCCTTACTTGATAGTGGTTCCAATAGTCTGTATATGGGAATGAAGCTTTTAGATCTTCCAAAAGATTCAGAAGTTATACTGCCTGCACTTACCTGGATTTCATGTGCAACCGCTGTTGTGCTTGCAGGCTGCAAGCCTGTTTTTTGTGATATAGAAATAAATACACAGAATGTTTCCTACCGGACAATTGAACCGGTGATTTCAAAAAAAACAGGGGCAGTTATGGTCGTGCATTATGCGGGCAAACCTGTAAATATGGATGAAATTGCTGAATTTGGACTGCCTATAATTGAAGATGCGGCACATGCTATCGATTCGAAAATAGATGAGAAGTATTGCGGTACGATTGGCTATATAGGCGCATATAGTTTTGATGGTGTGAAAAATTTGGCAATAGGTGAAGCCGGGGGTGTTACTTCTAATAATCTGGAACTTGTAAGCATGGCAAAGAAGTTAAGGTATTGCGGAATTGAAAAATCAGGTTTTGAAGCTTCTGCAAATAAACAGCGCTGGTGGGAATACAATGTAGGAGATTTTTTTATTAAAATGATTCCTGATGATATAAGCGCTTCCATAGGACTTGCCCAGCTTAAGAAACTGGATAAACTCCAGGCATACAGAAAATATATATGGGATATTTACCAGAAGGAATTTGCTGATACAGGTTGGTTTGAATTACCGGTAGATGCAGAGGCAAATGAGCAGCATTCATATTTTACATATTTTATCAGACTCAATAATAGTAAAAGAGATGAACTCGCGCATTATCTATTTAGTGAAGGAATTTATACAACTTTCCGGTATCAGCCCCTTCATTTAATCCCAATTTATAACTCAACGCATTTAAAACTCAAAAACTCAGAAATATTAAATGATACCGGTTTAAATATTCCGCTTCATCCTAATTTGAGTGAAAAAGATGTATTTTATATTATAGAAAAAATCAAAGAGTTTGGTAAAAAATATCACTTATAGATTTTTTT
>Ga0233425_10006027_pt1 | contig 18461 bp, 11 predicted proteins | sample Watercolumn_Towu_2_FD_181712 | JGI IMG/M metagenome (GOLD analysis project Ga0233425, IMG submission 181712) | Freshwater microbial communities from Lake Towuti, South Sulawesi, Indonesia - Watercolumn_Towuti2014_140_MG | ecosystem: Environmental > Aquatic > Freshwater > Lake | place... | reverse complement strand
CGAGGCCCGGCGCGTGCTGCGCGCGGCCAGTGTGTTCGGTCAGAGCTTCACGGCCGGCGGCATCACCGCGCTGGTGGGCGGCGACGCGGTGGCGTCGGAGACCGGCGAGTGGCTGGCCACGCTCGAGCAGCGAGAGGTGGTCACGCGCCGCGCCGACGAGCCGGCGGTCGAGGCGGAGTACACCTTCCGGCATGCGCTGGTGCGCGACGCAGCCTACGCCATGCTCACCGACGAGGACCGCGCACTCGGCCACCGCCTCGCCGCGGAGCACCTGGAGCGGAACGGGGTCGGCGACGCGGCGCTCCTGGCAGAGCACTTCGAGCGCGCCGGCGCCCCCGACCGGGCGGTGGGGTTCTGGCGTCGGGCTGCCGCCGCCGCGCTCGACGCCTGCGACTTCGCGGGCGCCATGGCGCGCGCAGAGCGTGGTCTCGCGTCCGGCGTCACGGGCGACGACGCGGCGCACCTCGAGCTCTGCCGTGGAGAGGCGCTCCGCCTCTCGGGTCGAGTGACGGAGTCCTTGCCCGTCGTCGAGCGCGCGCTGGCGAGCTTCGCACGCGGCAGCCTCGGGTGGTGCAACGCTGCCGGCGAGCGCGCGCTGATCCTCCAGCGCCTCGGCCACGGCGTCGAGCTCGTCACGACCGCCGCCGAGCTCGCGCACGTCCACCCCGACCCCGACGCCAGCGATGCCCTGGCGCTCGCACGCGTGCGTGCGGCGCTGGCGCTGATCCGAATCGGCGAGCGCGCGCGCGCGCGGGAGCTCGCCGCGAGCGCGGAGCGCGAAGCGCCCCTGCTCGGCCCGGTCACCGCAGCCTATGCCCACGCGCTTCGCGCCGTGGAAGCACTGCTCGACGGCAAGCCCGGGCGCTACCTGCGCGAGGCGCGCACCGCCGAGCTCCGCTACACGGAGATCGGTGACGAACGTCTGGCGCTCGAGCAGCGTATCAGCGTGGGCAGCTCGCTGACCGAGCTTGGGGCGTTCAGCGAAGCGGAGGCGGCGCTCCGCGCCGCGCTCTCGAGCGCGGAGCGCCTCGGGCTCTGGCACGCGGTGGCGGGCGCGCAGCACAACCTCGGCCTCACCTTGGCGTACCTCGGGCACTTCGAGGAGGCGGTGTTCCTGGAACGACGAGCCCTCGACGCGTTCCGCGATCGGGATCAGCGCCTGGCGGGCGGCGCGGAGCTGGTGCTCGCGATGATCCTGTTGCTCGCGGGCGACTTCGTGCGGGCGCGCGAGGCGGGCACACACGCGCTCGCCGTGCTGCGCGGCGCGGCTCCGCCGCTGGTCCCGGCAGCCCTCGCGACGCTGTCCCGGGTCCATCTGGAGCTCGGTGATGCTTCGCTGGCCCTGGACCTCGCCGAGGAGGCCGACGCGCTGTTCCGGACCGAGGGGACCGAATATGGGGAGCATGCGATCCGCCGCGCCCGCGCCGACGCCCTGCTCGCCAAGGGTCACAGCGAGGCAGCCCGCGAGGTCGTGCTGGAGGCGGCGCGCCGCCTGCGCGAGGAAGCCGCGGAGCTCGAGGACCCCGAGCTCGAGCGCGCCTTCCTGAACGTCGTGCCCGACAACGTGCGCCTGCTCGCGCTCGCCAAGGAGCACGAGTGAGCCTCGAAACCGGCGCCGTCGTCGGGGCGCGCTACGAAATCCAGGCCCTGGCGGGCAGCGGGGGCATGGGCTGCGTGTACCGGGCCCTGGATCGTGTGAGCGGCCGCCTCGTCGCAGTCAAGATCCTCGCGCGCGGGGGGGCTCACCAGGCGCGCTTCCGGCGAGAAGCCGAGGTGCTGTCGAAGCTCGCGCACTCGCACGTGGCCGCCTACCTCGGGCACGGGGACGGCAGCGACGGCGGGCCGAGCTACCTGGTCATGGAGTGGGTCGAGGGGACATCGCTCCGGGAACGCCTGCTCACGGGTCCCCTGGCCCCGAACGAGTGCGTCGCGCTCGGGCTCGGCGTGGCCGAGGCGCTCGCGAGCGCTCACGCGCAGGGCGTCGTGCACCGGGACGTCAAGCCCGAGAACCTGCTCTTGCCCGAAGGCGACGTGGCGCGCGTGAAGGTCCTCGACTTCGGCGTGGCGCTGGCACCGAGCGCCCGCGAGCGCATGACACGCACGGGGACACCCCTCGGCACGATCGGCTACATGGCGCCGGAGCAGGTCCGTGGTGAGCTCGACGTGGACGCGCGCGCCGACGTCTTCGCCCTCGGCGCGGTGTTGTTCGAGTGCCTGACCGGACAGGCGCCGTTCCACGCGGACCACGCGCTCTCCGTCCTCGCGAACATCGTGCTCGAAGACGCGCCGCGCGTGCGCGTGCTCTCACCCGCCGTCCCTCGGGAGCTCGACGAGCTGGTGCACGCGATGCTGAGTAAGGAACGCGCCGGACGCCCGCGCGACGGCGCCCAAGTCGCCGAGCGCCTGCGCGGCCTCGGGCAGGGCCTGCCGCCGCCGAGCGCCGGGCCCAGCGTGCGACCGTCGGCGCTGACGCGTGACGAACGGCTCTTCGCGTGCGCGCTCGTGGGCGACGCGCGCGACTTGGAGGCCGGGCGCACGCTGCTGGTCGAGGAGCTCGAGCAGGAACGCCACGAACGCGAAGGCATCGTGCGCGACTACGCTGGGCGCTTCGAGACGCTCGGCGCCCGGAGCTTCGTGGCGCTGTTCGCCGGCCGAGGCGAGCCCCGCGGCATCGCCGAGCGCGCCGCTCGCGCCGCCCTCGCGCTCGGAGCCGCAGGACCGGAGCTGGGTCTGGCGCTGGTCTCGACCCGCGCGAGCGAGCACGAGCCCGTGCCGGTCGCGCGGGCGGTGGATGGCGCGGCAGAGCTGCTCGGAGCGCGCGCCGGCACGGGGGTCGCCCTCGACGCGGGCATCGCGGCGCTGCTCTCGGCGCGCTTCGTCGTTCACGAGCTGCCATCGGGGGCGATGCTGAGCGGCGAACAGCGTGACACCAGTGTCACGAGGCCAGTGCTCGGGAAGCCGACCCCGTGCGTCGGACGGCAGCGTGAGCTCGAGACCCTGCGCGCGACCTGGGAAGAGTGCAGGAGCGAGCCCGTCGCGCGCGCCGTGCTCGTGACCGGGCCGGCGGGGATCGGCAAGAGCCGCATTCTGAGCGAGCTCGCTCCGGACTTCGTCGGCGCCGAGGTGTGGCGCGGACGCGGAGACGCGATGCGCGCGGGAACCCCCTTCGCGCTCCTCGCGAGCGCCCTCGGCACGGCGTTCGGGCTTTCCCACGCGAGCCTCGAGGACAACCGCGCCGCGCTCGCCCACGCCATCGAGCAGCGCGTGCCCGCCGACGAGCGTGCGCGTATCACCGCGTTCGTGGCGGAGCTCGCGGGCCTGCCGTTCGCGGACGAGCTGAGCCGCGAGCTCCGCGCCGCGCGCCAGGACCCCATCCTGATGGGCGACCAGATCCGCCGCGCTTTCGAGGACCTCGTGGCCCACGTCGCCGCGCGCCGGGCACTGGTCCTGGTGCTCGACGACCTCGCTTGGGGCGATGCTCCGTCGGCGAAGCTGGTCGACGCGGCGCTTCGGCGCGCCGCGGACCTTCCCTTCCTGGTCGTCGGCGCGGGACGTGCCGAGCTCCACGACGCGCTGCCCGAGCTCTGGGTGGAGCGCGACGTTCAGGAGGTCCGCGTCGCTCCGCTCTCTTGGAAAGCCGCGAACGACCTCGTCGAGCGCGTGCTCGGCGATGCCGACTCCGCGCTCGTGGAGCGAGCCGCGGGCAACCCCCTCTACTTGGAAGAGCTGATGCGCGCACGGGCCGACGGCCGCTCCGCCGCTCCCGGCAGCGTGCTGGCCATGATTCAGGCACGCCTCGACGCGCTGGACGCTGAAGGCCGGCGGGTGCTCCGCGCCGCCAGCGTGTTCGGTCTCGGGTTCTGGCAGGGCGCCGTCGAGGCCCTGGTTCCGGACCTCGACGGCGCGCGCGTCGCGACCTGGCTCTCCGCGCTGGTCGAGCGCGAGTTGCTCCTGCGTTCACCCGAGTCTCGGTTCGACGCAGAGCCCGAGCTCAGCTTCGCCAGCGAGCTGGTCCGCGACGCAGCTCACGCCGCGCTGACGGACGACGACCGGAGGCTCGGCCACCGCCTCGCAGCAGCCTGGCTCGAGGCGCACGGCGAGCGGGACGCCCGTTTGCTCGCCGAGCACCTGGAGCAAGGCGAGCTCCCCGCGAGCGCGATTCCGTGGTGGTTACGCGCGGTCTCTGGCGCACTGGAAGCCAACGCTTTCGCCGACGCGCTGGCGTTCGTGGCCCGCGCCAAGGCGGCCGGTGCGACCGGTCGGGAGCTCGGCGCGCTGCGGGTCGCGGAGGCGGAGGCGCTGCGCTGGACGGGCGAGCTCGCTCGGGCGCTCTCGGCCAGCACCGAGGGTCTCGCGCTGCTCCAGGCCGGCACGCCGCGCTGGTGTCACGGCATCGCCGACCGTGCGCTGCTCTTGCAGCGCTTGGGTCGGAGCGAGCTCTTGCCCGAGCTCGCGCGCTCCCTGCTCGGCCGCTCGGTGCGCGACGCACCCAGTGACGCCCTCGCCTTCGCGCTGGTCCGAACCGCGCTGTTCTGCCTGCTTGCGGGCCACGAGCCGCTGGCCCACGAGCTCGCCGACACCGCGGCGCACGTGGAGCGGAGCGGAGCCGAGCTCGAGCCCGCGACGCGAGGGCAGGCAGCGGTGTTTCGCGCCCTCACCGCACTCTACCGCGGCGACCTCTCGAGCTACCTGCGTGAGGAGCTCGAAGCGCGTCGCGCCTTCGAAGACGCGGGCGACGTGCGCCGCGCTCTGAACGAGTCGGGCAGCATCGGCTTTGCCCAGCTCGAGCTGGGGAGTTGGACCGACGCCGAGCGAACCCTGGAAGAGGCTCTGGAGCGCGCCGAGGCGATGGGGCTCGAGCACGTCCGCGCGGCGTCCTGGCACAACCTGGGGCTCGTCTATGCGCGGCTCGGTCGCTTCGAGGCGGCGCGAGAGGTCGAGCAGCGCGCGCTCGACGTGTTCCGGGCGCAGAGCGACCGCCGGCTCGAGGGGGCGGCGCTCACGTACCTCGCGGAGATCGCCCTGCTCGGTGGGGATGCCGCGGAAGCCGAGCGACTGGCTCGCGAGGCGCTCGCGTTGGTGAGCCAAGTCGCACCGCCCATCGAGCCGCTCGCGCGCGGGATCCTCGGAGCTGCCCGCCTCGCGCTCGGTGACGCCGCGGAGGCGTTGGAGCACGCCACGGCGGCGGTTCGCCGAGCAGACGCTGGCGGAGTCGAGGCGGGGGAGTCGCTGAGTCGCGGGGTCTACGCCGAGTCGCTCGCCGCGCTCGGGCGCGCGGACGACGCCGCGGTGGCCCGCGCCGACGCGAAGGCGCGCCTGGAAGCGCGCGCGAGCCGCATCGAAGACCCGGTCCTGCGCCGGCGCTTCCTGGAGAACGTCCCGGAGAACGCGCTGATCATGGCTTTCGAGCACGCCGCTACGGACGACGCCTGACGACTGGAGCTAGCGGAGAGGTGGCATCGGCGAGCCGGTGCTCAACCGCCAGCCTTCTTCAGATTGCTGATCCCGACGAAGAGCAGGATCGCGGCGACCAGCGCGATGGGGAACGCCAGGCCGGTGGTGATGATGCCGAAGGGCATCGCCTCCCGCGTGGCCCGCTGCGACCCGAACGCGATCAGCACCGCGCCGACGATCAGCGTGAGCGCCGCGAAGGCGCAGCCACAGCCACCGCAGCCGCGTAGGAGCTTGGCGTTCTTGATCTTACCGGGGTCAGGTGCGGCGCCGAGAGCGCCCGGGGCTTGGGGCTGCATGGGTGGGCCGAATAGCCGGACGCGCCGGCGAGCGTCAAGCCAGGGCCGCGGCGGCGGCGTCGACGCCGTTACGGAAGATCGCGAGGCCGTCGCCCTCGGCGGGCACCGGTCCGAGCGCGCGGCGACGCGCCCAGTCCGGATGGTGGAACGGGTAGAGGAACGCGTCCGGGTGCGGCATCAGGCCGAACAAGCGCCCGGACGGATCGCAGATGCCGGCGATGGCGTCCGGAGAGCCGTTGGGGTTCGCGGGCCAGTCCTGCGTGGGCGCGCCGTCGGGCCCGAGGTAGCGCGCGACGATTTGGTGGTTCTCGCGCAGGCGCCCGAAGGTCTCCTCGCTGGCCAGGAACTTCCCCTCGCCGTGCCGCGCCGGCAGGTCCATGCGCGAGAGCCCGCGCGTCCAAAGGCAGGGCGTCGCGGCGTCGAAGCCCAACGTCACCCAGGCGTCGCGGTACCCCGGCCGATCGTTGGGCGCGAGGGTCGCCCGGGGTGTGCGGTAGTCCCCGTCGAGCCCCGGCAGGAGCCCGAGGCGCGTCATGGTCTGGAAGCCGTTGCAGACACCGAGCGCGAGCCCGCCCCGGGCGATGAACTCGAGCAGCTGATCGTAGAGCCGGTAGCGGATCTTGTTCGCGAACACGAAGCCTGCGCCGAGGTGGTCGCCGAAGGCAAAGCCGCCGATGAAGGCGAGCACGGGGTATTCCGAGATCCGCCGCCGCGCCGTGCCGTCGAGGAGATCGAGCAGGTGCACGAGCTCCGGGCGCGCGCCGGCCATGCGGAACGCAGCCTCCGTCTCGGCCTCGCAGTTCAGGCCCAACCCCGTGAGCACCAGCACGCGCACCTCGCGGCGCAGGCGGTCCTTCTCGGGCGTCGGCAGCCCGTCGAAGAGGGCGAGCTTGTCCGCCAGCGGCCTCACGACGCTCCTCCCAGAGTGCGCTGGAACGCGACTCTCAACGCACCCGCCTCGACGTCGAGCCAGCGCTCGCTGGCGCGGCTCACGCGGAGCCGCGCCGGCTCGGTGACCCGGCCGATGCGCCGACAAGCCGTCCCGGCGAGATCCGCCTCGAAGGCAGCCGCCGCGTCGGGCGCGACGCTGACCACGAGCCGCGCGAGCGACTCACCGAACAACACGACGTCCGGCGCGAGCGCGTCGACGCCGGCGGCCCCCGCCAGGTCCAGCTCCAGCCCGAGCTCGGCGGCCATCACCATGCGCGCGAACGCGACGGCGAGGCCACCCTTCGCGGGCACCGCCACGGAGCGCACACGTCCCGCGCGGATGGCGCGCTCGAGCGAGCGGTAGAGCGCGAGCGCCGCCGGCAAGTCGAGGCGTGGCACCTTGTTGCCGACGAACGGCGCAGGCTGACCGAGCGCGGGCACCTTCCCCGCGCGTTCGCCGCGCCAGCGGAAGTACTCGCTGCCGCCGGTCTCGTCACGCGTCGTCCCGAGCAGGTAGACGACGTCGCCGGCGAGCTTCGGCTCCAGGGTCAGCGCCGTGGTGACGTCGTCGATGCGCCCGATGGCCGACACCAAGAGCGTGGGCGGCACGCTGATCTTCACGCCGCCCATGCGCGAGTCGTTCTTCATCGAGTCCTTGCCCGAGATGAGCGGCGCGCCGAAGCCGACCGCGGCTTCGTACAGACCGCGGCACGCACGCACCAGCTGAGCCATCTTGAGCTCGCCATCGGGGTTGTCCGCGGACGCCACGGGGTCGGGCCAACAGAAGTTGTCGAGGAGCGCGACGCGGTCGAGCCGCGCCCCCGCTGCGAGTTGCCGCCGCACCGCCTCGTCCACGACGGCCTGCGCCATCGCGTGGCAGTCGATGTCGGAGTAGAACGGGTTCACGCCCTCGCTCAGCACGTAGCCCGACAGCGCGCCGTGCCGCACCAGGAACACGCTGGCCTCGCCCGGCACGTCGGCGCGTACGCCGACGAAGGGCTTCACCACCGTGAGCCCCTTGACCTCGTGGTCGTAGTGCCGCGCCTTGGCCTCGTTCGAGCACAGGTTGAGGCGCCCGACGAGCTCCGTAAGTGTGGTCCCGAGCTCGGTGGGCGGCGCGTCGTCCGGCTCGGCGAAGCTCGGCGCGACCCAACGCGCGGCGAGATCCAGATCCGGGTCGCCCTCGTGCAGGAAGGTCATGTCGAGGAGACCCACCGTCTTGCCATGGAAGCGCACGTCCAGGTAGCCGCTGCCGGTGAACGTGCCGATCACCGTGGCCTCGACCTCGCGCCGCGCCGCGAGCGCGAGCAACGCTTCCACCTGCTCCGGCGCCACGGCGAGCGTCATCCGCTCCTGCGCCTCGGAGAGCAAGATCTCCCAGGGCGCGAGGCCCGCGTACTTCAGCGGCGCCTTCTCCAGGTGAAGCTCCGCGCCCCCGGGCTTCTCGGCCATCTCGCCTACGCTGGACGAGAGACCGCCCGCGCCGTTGTCGGTGATGGCACGGTAGAGGCCCCGATCGCGCGCCTCGACCAGGAAGTCGAACATGCGCTTCTGCGTGATGGGATCGCCGATCTGCACGGCCTGGATGGGCGCGCTCTCGTCGAGCGCTGCCGAGGAGAAGGTCGCGCCGTGGATGCCGTCGGCGCCGATGCGACCGCCCACCATCACGATGGCGTCGCCCGGCAGCGCGCCCTTCTCGTGACCCGGGCGACCCGCGATGGTCACGGGCAACGCGCCGACCGTGCCGCAGAACACCAGCGGCTTGCCCAGGAAGCGGCTGTCGAACACCTCCCAGCCTCGGCCGTAGGGGATGCCGCTCTGGTTGCCGCCGTCGATGACGCCACGGTGGACCCCGTCGCGGACGCGGCGCGGGTGGAGCAGCCCCTTGGGCAGTGGCCCGCTGTGGAAGGGCGACGCGAAGCAGTAACCCCAGACGTTGGAGAGCAGCTCCGCGCCGAGCCCGGTCCCGAACGGATCGCGGTTCACCCCCACGATGCCGGTGATGGCGCCACCGTACGGGTCGAGCGCGGAGGGCGAGTTGTGGGTCTCCACCTTGTAGACGAGGTGGTGTCGCTCGTCGTGCTCGACCACGCCGGCGTTGTCGTGGAACACGGACACGAGCCAGCTCTTGCCCTCGCGCTCGGTGACCGCGCGCTCGACCGCCTCCGTCGTGCCGCGCACGTAGGTCTTGAAGATGGAGGAGATCGTCTCCGGCGCACCGTCGGCCTCGCGATAGGTGACGGTGGCGTTGAAGATCTTGTGCTTGCAGTGCTCGCTCCAGGTCTGCGCGAGGCACTCGAGCTCGACGTCGGTGGGCGCCTCGCCGAGACCCGCGCTCCGGCGCAGCTCGCCCTGGCCTTGGGCCCGGAAGTGGTCGCGAATGGCACGCATCTCGGCCAAGGTGAGCGAGAGGAGCTTCTCCCGGCTCAGGCGCTCGAGCTCGGCGTCGCTCCCTGAGAGGTCGATGCTGGCGACGGCGGGCGTGTCGTGGCTGGCGACCCGGGGAACGCCGAGATCGGGCGGCGCGCTCTTCCACTCCTCGAAGGACTCGATGCGCGTGGTCTGGATCACCGGGTTCGCCAGGAGCTCCAGCGCGATGCGCTCCGTCTGCGCGCGGTCCACGCCGTCGAGCAGGTACAGGGTCGAGGTGAAGACCTGAGCGTCACCCGCCAGCCTGCGCCCCAGCGTGTCCTCCACCGCGACCTTCGCGCTCTTGCCCACCGGGTCGGTGACGCCCGGCTTCATGCCGACCGAGAGCGCGAAGTCGAAGCGCGCGTCCTCCAGGCGGCCGAGCGCCCCGACCTGAAGCACCGGATCGGTGAGCTCGGCACAGACCTTCTCTGCTTCCGCGGGGCTCAAGTCACCCGTCACCCGGTAGACGTCGCGCGTGCGCACGCGCTCCACCGGAATGCCCAGGAAGCTCCGCACCGTCTCGGCCACGCCGGCGCCGCGCGCGTCGGGCAATTCGGGGCGGACGGCCACTTCGATTCGAACAACGGACTCGGTCGTCATCGGCGAGGCGGGCGGAGCCTAGCCGAGCGCCCAGGCACCGGCGACATGTTCCGAGAACCCGTCAGAAACGCGCCGAGATCACTCCGTGCGCTCGGGCTCGACGGGCGAGATCAGCGCCGACAGCCCGACGACGACCATCAACGCGCCCCAGACCAGGTCGAGGGACAACGCCAGCGCGTAGAGGTCGCGACGGCCAGCGCTCGAGAACGGCCAAGCGGGCACCAGGAAGCAGACCCAGAACGTGGCCGGCAGCGCGACGACGCTGGCGGCGAACGCTGCGGACCAGTAGCTCAGCAGACGCCGCTTCGGCACCACGAGCGGACGCTCGAGCGGGCGGCGATCCACCAGCGCGGTGGCGAAGTCGAGGCAGTCGAGCAGCCGCGGCACCGACTCGATGCGTCCGTCCACGCAGAGCGTGGTGGCCTCCGGGCCGATTTCGATCCAGAGCACTTCGCCTCGACGCTCCACCCAGCGCTGCTTCTCTTCGTCGAATCGGACCTCCAGGTCGGAGGGACGCTTCGCCCTGGCGACGAGCTTTCGCTCGAGACCTGGCGAGAGAGGAACCGGCTCGAGCGCGTCCAGCTCCGCCCAACGTTCGAGACTCGAGCTGCGCAGATAGGCACACGCTCGCTCGACCCCCGTGGGAGCGAGAACGGTGACCCGCGTGCCGTTGATCCTGCCCGGCACTCCGATCGCGACGGGCTCGGTGGTCACCGCGACCGCGTGCCCGCCGTGCTCACCCTTGGCCGTCCAGGGCTCGCTCCCCTCGATGCGAAACCGCAATCTGCGCAGCGCGGCGAAGAAGCGCTCGCGCTCGCGGTCGGCGATCGCGCGGTGGTTTCGCCACGACCAGTAGCCAAAAGCCGCCGCGACGGCGAGCAGCACGAATGCCACGACCTGCACGACGCGGATGCTCTCACGGGGCGTGGCGCGCGCCTACTCCGCGGTGCCGCCGCGCGCTCGTGCAGCGCGGCCGCGCGCCCGCCAATGCGCTTGCAATCCGTCAGCCGGGCGCGTTCAATCTCCCCATGCCGCGCTACGTCCTCGCCGCCCTGATCGTGGTGTTCCTCGCTCTGCTCGCCTGCGGCAAGGCCGATCCCACCTCCAGCGCGAAGTGCGCCAGCCAAGCCACGGGCGACGACTGCGGCACGTGCTGCAAGGCGGAGGGCCGCAACGGCCACCGCTGGATCAACGGCAAATGCGAGTGCTTGTGATCACAGCTGCGCTTGCACCATCGCCACCGCGAGTAGGTGCACCGCCAGGTCGAGCTCCCGCTCGTTCGAGGTGGTCACCGTGCTGGTGGAAGCGGAGCGCGAGAGCGAGAGCGAGTTGCCCGCCCGCGGCTTGAGCAGCCGGTCGTCGTAGCTCGCCCGAGGCAGCGCGGCCCGCAGCAAGCCCACCAGCGTCGTGAAGCTCTCCAGCGTGCTCTTGCCCATGCGAGCTCCCAGCCCGGTGTAGTGCAAGCGCGTCTCGCGCAAGACCACGTGCCCGGCGCCGGCGCGGTGGAGGACGTAGAGGACGCGCTCGGTCTCGCGCGTCGCGCTGCGTTCCGTGACGCGGGTCGTCTTCGAGCGCACCAGCCCGCCGGTCAAGGCTGCTCGACCCAGGCTGAGCTTCTTCTCGCGACGCTCCTCCGTGCTGTCCTGGTCGATCACGTGCGTGGCCAGAATCAACGCCAACACCTCGGCGTGCCCCAATTTCGTGGCGCCGCGCCCGGGGGCTTCGAAGACGAGCTCCTCCGGCCCGAGCGCGAAGCTCTTCGGCTGGAGCATGTGCGCCGACGAGCCGACCTGCGCAGCGTCACAGGCCACCGCACCGTGACCGCGGGCACGCAGCGACGCGAGCAGCGCGCGCGCCCGATCGGCGTCGTCGGTCTGGAGCAGCACTACGGGCAGCGGCGCCGACAGCGCGAGGCGGAGCTCGTACGCGCCCACGCCGAGCGCGGGCGACAGGACGGCGACCTCGGCGGCCAAGAGGTCGGCGCTCGGGGGTCTCGCCCAGCGAGTGAGCGCTACGAGGTAGTCGGTCACGACGTCCGGCGCCCAGAGTACGTGCGAGGCGCCGTTCGGTCGAGCGGCGAAGCCGCCCGGCTCGACGTCGCCGCGCTGGAGCGCGCGTACGAGCAACGCTGACTTCGCACGCGGGGGGTCCCGAACCGGGCGGAGCTCACTCGATGATCACGTGCTCGGGGCAGACCTGGAAGCTCGCGAGACACGGGAAGCGCAGGCCGGCGAGTACCTTCTTCAGGCAGCGCGCCTGCTGCGGGAGACCGCCTTCGACGCGCTGCACGCGGCCCTGCGCGTCCAAGACGACACGCACGCCCGGGCTCATCCCCATGGCGTGACACTGCGCGGCGGCGTTCGCCGCGGCCTGCGCGTCGCTCTGGCTCTTGCCGGTGACGTCCACGCTGAGCGGGCTGCCGTCGGGCTCGGTGCACTTCGCGCCGCGCCCCGCCAGCGCCTGCTCGACCTTGCGGGGATCGCCCTTGGGCTGGACGCCACACAATCGCCCGTGCCCACCCCAGCTCGAGAGCGTCGCCTGCGCGCTCGGCGGGTCGCCGAGCACGACTTGCCCGCTGAAGCAGGCGTCGGTCTTGGCGACCACGGCGAGTGCCTCGCGGCTCAGGCGCTCGCGCTCGCTGGGCGTGCACGCGTTCACCGCCGCTCCTCCCTCGCTCGGTCCCGCGTCCGGGACCACCAGCTCCCCGCTCGGCACGCTGGCGTCCACGATCACGACCGGCGGCGGCGGGGCCGCGGCCTCGACGGGCTCCGGCGCGAGCGGTGCCTCGGGGGGCTTCGCCTCGCGGGGCTCGCGCGTGCAGGCACCCGCCAGCACGAAGCTCATCATCGACGCCGCGGCGGCCCGCATCGGCGCGAACGGGCGCGCGCCGCGGCCGCCGATCTCCTGGAGCTTCGCCTCGATGAGCGCGAGCTCCGCCTCGATCTCTCGCACCCGGGGGCGGAGCAGGCGCACGAGGGGCGTGGCCGCATCGAAGCCGCCGCCGGAGAGCGCGAGGTCCAGAGCGCGCCGATAGGCCTCGACGTAGACGCGGTTCACGCGCGCCCGTGCGGCCTCGACACGACTCGAGAGCGCCGCATCCACGCGCTCGGCTCGCACCCGCCGCGCGAGGGCGACGGCCAGGAACGCGTCGTGAGTACGGAACGCGACGCTGTAGTCCCAGAACACTTCGGCCCGCAGGCGCGTGAAGATCTCCGCGAAGCGCTCGACTCGCTCGTCCTCGTACGTGTAGCCGTAGCGGAAGGGGTTGCCCATCAGGCGCTTCTCTTCAGCCAACGTCCGGTGGAGCCGGGTGCCGTGGTAGACCATCATGCGCGTCGCCTCGAACACGCCGTGCGGCACGCGCTCGAGCAGGTCGATGCCCGCCGCCAGCGTCGTCGGCGTCGAGTACGGGTTCACCAACATCAGGTTCGAGACGGTGACGACACCGAGCCGCGCGAAGTCTCCTAGCAACCCCAGCTCGGCGTCGCCCGGCACTCTGCGCCCGAAGCGCGCGCCCTCCTCGGCCGTGGCGAGCTCGAGCCCCACGAACACTCGGACCAGCCCCAGCTCGGCGAACGCCTGCGCGATGGCCGGCGTGACGCGATCGGCGCGCAGCATGGTGCCGATGCCCAAAGGGCCCACGCCGCGCGCAGCGAGACCTTGCTTCCAGAGCCGGAGGTGCTCGAGGGCCTCCGCTTCGGAGTAAGGCAGGAGGTGCTCGTCCACGAAGTAGAAGTAGCGCACACCGCGCTCGTGCCAGAGCTCGGCCATCTCGTCGCAGACGGCCTCGAGCTCGCGGCGGCGCACGCCGCCCACTCCCGCACGTGTCAGTGTCTCTCTCGCGATCCCGGCGCGAACGCCCTCGCGACGCTCGAGCGTGTGGAGCGCGGCGGGCCCGCAGTACTGGCAGCGGCCGAGGCAACCGCGCGACGCCGCCATGTGCGCCGCGCGATGCCCCAAGATCTCCGGCAGCTCGTCGCGGAGCGGTCGCCGAGGAAGCGGCGCGAGCACGTCGGCGGGTGGACCGTCGCCAGCGCGAGTCGTCACGCCGGCGATGCCCTCGACGCAGCGACCCGAATGGACCGCACGCACGATCTCCACCAGCGGGCCCTCGCCCGCGAAGCGCACCACGCTGTCGAGCCACGGGTAGCGCCCGAGCAACCAGTCGCGAGCGAGCGTGGCGAATTGGCCCCCCGCCGTGACGTGCCCGCGGTATCCCGAACGCGCGAGGGCCTCGCCCACGCTGAGGGGCAGCGGCGCGGAGCCTCCGTCCGCGAGCGAGAGGCCGACCACGGCGGGTGGCTGCTCGCTGATGGATGTCATGGCGCGCCCGAGCTCCTCCGCGTCGTTCACGTAGTGGCGCTCGGCTCGGAACCCCGCGTGCTCCAGCGCCGCCGCGAGGTAGGCCAGGCCGAGGTTCTCGTTGTGCTCGAGCCGCCGTCCGACCAGGGCGACGCGCGGAGCATCGGAGGAGTAAGATGGCCGGACCGTCATGGCGTGGAAGAAGGCACCTGGGGAGTTGATCGAGCTGCTCGAAGAGATCTTGCCAAAGGATCCGAGGGCCGAGCGGCGCAAAATGTTCGGCTACCCCTGCTCCTTCGTGAACGGTAACTTGTGGATCGGTCTCCACGAGGAAAACCTCCTGCTCCGCCTCGACGACGAGAACCGCAGCGCGCTCCTGGAGCTACCCGAGGCGCGACCGTTCGAGCCGCTCCCGGGACGGGTGATGCGTGAGTACGTCGTGGTGCCGCCGGCGCTGTTGGAGGACCCCGCCGAGCTCCGCCCTTGGGTGAAGCGCGCGTTCGCGAACGCGCTCGCCCTGCCGGTGAAGGCGCCGAAGGCGAAGAAGGCCCCCGCCAAGAAGGCCCCCGCCAAGAAGACCGCCGCCAAGAAGACGCCGAAGAAGGCCCCCGCCAAGAAGACCGCCGCCAAGAAGGCGGCGAAGAAGACCCGAGCCAAGAAGTGAGCGAGGCGCGGCCCGCACGGGACTGGTTCTGGCTCGAAGCCGGGCTGCTCGTCGCGACGCTCGTCGGCGGTGCCGTGCTGCGCTACTGGCTCTCGACCGCGGTGCCCTTCGACTCGGGCGAGGTCGCCATCCTCGAGGACGCGACGGACCCGGAGCGCCCGATGCGCGTGCCGTTCATCATGATGAGCGGAGTCGGCCTGTTCCTGTTCTACGTGATCGTGCGTCGGAGCGCGGGAGTCTTCGCTGCCTTTGCGGCGGAGCTCTCACTGCAGGGCAGCCTGTGGTTCCAGCTCGAAGCGTTGCGCGTGCGCTGGACCACGCCCCTCGTCTTGCTCGTGCTGTTCGCGCTCGCGTATTTCCGACTCTCGCGACCCGCGCGGCGCCTCTCCCAGCGCACCGACGGCGCGCTGCTTCTGGTCGCGGTCCTGTTCGCGGCGCGCGAGCTCCAGCTGCTCGTCAGCCTGCCCTGGAGGCTGCCGGAGATCCGCCGCGAGACCGCCGCCGACGTCGCGGCGCTCGCGGCCAGCGTCGCCGCCTGCGGCAACGCCGAGGAGCTCCCAGTCGCGCGTCTCGCGAGCTGCGCCGTCGCGTGGCCCCGCACGCGCTCCGTGGTGGAGCAGGAGGTGCTCTGGGAACACCAGCGCAGACTGGGGGCGGACGCGCGCGCGACGGCCAGCGCGGCAGGGCTCGCGGCAGCTCCGGCATCGGCGGTCGCGCTGCTCGATCGCCGCGGCGCCGGCTTCCTCCTGGTCCCCGAGGGCCCACTCGCGGCGACGGCGCGGCGCATGCTCGCGAGCGAAGCGCGCTGACCTTCCCCGGGCGGTCGCCGCTCTGGTAGCGTCCCTCCGCCATGCGCGCCGAGCAGCCCTACCCGGTCCTCCCGACGAAGGTCGACAAGAAGAGCGACGAGTACAAGGCGAACTACGAGGCGAACCTCCGCAGCTTGGACAAGCTCGACGAAGCGCTGGGGAAGTCGCGCGCGGGCGGCGGGGAGAAGTACGTCAAGCGCCACAAGGCCGCGGGCAAGCTCCTGCCCCGCGAGCGCGTCGAGCTCCTGATCGATCGTGACTCGTACTTCCTGGAGCTCTGTGCGCTGGCGGGGCACGAGGTCGACGACCACGCGACGGGCGCCAGCATGGTCGGCGGCGTGGGCGTGGTGAGCGGCGTCGAGTGCGTGATCACCGCCAGCGAGTCCACCGTGAAGGGCGGCGCCATCAACGAGCTCGGCGTGCGAAAGACCCGGCGGCTGGCCGAGGTCGCGGAGCAGAACCGGCTGCCGGGCATCAGCCTGATCGAGAGCGCGGGCGCCGACCTGCCGAACCAGCACAAGATCTTCGTGCCCGGCGGGCGCGGCTTCCACGACCTCACGCGTCGCTCCGAGGAGCGCATCCCCACCGTATGCGTGGTGTTCGGCAGCTCCACGGCCGGCGGCGCCTACGTGCCCGGCATGAGCGACTACGTGATCATGGTGCGGGGGCAAGCGCAGGTGTACCTGGCCGGGCCGCCCCTCGTCCGCATGGCCACCGGCGAAGAGACGGACCACGAGTCCCTGGGCGGCGCCGAGATGCACAGCAAGGTCTCGGGCGTCAGCGATTACCTGGCAGAAGACGAGCGGGACGCCATCCGGCTGGCGCGCGAGGTCGTCGCACACCTGAACTGGAGGAAGTCCGGCCCTGCCCCGCGCGCGCCCGTGGACGCGCCCCGCTACGACGCTGACGAGCTGCTCGGCATCGCCAGCGCCGACGTGCGCGTGCCGTTCGACGCCCGCGAAGTCATCGCGCGCCTGGTGGACGGCTCGCGCTTCTCGGAGTTCAAGCCGCTCTACGGCAACACGCTGGTGTGCGGCTGGGCCTTCGTCCACGGCTACCCGGTGGGCGTCCTGGCCAACAACGGCATCCTGTTCAGTGAGAGCGCCAACAAGGGCGCGCAGTTCATCCAGCTCTGCAACCAGAGCGACGTCCCGCTGCTCTTTCTGCAGAACATCACCGGCTTCATGGTCGGCAAGAAGTACGAGCAAGAGGGCATCATCAAGAACGGCGCGAAGCTCATCAACGCCGTGTCGAACAGCCGGGTCCCCGCCATCACCATCATGATCGGCGCCAGCTACGGCGCCGGGAACTACGCCATGTGCGGGCGCTCCTACGACCCGCGGCTGCTCTTCACCTGGCCGAACCACCGCATCGCCGTCATGGGCGGCAAGCAGCTCGCCGGCGTGCTCGAGATCATCCGGCGCGAGGCTGCGGAGAAGCAGGGCGTGGCCGTGGACGAGCAGCAGCTCGAGATGGCCAAGAAGATGATCGAGATGAAGATCGATCAGGAGAGCGACCCGTTCTTCGCGACCGCGCGGCTCTGGGACGACGGCGTCATCGATCCGCGTTCCACGCGGGACGTGGTCGGCATCGCCCTCTCCGTGGCTCACACCGCCCCGGTCCAGGGCAGCATGAGCTTCGGCGTGTTCCGGCACTGAGGCCGGTGGCGAGGCTCAGGGGCTGAGGCAGGCCGGGTCGTACAGCGACACGTCGTCCACGCTGAAGCCGCCTCCGTCGAACGCGCCGGACTGCGGCACCGAGTAGCAGAAGCGCATGCGGAAGTTCGAGGCCTTGTACGAGGTGACGTCGAAGGTCTGAAGCGTCCAGGACGCGTCGTTGATGCACGCCGCGGTGCCCGTGCTCCAGATCTGCGTCCAGCTCGAGCCACCGTTGCTGCTGACGTCGACGTGGCTGACCATGTAGGGGCCGTAGTCGGCGTGCAGGTGCCGCCAATACCCGAGGCTCACCGAGGCGGTCTCCGACATGAGGTTGATGCTCGGGCTGGTGAGGCAGTAGTCGCCGTGCTGCGCGGTCCCCGTGCAGCCGCCGATGACGACGCCGGCCACGCCGTTGTCGTTCGTGCTGGTGTGGTCCGAGCTCGGATCGTTGCCGCCGCAGCTCGAGCTCCCGCAGCTCGAGCTCTGCGCCGAGCCGATCTGCCACTGCGTACCCAGGGTCCAGCCTGCGTTGTTGTCCGAGAAGTCCTCGAAGAAGCGCCGCGACTTGGGCACGTGGGAGAGGCCCCCGTAGGTGCTGCAGGTGTCGATGGTGCAGGGGTCGTTGTCCGCGGCCGGCAGCGGCGAGAACTGCGCTCCGCTCGCCGTGTTGCAGGTCATGACCGTGCACTGGTCGGCGTCCGTCTTCACGGGCGACGCCACGATGCTGAGGTCGTCCACGGTCCAGCCGCCCACGCTGAAGACCTGCGCGTTGCCGACGTCGAAGCCGAACCGCAGCTTGAACTGCGCGTTCTTGTAGGCCGAGACGTCGAAGGACATGGGGTACCAGCCCATGCCCCGCGGCGGCGCGTCGATGAGGAACTGCGGTGGGGACTGGCTCTGCGTGCTCCAGAGCACGACCCACTGCGTGCCGTCCCAAACCTCGATGCGGCTGCGCATGTACGGGTTGTAGTCGGAGTTCAGCCAGCGCCAGAAGCGCAGCTCGACGTAGCTGCCGGGAGTCGCCTTGGTGGTGTCGATGGCCGGGCTCTCGAGGTAGTAGAACCCGTGCACGGTCTTCGACGGGAAGCCGCCGATGACCGTGCCGGCCACGCCGTTGTCCGAGCTCGGGCTGTGGTCGCTGGCCGGGTCGTTGGCGCCCATGGGCGCGCCGTTCGACGCCGACGCAGGCTTGATCTCCCACTCGGTGCCCAGCGCCCAACCGGCCGAGTTGTCGCTGAAGTCCTCTTCGAAGAGCACCTTCTCCCCGACGTGGCTCACGCCCGTCGTCGGGTCGCACAGGTCGATGGTGCACGCGTCGTTGTCGTTGGGGTCGACC
>Ga0233425_10006026_pt1 | contig 18461 bp, 18 predicted proteins | sample Watercolumn_Towu_2_FD_181712 | JGI IMG/M metagenome (GOLD analysis project Ga0233425, IMG submission 181712) | Freshwater microbial communities from Lake Towuti, South Sulawesi, Indonesia - Watercolumn_Towuti2014_140_MG | ecosystem: Environmental > Aquatic > Freshwater > Lake | place... | reverse complement strand
CGAGCGGCTGGAAGACGCCCTGCTGCGGGCCGACCTCTCGGTGTCGCTCGTCGATCCGGTGATGCTCCAGGTCAGGGACATCGTCCGCGAGGGGCGCGCGCGGACCGCGTCGAAGGTGCTCGACGCCGTGCGCGACGCGCTCGTCGCCGTGCTGCCCGAGCCGGCCGCTCGACGCGCCGGCGAGCCGCGCGTGATCCTCGTCGTGGGCGTGAACGGCAGCGGGAAGACGACGACCGCCGCCAAGCTCGCGAAGCGCCTGAAGGATCAGGGCGAGAAGCCGCTCCTGGCCGCCGCCGACACGTTCCGCGCCGCGGCCACCACGCAGCTCGAGCGGTGGGCGCAGCGCGTCGACGTTCCCGTCATCAGCGGACGGCCGGAGGGCGATCCCGCCGCGGTCGTGTTCGACGCGATCAATGCCGCGACGGCGCGCGGGAACACCGTGGTGATCGCGGACACGGCGGGACGGCTGCACACGAAGACACATCTCATGGACGAGCTCAGCAAGGTCGGCCGCGTCGCTGCGCGCGCGAGGGAGGGCGCGCCCGACGAGGTCATTCTCGTGCTCGACGGGACGCAGGGCCAGAACGCGATCGTGCAGGCGCGCGAGTTCACGAAGGCGGCGAACGTCACCGGGCTCGCGATCGCGAAGCTCGACGGGACGGCGAAGGGCGGTGCGGTCTTCGCGATCGCCAACGAGCTGCGTTTGCCGGTGCTCTGGCTCGGCGTGGGAGAGAAGGCGGACGACCTCGTTCCGATGGACGCGCGCGCGTTCGTCGCGGGTATGCTCGGCCGAGATGGCCATCGTCCGGCTGCGACCGGCTGACCTCCGCGACGCTCTCCGCAGCGACGGCACATCGCTCCAGTTCCAGGTGCAGGTGCACGTGCCGAGCGGCACGCTCGCCGGCGTCGAGGCGCTCGTGCGGTGGCCGCACTTCCAGTACGGGATGATCGGCCCGCAGGAGATCGCCCAGCTCGTGATGCAGGGGGACCTGCACGTGGAGTTCGACGCCTGGGTCGTCCGGGCGGCCGCGAGGCAGGCCGACGAGTGGATCCGACAGGGCGTGCCGCTCCCGCTCGTCTCGGTGAACGTCTGGGAGCGGACACTGAGGAGCCCCGAGCTCGTGAAGGTGGTGGAAGGGACGCAGCGCCTCGAGCTCGAGCTGCCGCGCGGTGCGGCGAGCGATGCGACGCACGCCGCGACGATCGCGCGTGTGCGCGCTGGCGGTGTGCGGATCGCGGCCGAGGTCGTGCCGGCGATCGACATCGACACGGTGAAGCTGCGCCCGCCGGTGGACGCGACGACGGTGCAGGCGGCGAAGGCGCGCGGGCTGCGCGTCGTCGCCGAGGGTGTCGAGAGCGCGGAGCAGCAGGATCAGGCGCTGGGCACGGGATGCGAGATCGTGCAGGGGTTCGTCTTCGGCCCCGAGGTCTCGGCCGCGGAGGTCAGCACGCTGGCGAAGCGGTAGCGGTGGGGGGGGGAAGGGGGGCGTAGCCCCCCTGTGAGGGATGTTCGAGCAGCTCGAGTCGCGCCTCACGGCGACCTTCGCGAAGCTCCGCGGACGCCCGCGCGTCACCGAGGCCGACCTCGAGGAGGCGCTGCGCGACGTGCGGATCGCGCTCCTCGAGGCGGACGTCTCGTTCAAGGTCGTCCGGCAGCTCGTCGCGACCGTGCGCGAGCGCGCGATCGGCGCGCAGGTGGTGCAGAGCGTGGCCGGCGCGCAGCAGGTGGTGAAGATCGTCCACGACGCGCTCGTCGAGATGCTCGGGACCAAGGCCGTGCCCCTCGCGCGCGCCGAGCGGCCGCCGACGGTCATCGCGCTCGTCGGCCTCCAGGGCTCGGGCAAGACGACGAGCGCGGCGAAGATCGCGAACCTCCTGCGCAAGCAGGGCCGCAAGCCCGTGCTCGTCACCGTGGACATCCACCGTCCCGCGGCCATGGAGCAGCTCGAGGCGCTCGGGAGGCAGCTCGGCGTGCCCGTCGTGCGGGCGGACCCGCAGCGTATCCCCCTGGCCGGCGGGGACACGGTGATCGTCGACACGGCCGGCCGTCTCCACATCGACGAGGCGATGATGGTCGAGGTCGAGGGGGTCGTCGCCGCGACGAAGCCCCACGACGTGCTCCTGGTCGTCGACGCGATGGCCGGCCAGGACGCGGTCGATGCGGCGACGGCATTCCACGCGCGGCTGCCGATCACGGGGCTCGTCCTCTCGAAGGTCGACAGTGACGCGCGGGGCGGCGCGTCCCTCTCGGTGCGCGCCGCGACGGGGATCCCGGTGAAGCTCATGGGCACGGGGGAGAAGCTCGACGCGATCGAGGTCTTCCACCCGGACCGGCTCGCGCAGCGGATCCTCGGGATGGGCGACGTCGTGACGCTCGTCGAGAAGGCGCAGGCCGTCGTCGACCAGAAGGAGGCCGAGGAGCAGGCGAAGCGGATGCTCGAGGCCCGCTTCACGCTCGACGACTTCTACACGCAGCTGCAGCAGGTGAAGAAGATGGGGCCGCTCGGCGACCTCCTGAAGATGATCCCGGGCATGGGCCAGCTCTCGTCGCAGCTCCCGAGCGGGCCGGACGCGGAGCGCGAGCTCCGGAAGGTCGAGGCGATCATCTCCTCGATGACGAAGCAGGAGCGCGCCGACCCGACGATCCTCAACGGGTCACGCCGGAAGCGGATCGCGAAGGGCTCCGGGACGACGGTGAGCGACGTCAACCAGCTCCTGAAGCAGTTCGAGGAGATGCGGAAGCTCATGCGGCGGTTCGGAGACATGGCCAAGGCAGGTCGCCTGCCCTACCATGGACCTCTCCGGAGGTAGCAGCTTTGGCAGTTCATATCCGCCTGCGCAGGCACGGCAAGACGAAGCAGCCGACGTACCGTCTGGTCGCGGCCGACTCGCGCGCTCCCCGCAACGGGAAGTTCATCGAGAACCTCGGCCACTACGACCCCCGCAGGGAGCCGGTCGAGCTCGTCGTGGACCTCGAGCGCGTGAAGCACTGGTTCAAGAACGGGGCGAAGCCCACCGAGACCGCGCGTGACCTGCTCGTGAAGGCCGGCATCCCCGAGAAAGAGGTCCCGCCGGTCATCCGATGACCGCGTCGCGCGAGGCGCAGGTCCTCGAGCACATCGCGAAGCAGCTCGTCGACGATCCTGCGGCCGTCGTCGTCACCGAGACGACCGAGCACGACATCCGCAAGCTGCACCTCGCGGTCGGCGAGGCCGACGTCGGGAAGGTGATCGGACGCGGGGGCCGCATGGCGAAGGCCATCCGGGCGCTGCTGAAGGTGGTGGCGACGCGCGATGGCACGAAGGTCGACCTCGAGATCGACTAAGGTCGATCAACGCTCGACCAGCGTCGATCGACGCTCGACCAGCGTCGATCAACGCTCGACCAGCGTCGATCAACGCTCGACCGACGACATCGTCGTCGGTGTCGTCCGCGCGCCGCATGGCGTCAAGGGCGAGGTCAAGGTGGAGCCGCACACCGATCGCTTCGAACAGCGCTTCCGCGTGGGATCCGTACTGCGGAGCGCCATCGGGCCCGTCACGGTGGTGTCCGTCAGAGGAGACCCGCTCATCGTCCGGTTCGAGGGGATCGACGACCGCGACGCCGCCGAGAGGCTCCGCGGCGAGCTCCGCGTCAGCCGCGACGAGGCCCGGAAGGACGCGGGCTACCTCTGGGCGGACCTCATCGGCAAGCGCGTCGTGACGCCGGAGGGGAAGGTGCTCGGCACGGTGACGGAGGTGCTGCGCGCCGGCGGCGCGGACGTGCTCGTCGTCGGCGAGCTCATGCTCCCGATGCTGGAGTCCGTCGTGAGGGCGATCGGGGAGGACATCGTCGCGGTCCCGCAGGAGGAAGAGTGACGCGCATCGACGTCCTCACGCTCTTCCCGGCGATGTACCAGGGCCCCTTCGCCGAGAGCATCGTGAAGCGCGCGCAGGATGCGGGCCTCGTCGAGATCCGCGTGCACGACATCCGCCAGTGGGCGAGCGACCGGCACCGCACGGTCGACGACACGCCGTACGGCGGTGGCGCCGGGATGGTCCTCAAGCCCGAGCCCCTGGGCGCCGCGATCCGCGCGGTGCGCGGCGACGGCGGGCACGTCGTGCTGCTCTCGGCGCAGGGCCGCGTGTTCGACCAGGCCACGGCGCGCCGGCTCGCGACGGTGCCCCACCTCGTGCTCGTCGCCGGCCACTACGAGGGTGTGGACGAGCGCGTCGTGGAGGCCGACGTCGACGAGGAGCTCTCGATCGGCGACTACGTCCTCACCGGTGGCGAGCTCCCCGCGATGGTCGTGGCCGACGCCGTCGTCCGGCTCATCCCGGGCGTCATCGAGGAGGGCTCGCTCGCGCACGAGTCGCACACCGGCGGGCTGCTCGAGGGCCCGCAGTACACGCGTCCCGCGGAGCACGAAGGCAAGCGCGTGCCACAGGTGCTCCTCTCGGGCGACCACGTCGCCGTCGCGGCATGGCGGCGGGCCGAAGCGATCCGGCGGACGGCCGAGCGCCGGCCCGATCTCCTGGCGGGCGCCGCCCTGACGCCCGAGGAGCGGGCGCGGCTACCGAAGGCTCCCCGTCGCGCTCGCGTGAGCGTCGACGAGCTCGTGCGGGCGTACCGGTCGGGTGTCGGCTCCTATCGGATCGCCGCGCGGTTCGGTGTCTCGCCGGCCACCGTTCGGGCGCGTCTGCGCGAGGCAGGGGTCCGGATGCGCCCCGCCCGCGGGACGCCGCGCGCGCCGTCCGCGGCCGACGTCAAGCGGATGCGCAAGACCGGCATGACCGTGCGCGAGCTGGCGAAGCACTTCGGGGTCTCGCATGTCACCATCATCGACCGGCTGAAACGCTGAGTTCTGCTATCCTCGTCTGACCCCGGATGACCATGACAGTGATGATGGACGACGCCCTCACGCAGCTTGCCCGCGAGCAGATGAAGACCGATGTCCCCGAGCTACGGCCGGGGGACACGGTCCGCGTGAGCGTGCGCGTCATCGAAGGGAACCGCGAGCGCCTCCAGAACTTCGAGGGCACGGTCCTCCGCGTCCGCGGCGGTGGCCTCGACCAGCAGGTCACGGTCCGCCGGATCGCGAGCGGCGTCGGCGTCGAGCGCACGTTCCTCGTGCACTCGCCGCGCGTCGAGAAGATCGAGGTCACCCGGCACGGGCACGCCCGCCGCGCGGCGCTGTACTTCCTTCGCGAGCGCGTCGGGAAGGCCGCCACCCTGCGGGAGAAGCGCCGGTAGGCTGACCCGGCGATGCCTTCGCTCAGCCTCGAGAAGCGGCTCTGGTCCCAGGGGCTGGTCCGCGTCGTCGGCGTCGACGAGGTCGGCATGGCCGCGCTCGCGGGACCGGTCGTCGCCGCGGCGGTCCTCGTCGACCCCGGATGCCGCCTCATCCGCGCTGTCCGCGACTCCAAGGTCCTCACGCGTCCGCAGCGCGAGGCGCTCGTACCGCTCATCCGTGAGCGCGTCGTGCGCGTCGGGATCGGCGCGGCGTCCGTCGCCGAGATCCACCGGCTGAACATCTACCACGCGAGCCACGTCGCGATGCAGCGCGCCCTTCGACAGATCGGCGCGTACGACCACGTCCTCGTCGACGGGAAGCGCATCCTCGACCCGACCTTCGCGCCCGGGAAGCACACCGAGGTCGTGAAGGGGGACGCGCGGTCGTTCGCGATCGCGGCGGCGTCCATCGTCGCGAAAGTCACCCGCGACCGGCTGATGACGAAGCTCGCCGAGCGCTATCCCGGCTACGGCTGGGAGCACAACTGCGGCTACCCGACCATCGACCACCGCACCGCGCTGCGCGAGAAGGGCGTCACGCCCTTCCACCGGCACGACTTCGGGACGGTGCGCCTCCTCCTCCAGGCCGAGCAGACCGAGCTCGGGCTCATGGTTGAGGTGGTCCGGGGGATGACCTCCTACGTGACGACGAGCAACGGGACCGGCGACCCGGTCGTCCGGCTGACACCGACGCTGCCGTAGCGGCCTTCCCGGCCGCGATCCGCCCGGGCCGGCCGGCGCGCGAAGCCGGTGCGGTCCCCGGCGCAGGTGTCCGTGCGAAAGGCGCGGCCGATCCTCTTTGGCGTGCCGCACGCCAGACGGATCCTCGGCGACGCCGGCGAGCACTTCGCCGAGCGCGCCCTCGTGGACCTCGGATGGCGGATCGTCGCCCGCAATCCACGAACGCGGTACGGGGAGATCGACCTCGTGTGCCACGACGGACGCGGCTACGTCTTCGTAGAGGTCAAGACGCGGCGTGCGGGCTCCTTCGTGGCGGCCGTTGAGGCGGTCGGGCCGAGGAAGCTGCAGAAGCTGATCCATCTTGCCGAGGCGTGGCTCGCGCTGAAGAACGAGCCCGATGCACCTTGGCGGCTCGCGGTCGCGGCCCTGACGGTCGGCGAGGACGGAACAGTGGCGCGGATCGTGGACGTCGCGGCCTGACGATCCGCGGAGGCCCAGGGCCCCCGGCCCAGCGCGGGCTTCCCACTGGCCAGCGCGCCGGGAACGAGATCGCCGGAACCCACGGGCGGGGGTGTCCTCTTCGGGTACACCAGTGAATTCGTGCCAACCTGGCACGGAACCGTGCCAGGTTGGCACGGTTTCGCCATTTTCCGTGTCAGATCGGCACGGATCCGTGCCAACTTGGCACGAATTCACTGCATACCCTGGACGAGGCGGAGGTCCCGAGGCTCTCCGAACGGAGATGTCGGGGCTTTCTCGCAACGGTCGCCCGGCAGGATCGACGCTCGGACCGCCCTCGACCAGGCAACACCGAGGGTCTTGAGGGACCTCCTCAGTGAGGGTCTTGAGGGACCTCCTCAGTAGGGAGCTGCTCAAAGGGAAGCGGCGGCAGGACACGTAGGTCACTTCGCTCGGACCGTCATCGGCCTCCGCCGATGGCCGATACCCACGATCGTGGACAAGTCAGCGCAAGTGGAGGACGACCCGTGTCCGCGATGGACGTCCTCGCTGCTCTCACCGGCTCGCGCGTTCGTGCGGATCTTCTTGCCGCGCTCTTCGGGGGTCGCGTCGGCTGCTGGAAACCGATGGAGCTGGAGCGGCTGATCGGACGTTCGCACTCCCCGATCTATCGCGAGCTCCGGCGCTTTGCGACCGTCGGCCTGCTCCGCATCCGGCGCGACGACGGACCTCAGCGCTACGAGGTGGATACGGAAACTCCGGTGGCGCGTGAGATCCGACGGCTCGTGCTCCAGACGCGTGGTCGCGTACCGAAGATGCGGCATGCGCTCGTCCAACTGCGAGCGCGGACCATAGCCTGGTACATCGTTGGGTCGACGAAGGGCAGCGACCGACGCAGAGCTCTCATCGTCCTGACGAGCGCGCCGAAGTCGCTCGTCCGCCTACAGCTCGCCGACCTTGTCGACCCGTCGACGGAGATCCAGTGCTTGTCGCTGGGCGAGTGGGTCACGCGCCTGGATAAGGGCGACGTGTTCCTCCGCCGTGCCCGGGGCGCCCGCAAGCTGTGGATCGTCGGGGACTGGGACGAGCTGACCCGGCGCGAACGCGTGGAGATCGAGTCCAAGAAGATGCTGCAGGCGGTCCGCCGGAACTGGCGCGAGGAGCTCTCGGACGACTGGGACGACGACTGGGACCCCCTGGCGCCCGTACCCGGCCCCGCGTGATCCCACCGCGGCTCGAACTCCTGATCCCCGACGCTGAGGCCGAGCGAGCCTCACGCGTCGCGCGCGTTCGGAGCTGCGCCCTCTGGGGCCTTGAGACGGCGCTCGTTCAGGTGGAGGCGGACGTCTCGAATGGCCTCCCGAACTTCTCGATCGTCGGCCTGCCCGACACGGCCGTGAGCGAAGCGCGCGAGCGGGTGAGGGCTGCGATCCGTAACTCAGGGTTCGAGTTCCCTCTGCGCCGCATCGTCGTGAACCTCGCGCCAGCCGAACGTCGGAAAGAGGGCACAGGCTTCGATCTCGCCATCGCGCTCGGCATCCTGCGCGCGAGCGACCAGCTGAAGAGCGATGTCGATGGGCTCTGCCTCGGCGAGCTCTCGTTGGACGGCGCGGTCCGTGCCATCCGCGGCGTCATGCCGCGGATCCTGCGAGCGCGCGACAACGGGATCGAACGCGCGTACCTGCCTGCGGACAACGCCTCGGAGGCGGCCGCGCTCGGATGCGACGCATTCGCGTTGAGGACGCTTCGAGCGGCCGTGGAGCACCTCGATGGCCGGGCACGCCTCGCATCCGCCCCCGTCCCGCCGCCCGCCGCCGACCAGGCGTGGGACGTGGACCTTGCCGACATCGCCGGACAGGAGACGCCGAAGCGCGCCCTGGAGATCGCGGCGGCCGGGGGACACAACGTGCTCTTCATCGGTCCGCCCGGCACCGGCAAGACGATGCTCGCCCGAGCATTGCCATCGATCCTGCCGCCGCTCGAGCCGGACGAGGTCCTCATGGCGAGCGCCATCCACAGCGTTGCCGGGCTCACCGATCCCGAGCGCCCGCTCCTCGCGGCGCGTCCATTCCGCGCTCCGCACCACACGGCCTCACGTCTCGCGCTCGTCGGCGGTGGTGTGCCGCCGCGTCCGGGTGAGGTCAGCCTCGCGCATGGCGGCGCGCTCTTCCTCGACGAGATCGCCGAGTTCCCGGCCGGTGTCCTGGAGACGCTCCGCGAGCCGCTCGAGGAGGGCGCGATCACGATCTCGCGCGCCGGCGCCTCCGCGACATATCCCGCGCGCTTCAGTCTCATCGCGGCCCAGAACCCATGCCCGTGCGGGCGGCTCGGCGACGCCGAGGCGCAGTGCACGTGCCTCCCGGACGCCATCGCGCGGTATCGCTCACGCATCTCGGAGCCGTTGCTCGATCGCATCGACCTGCGCGTCGGCGTGCCGCGCGTCCGCTACCGCGACCTCCGTGAGCGTGTCGAGCGCGAGCCTTCCGCGAGCGTTCGCGCCAGGGTGCGCGCCGCTCGGGAGCGCATGCGCGAGCGCCTGGCAGGGAGTGGCCGCCGGTGCAACGCCGAGATGACGAAGCGGCAGGTCGAGCAGCACTGCGAGCTCGACCGAGCAGGGGAGCAGATGATGTCGGCGGCGATCGCGACGCGACGCATCTCCGCGCGCGGATACCACCGCCTGCTCCGCGTGTCGCGGACGATCGCGGACCTGGCCGGGACGGACCGCATCAGCGCCGACCATCTCGGGCTCGCTCTCCTCCTGCGTGGGCAGGCGTGATCAGGCTCTCTCCCGGCGATCCCGACTATCCGGTCCGCCTCCGACGCCGTCTTCCGCGACCACCCGACCCGCTCTGGGTCTGGGGCCAGCTCCCTCCGACCAGGATGAGGACCGTCGGCATCGTCGGCACACGGCGGCTGACGCAGTACGGGCAGCGCATCGCGCGTGAGATCTCGATGGCCCTCGCGCGGGCGGGCGCCATCGTCGTCTCAGGGCTGGCGCAGGGCGTCGACTCCGTTGCGCACGCAGGCGCGCTCGACGCGGGCGGACGGACGATCGCCGTCCTCGGTGAGGGTCTCGCGTACTACGACGAACACGGCGCAGCCCGTCGCCGCGGTCTCGCGCAGCGCATCCGGAAGCAAGGCGCGCTCGTCTCGGAGTGGCCGCTCGACGTGCGTGGCGCCGACTGGACGTATCCGCGCCGCAATCGGACGCTCGCGGCACTCAGCGACGTGCTCGTGGTCGTCGAGGCCCCTGAAGGCTCGGGCGCGCTCATCACGGCGAAGCACATGGAGGACATGAAACGGCCCATCTTCGTCGTGCCGGGTCCGCTCGGAGCACCGACCTGGGAGGGCTCGAATCGGTTCATCGCCGAGCGACGGGGAACGCTTCTCGCGAGCGCGAAGCAGGTCGCCGACCGGCTCGGCCTCGAGTTCGCCGCCCCGCTGCCGGCGGCCGGCGACGGCGACGCGGAGCGTCTCGCCGGCCTGCTCGCCGCTGGCCCCGCGGACGCCGACACGATCGCGGCCGGGCTGGAGCTCGACATCTCGAAGGCGACGACGCTCATCGCTACGCAGGTGATCGCCGGGAAGATCGTGCCGACCGCCGACGGTCGGTTCGCCCGAGCCCTCTAGGGTGGCTGCGTCGCCGCGACGCGGATGATCCGGTCGCCGCTCCCGTTGCTCGTCGTGATGTAGAGCGCGCCGTCGGGTCCGAGGGCCGGCGAGCGCAGGCGCCCGTACCTGTTCTTCAGGAGGATCTCGGCGCGAGTGACCTTCGTGCCCTCCACGACGTAGCGCCGCAGGTCGGCCTCTTTCAGCTGTGCCGTGAACAGCGAGCCCGACCACGTCCCCCACATCTGGCCCGTCACGAACGTCGCCCCGGAGTTCGCGATCGTCACGTCGCCGGAGGTCCACACGGGGTCCGTGAATCGATGCTGCGGGTCGGGGCCCTCGACGATCGGCCAGCCGTAGTTCGCGCCCTTCTCGAGGACGTTGATCTCGTCGTGCGTGTCCGCGCCGTGCTCGACCTCGAAGATCGCTCCCGTGCCGGGCTGGAAGGCGAGGCCCTGCGGGTTGCGATGACCGTAGGACCAGATCGCGCTCGGGGCGGAGCGGCCTGGCAGGACAGGGTTGTCAGGCGGGATCGAGCCGTCCGTGTTGACGCGCAGGATCTTCCCGTTCAGCGAACCGGTGTCCTGGGCAAGGCGCGACACCGTCGAGTCGCCCATCGAGACCCAGAGCTTGCCGTCGGGGCCGAACCGCACGGTGCACCCGTCGTGCGCGACCGCCGCGCGCATGCCGCTCCGGATGACGTATCCGTCGATCGCCATCTCGTTGCCGGTGACCTTGAGCCGCAGCACCTGGTTCCGGAACTCGCCCTCGTCGACGCGCGAGGCGCACAAATAGAGGAAGCCGTTCCGCGAGAAGTCGGGATCGAACGCGATGCCCATGAGCCCCGACTCGCCCGTCGACCGCACGTCGGGCAGCGAGAAGTGACCGATGCGCCGCGCGTTCGTCGCGCCGCTCTCGAAGACCAGCACGTTGCCGGCGCGCTCGGTGACGAACATGCGACCGTCCGGCGCGAAGGCGAGATCCCACGGCAGCCGCAGACCGCTCTGCACCGGCGAGTCGGTGAGGGCGGGCGGCTTCGGCACCGGCGTCGGCGTGGGCGAGGCGGTCGGGCTCGGCGCCGGTGCGACGCGCGCGAGGGACGCCGTCGCCGCTGCCGCCGAGGGCGGCGCGCCCGTCGCCACGCTCGCGGGCGGCGACGCGCAGGCGGCGACGAACACGAACGCGACCGCGAGGCGCATGCGAGCGAGCCTAGCGATACGAGGCGACGAGAAGCCGCTCCGGCGCCGCGCTGAGGTCGATGACGCGCGCGATGACGAGATCGTCGACGCCCACAACGGCGATCCCGATGCGCTCGGACGCGAGCCCGGCGTACACCTCGTCGCCGTTCGGCGAGACCGCGACGTCGGAGACCCGACCGGGCATCGGGACGCGCCGCAGCAGCTCGCGCTTCGCGAGATCGACGGTGAGCAGGCCGTCGGCCGTGCCGACGTACAGCCGGCCTTCGCGCCGGTCGACCGCGAGCGCGGTCGCATCGGCGCCGACGGCGAGCCGGCCCACGACGGTGAGCTGCTCGGTGTCGACGATCTGGATCTCCCTGGTGCCGCCGACCGACGCGTAGATGCGCGTGCCCGACCCGTTCATCGTCATCGCCGCGGGCGGGCCGCCGAGGGGGATCGTGTACGCGACCTGCCCGCCGCGTCCGTGGTGACCCGTGGTGCTCAGATACACCATGTCGATCCCGTCGTGGGTCGCCACGAACATCTGGTCGTGCTTGTACGACGCGGCGATCGCGGTCGGGGAGCCCTCGTACGGGAACCGCATGCGCGCGCCCGAGCTGAGATCGACCTGTTCAGCGGCGCCCGCCCCGATGACGAAGACGTTCCGCCCGTCGCGGTTCGCGGCCACCTGGGCCCCGCCGATCGTCAGGCCCACCGGACCGCCGGCCGCGCCGGAGGCGAGGTCCACGGTCCGCAGCGACCGGCCCTCGAGCGCGTAGACGGTCCGCCCGTCGGTACCGAGCGCGACCGCCGACGCGCGGATCCCCGTCGCCGTCGCCTCCCTGTCGCGCGGCGACGCGCTCACGAGCGCGCCACCGGCGAGGGCCGCGACGCGCACCTCGCGCGCGGGCTGCGCGACCGGCGGCTCGTAGTGGTCGATCGTCGGCCCGGACTTCCGGAGCCAGCCGTTCCGCTCGACGAACGGGTACGCGTCGACGACGCCGCCTGCCCCCAGGATCGGGTACGGCCGGTCGCCGATGCCGTCCTTGTCGCCGTCCGTCCCGCGGTAGTCGCCCCAGTAGTTGCCCTGCTTCGTCGCGGGGTCGAACCACTGGTTGCGGTCGCTGCTGTCGCTCACCTGCGGGTTGTTGCCGGCGACGTTGTTGTGGTAGATGAGGTTCCCGCTCGCATCGCTGAACCAGATCCCCCAGTTGACGTTGCCCTCGATGTCGTTCTCGGTGATGCGGTTGCGCGCGCTCGCGTAGAGGTAGATCCCGTACCCGCCGGGGCTGTTGTACGTCTGCTTCGCGAGGACGTTCTTCTCGACGAGCGTGTCGTTCGCGTTCTGCAAGTGGAGGCCGTAGATGTTCGCCTCGGCGCGGCTCCGCCGGACGGTGTTGCCGTCGGAGTCGTGGATGTAGAACCCGAAGCGGCTGCGGAGCGATGTGACCTCGTCAATGACGCTGCCGGTGACGTGCACGAAGTACACGCCGGTCGAGAAGTCGGTGATGCGCCCGTTGCGCAGCGTGATGCCGCTCACGCCGTCGGCGCGCACGCCGACGCTCTGCAGCTGCGGCGACGGCCACGTCTGCGGCCCGTACCCGGGCCCCTTCAGCGTCCTCCCGTTCAGGTCGATCGTGATCCCGCTCGCGGCGACGACGAGCGCATCGCCGCTGCAGGAGAGGTCGTTCGCGAGCACGAAGCTCTTCGAGACCTTCTGCCCGCACTGCGCCCTCTCCGGCGCCGGCGCCGGCGAGGGGCTCGCGCTCGGCGCTGCCGTGGCGCTCGGCGCGGCCGTCGCCGTCGGGCGCGCGGCCGTGGCGCCGGCGGTGGGCGTCGGGGAGGGCTGCGCGACGGGGGCAAGCTGGCAAGCGACCATGAGCAGGGCCACAGCGAGCGCGGCGCGCATCGTCATCCCACGGTACATACAAAAGGAGCGCGGATGGGTTCCCGGTGAGGGAAGAGCCACAGCGGATCGCGGGCCGGCTCGAGGGGACGCTCCGGATCCCCGACAGCGCGCCGACCGCGATCGTCGTGATCGCGCACCCGCTGCCGACGCACGGCGGCTCGATGCGCAACCCGCTCATCGCGTTCCTGGCGCGCATCGTCGCGGACCAGGGCTGGTACGCCCTGCGGTTCAACTTCCGGGGTGTCGGGAAGAGCGACGGCGCGTGGAGCGGCGGGCGGCAGGAGCACCGCGACCTCGGGGACGCGGTCGCGCACGCGCGATACGTGGCGCCCGGCCTGCCGCTCGCGGTCGTCGGCTTCAGCTTCGGGGCGCTCACGACGCTGCGCTGGATCGAACGTGGCGGCCGGCCGGACACGTACATCCTCCTCGGCCTCCCACTGCGCAGCGAGCGCGGCGAGGAGCGCGCGGACCGCCCGCCCGTGCCGGCGGGCGCGTTCGTCATGAACGGCGAGATGGACGCGTTCGGCGCGGCGAGCGAGATCCGCGAGGCGTACCCGCAGGCACAGGTGATCGCGATCGCGGGCAGCGACCACTTCTTCACCGGCAAGCGCGACGAGCTCGGCCGCATCGTGACCGACCATCTCGCCCTAGCATTGGCCTCCCGATGACGACGCAGTTGACCCACACGCGCACCGCCGACGTTCCGCCGAAGACGCGGAAGCGCATCCTCACGGGCGACCGCCCGACGGGACGGCTCCACCTGGGCCACTTCGTCGGGACGCTCGAGAACCGCGTGAAGCTGCAAGACGCCTACGAGACGTTCCTGCTCGTCGCCGACTACCACATGCTCACCACCCGGCTCGTCGACCTGGACGAGATCGGCCACAACGTGCGCGACGTCGTGCTCGACAACCTCTCCGCGGGCATCGACCCCGGGAGGGTGACGATCTACCTGCAGTCGCTGGTGCCGGAGACGGCCGAGATCCACCTGTACTTCTCGATGCTCGTCACGGTCCCGCGCGCGCAGCGCATCCCGACGCTGAAGGAGCAGATGCGCGACCACGAGATCGCGCAGCCGTCGTACGGGCTGCTCGGGTATCCGATCCTGCAGGCCGCCGACATCCTGTGCGTGAAGGGCGACCTCGTCCCGGTCGGGCGCGACCAGGAGTCGCACGTCGAGCTCACGCGGGAGATCGCGCGCCGCTTCAACGAGCTCTTCGGTCCCGTCTTCCCCGAGCCGGAGGCGCTCATTCCGTCGGAGGTGCTCCTGCCCGGCATCGACGGCTCGTCGAAGATGAGCAAGAGCCTCGGCAACGCGATCGACCTCGCCGACGACGCCGCCACTGTGAAGCGCAAGGTCATGGCGATGTACACCGACCCGAACCGCATCCGCGCGACGGACCCCGGGACGGTCGAGGGCAACCCGGTCTTCGCCTACCACGACGCGTTCAACACCGACCGCGCCGAGGTGGAGGACCTCAAGGAGCGCTACCGCGCGGGGCGGGTCGGCGACGTCGAGGTCAAACAGCGGCTCGTCGCGGCGCTCGAGCGCTTCCTCGGCCCGATCCGCGAGCGGCGCTCGACATACGAGCGCGACGTGAGGCTCGTGGACGAGATCATCCACGACGGCAGCGCGCGTGCGCGCGCGGAGGCGCAGCGCACGCTGCACGAGATGCGCGCCGCGATGAAGCTCGACTACTTCGGGCTCTAAGAAGACGCCGCGGCTCTACGCGCTCATCCTGTCGGGCGGCGCGGGCACGCGGCTCTGGCCGCGCTCGCGGAAGGCGACGCCGAAGCAGTTCCTCGACCTCACGGGGTCGCGGTCGCTCCTCCAGGAGACGGTCGACCGCATCAGCGAGCTCATCCCGACCGAGCGCATCTTCATCGTCGCGCCGCCCGAGCACCGTGGGCTCATCCACGAGCAGCTGCCGGAGCTGCGCGGCGACCACGTCGTCGTCGAGCCGTACCCGCGCGGGAATGCGGCGGCCATCGGGCTCGCGATGGCGTCGCTGCACGCGTTCGATCCCGCGGCCGTCGTCGCGGTCCTGCCGTCCGACCACGTCATCGATCGACCGCAGCGCTTCCGCACGGTGCTCATCGCCGCTACCGCGGCCGCCGAGGCGGGGCACATCGTGATTGTCGGGATCGAGCCGAACGCGCCCGAGACCGGGTTCGGCTGGATCAAGGCGGGCGCGAAGCTCGAGCTGGACGCGCCGGCGGACGTGTTCGCGGTCGAGCGGTTCATCGAGAAGCCGAAGCGCGAGGTCGCCGAGAAGATGGCCGGCGCGGGTGGGCACTACTGGAACGCGGGCATGTTCGTGTGGCGCGGGCGGACGGTGCTCGACGCGTACCGCGAGCACCTCCCGCGCACGGCGAAGGCGATCGACGCGCTCCAGGAGGCGCACGACACGGAGCGGTACGAAGCCGTTTTGAGCGAGGTGTGGGAGGAGACGGACCGCACCACGATCGACTACGGGATCGCGGAGAAGGCGAAGAACGTCGCCGTCGTCCCCGCGGACATCGGGTGGCACGACGTGGGGACCTGGACGCGCCTCGCCGAGATCGTCGGCCGCGGGAACGCGGACACGGTCGAGGTCGGCTCGGAGGGCGTCTACACGTGGGCGCCGGGCAAGGTCGTGTCCCTGGTAGGCGTGCACGATCTTATCGTCGTCGACACCCCCGACGCCCTGCTCATCGCGGCCAAGGACCGGAGCGAGGACGTGAAGGAGGTCGTCGACCGGCTGCGTCAGGAGGGCCGCGAGGACCTGCTCTAGGCCGGAAAACCAGGGAATTCGACGCCTCGCGTATCTTGGAAAGAGGGAGGGCGCCCGGAGGGGGCGCCTTTCGGTCTGTCTGAAGGAGAAGCGTTTGGCGGCCAAGACCAGGGGCGACCTCGTCGTCGTCGAAAGCCCGAGCAAGGCGCGGACGCTCGAGCGGATGCTCGGCGCCGGCTACGTCGTGGAGGCCTCGTACGGCCACGTCCGCGACCTGCCGAAGTCGAAGCTCGGCATCGACCTCCGTACGTTCCAGCCCGACTACGTCGTGCCGGACGACTCCGAGAAGGTCGCGAGGCAGCTGCGGAAGGACGCGAAGACCGCGGAGCGCGTCTGGCTCGCCACCGACCTCGACCGCGAGGGCGAGGCCATCGCCTGGCACGTCGCCGACGTCATCGCCGCCCCGAAGGCGAAGCTCCGCCGCGTGACGTTCCACGAGATCACGCCGACGGCGATCGCCGCCGCGTTCAAGCACCCGCGCGACATCGACATGGACCTCGTGAACGCGCAGCAGGCGCGGCGGGTCGTCGACCGGCTCGTCGGGTACAAGCTCTCTCCGCTCCTCTGGAAGAAGATCCGCTACGGCCTGTCGGCCGGGCGCGTCCAGTCGGTCGCGCTGCGCCTCGTCGTCGACCGCGAGCGCGAGATCCAGGCCTTCACGCCCCAGGAGTACTGGACCCTCGACGCGCTCCTCGCGAACCATGCCGGCGACGTCTTCCCGGCCGAGGTCGCGACCCACAAGGGCCACAAGCTCCACATCGCGGACGAGAAGCATGCCGACCGGCACCGCGCCGCGCTCGCGGACGCGGTCTACAGGGTCTCGAAGATCGAGAAGCGCGAGGCGTCGCGGAACGCGGCCGCGCCGTTCACGACGTCGACGCTGCAGCAGGAGGCCTCACGCAAGCTCGGATCCTCGTTGAAGCGCACCATGTATCTCGCGCAGCAGCTGTACGAAGGCGGCTACATCACGTACATGCGCACGGACTCGCTCCACCTCGCCGAGAGCGCCCTCCGGCAGGCGCACGAGGTGCTCACGAAGGAGTTCGGCCCGACCTACGCGCTCGAGAAGCCGCGCCACTACCGGACGAAGGCGAAGGGCGCGCAGGAGGCGCACGAGGCCATCCGGCCCACCGATCTGTCCCGCACCCCGCAGTCGCTGCGCAAGGGCCTGAAGCCGGACCAGGTGAAGCTCTACGCGCTCATCTGGCAGCGCACGCTCGCGTCGCAGATGCCCGCGGCGCGGTACGAGTCGACGCGCCTCGACATCGACGCCGACGGCTACGGACTGCGCGCGACCGGCCGGCGCCTCCTGTTCGACGGCTACCTCCGCGTGTACCAGGAGGGCCACGACGAGCCTGAGCGGGAGATCTCGCCGCTGCCCGACGTCGTCGAGGGCGAGGAGCTGAAGCTGCTCGGCCTCGATGCGACCCAGCATTTCACGCAGGCGCCGCCGCGGTACACCGAGGCGTCGCTCGTGAAGACGCTCGAGGAGTACGGCATCGGCCGGCCGTCGACGTACGCGCCGACGATCTCGACGCTCACCGACCGCAAGTACGTGCGTCGCGAGCAGCGCGCGCTCATCCCGGAGGACGTCGCGTTCACGGTCATCGACTTCCTCAAGGAGCACTTCGCCGACATCGTCGACACGGGGTTCACCGCGCGCATCGAGGAGGACCTCGACAAGATCGCGCGCGGCGAGACGGAGTGGGTGCCGATCGTGAAGGAGTTTTTCGACCCGTTCATCGCGCGCGTCGAGGAGAAGACGGCGACGGTGAAGAAGTCCGACGTCACCGAGGAAGCGACGGACAAGGTCTGCCCGAAGTGCGGGCGCCCGCTCGTCATCAAGCTCGGCCGCTACGGGCGCTTCTACTCGTGCACCGGCTTCGTACGCGGGAAGAAGGGCCAGCCGCTGCCGCCCGGCGCGTGTGACTACTCGGCGCCGCTCGAGGGCGACCAGGGCCCACAGCTCGAGATCATCGAGGGCGAGATGTGTCCGGAGTGCGGCAAGCCGCTCGCGCGGCGGCGCGGGCGGTTCGGCCCGTTCATCGGGTGCACCGGGTACCCGGAGTGCAAGTACGTGAAGAAGACGCAACAGAAGACCGGCGTGGCCTGCCCGCAGTGCGGCCAGGGCGAGCTCGTGCGGCGGCGCGGTCGCGGCCGTTCCTTCTTCTTCGGCTGCGAGCGCTACCCGGAGTGCACGTTCACCGCTCGCGAGCTGCCGGCGAAGCCGGCCGAGCAGGTCGAGGCAGCGACGGCCTGACCGGAACGGGGGGTGCGGGGGTCCGCCCCCGCGAAGAGTGGTAGCACGTCTCGCGACGGCGGGGGAAGAGGCGCATTGGGACGATCTCGTCCTGGCGACGGGCCGGGCGCACTTCCTCCAGACGAAGCCGTGGGCCGAGGCGAAGGCGCTCACGGGCTGGCGCGCCGAGCGATACGTCCTCGGCGACGGCGGGGTCGGTCAGGTCCTCCTGAAGCCGCTCGCCCTCGGGCTCACGCTCGCGTACGCGCCGCGCGGCCCGCTCGCCGTGCACGGTCTCGCCGACGCCGTCGTCGCGGTCCGCACGCAGCTCGCGTTCCGGC
>Ga0233425_10006025_pt1 | contig 18465 bp, 17 predicted proteins | sample Watercolumn_Towu_2_FD_181712 | JGI IMG/M metagenome (GOLD analysis project Ga0233425, IMG submission 181712) | Freshwater microbial communities from Lake Towuti, South Sulawesi, Indonesia - Watercolumn_Towuti2014_140_MG | ecosystem: Environmental > Aquatic > Freshwater > Lake | place... | reverse complement strand
CCGACGTCGAGACGCTGTTCATGATCGCCGACGGCGAGTTGGCCCACGTCTCCAGCTCGCTTATCAAACAGATCGCGGGCGTGGCCGGCGACGCCGAACTCAGCCGCTTCCTGCCGGAGAACGTGGTCCACGCCTTGCACGAAAAGTTGCACGGGAAGTAGCGGAGACGGTGCCATGCTCACGCTTGCCGTGGGCATGTCGAAGACCGAGGAACACGCTGCATGCCCACGGCAAGCGTGGGCATGGCACCGAAATGGATGCAAACCGATGGTGCATCGCTGGTCTCTCCGCACGGCAATCCTCACAGCGATTGCTTTCCTCGCCGCTGTTTCACCTGCGATTGCCGCCGAGAAGTTCCGCTTCCCCGAGGGGAAACACGGCAACGGCGAGTTGCGGTACATCGACGGCCTGCCGGTGTTGACGGTCGCCGGCACGCCCGAGGAAATCGGGGAACAAGTCGGCACACTGGCATTGAAGCCTAGTTGGGAAGTGGTCAAGACGTTCCGCAAGTACCTTGAAGCGACGGACTCCGAGAAGGTCTATCCGCTGCTGGTCGTAGCGGCCAAGGCGATGTACGCCCAGTTTCCCGAGGAGTACCGCCGCGAGTGCGACGCAATGTGCAAGGCGGCCGGTGTTGACCGCGACCTGATTATACTGGCCAACACGTTCCTCGACATCAAGCAGTTGGGCGGCTGCTCGGGACTGCTCGTCTCGGCCGAGCGGAGCACGACCGGCAAACCGCTCTACGGCCGCAACCTCGATTTCAACCCCGCGGGACGCATCACCGAGTCGGAACTGGTGATCATCTACCGCCCGGCCGGCAAGCTGGCGTTCGCGCTGGTCACGTTCCCGGGCCTCTTGGCGACCGGCAGCGGCATGAACGAGAGCGGTTTGGCCCTGGGCAGCCACCTGGTCGCCGAAACGGGCGACGGCTCGGCCCCCTTCAATCCCAAGGGCACGGCCAGCGTGATCGCCACGCGCCGCGTCTTCGAGGAGTGCCGCAGCGTGGCCGACGTGGAGAAATGGCTCCGCGCACATCCGCTGGCCAGCATGGCGAACGTCGCCGCGTGCGACAGCCGCGCACAGGCCGTCTTCGAGATTTCCACCAAGACCGTCGCCGTGCGCAGACCGGTCGACGGACTCGTCGCCGTCACCAATCACTTCCGCGACAAGGGCCTGGCGGTCGACCTCGAATGCCGCCGCTTCACGGCGCTGGAAAAGAGCCGCGACTTGAAGCAACTTGCGGTGGCCGACGTGCATCGCCACCTGCACGCGGCGAACCAAGGCCGGCGGACGATCCAGACGATGGTCTTCGAGCCGGCAACGCTCACGCTGCACTTGTCGATCGGCGCCGGCCCGACCTCCGGGAGGCCACTGACGACGCTCGACTTGGCGCCGCTACTGCGGTTGCCGTAGTCGCTCGTGGGGCAGGTTGCCAACCTGCCAACGGCCGGCCAGGCAGATTGGCAATCTGCCCCACGCTCAAGAAGGCTTCCACGCCAGCACTGGGTTTCGTGCCGCCTGCACTTCGTCGGGGCGGCTGATGGGCGTGCTGTGCGGCGCTTCGCGCAGGCGGTCGCCGGGCTCCTCGGTGATGCGGAAGAGGGCCTCGACAAAGGCGTCCAGCGTGGCCTTGCTCTCGGTCTCCGTGGGCTCGATCATCATCGCCTCGCGGACGATCAGCGGAAAGTAGACCGTCGGCGCGTGGAAGCCGTAGTCCAACAGCCGCTTGGCGATGTCCATCGCGGCGATCCCCTTGTCCGTTTTCAGCTTCGCGCCCGAGGCCACGAACTCGTGCATGCAGCGGTCGCCCTGCGGCACGGGCAGGATGTGCTTGACGCGAGCCAGAAGGTAGTTCGCGTTGAGCACGGCGTTTTCGGCCACGCGCCGCAGGCCGTCGGGCCCGTGCGTACGGATGTAGCAGAACATGCGGACCAGCACGCCCGTGTTGCCGAAGAAAGCTCGCACGCGGCCGATCGACTGCGCCCGGTCGTAATCCAGCCGGTAGCGGACGCCGTCGTGGACCACGATGGGCGTGGGCAGATACGGCGCGAGCTTCGCGGCCACGGCGATCGGCCCGGCACCGGGGCCGCCGCCGCCGTGCGGGCCGCTGAACGTCTTGTGCGGATTGAAGTGCATCAGGTCGGCGCCGAAATCGCCGGGGCGGGCGATGCCCAAGATGGCGTTCATGTTCGCCCCGTCGAGATACATGAGCGCCCCGACGGCGTGCAGCATCTCGGCGATCCGCCCGATGTGCTGCTCGAACATGCCCAGCGTGTTGGGATTGGTGATCATCATCACGGCCACGTCGTCGTCGAGCTTCGCGGTCAGGTCGTCCAGATCGACGAAGCCGTCGGCCGTGCTTTTCACGGGCACAGTGCGGAAACCGGCCATTGCCGCGCTGGCCGGGTTGGTGCCGTGGGCGCCGTCGGGGATGAGCACGATCGAGCGGCGGTCGGTCTGGTCGCGGAAATAGGCCGCCGCCACCAGCAGGGCCGTCAATTCGCCGTGAGCCCCGGCCGCCGGCTGCAACGACACGCCCGGCAACCCGGAGATCTCCGCGAGCATCTGCTGCCCCCGGTAGAGCAACTCAAGCATGCCTTGCAGCGTGCTTTCGGGCTGATAGGGATGCAGGCCGACCATGCCGGGCAGGGAGGCCAGCCGCTCGTTCCGCTTGGGATTGTACTTCATCGTACAAGAGCCCAGCGGATAGAAGTGCGTATCGACCGACATGTTCAAGGTCGAAAGGTTCACGTAGTGCCGCACCAGGTCGGGCTCGGACAGTTCCGGAAGCGGCAACGGACGGTCGGCCAGCGCCGCCGCCGGCAGCAGCGACGCGATCGCCTGCCGCGGCACGTCGCACGGCGGCAACCGCTCCGCCTGGCAGCCGGGTTTCGAGGTCTCGAACAACAACTGAGTGGCACGCGTGTTCCGCATGCTTCAATTACCTCCCTTTCCCTTCGTCGCGGCCGCGAACGGGCCACACGGCCCATACGGAAACCAACCGGTCGTCTGGTCTCACATCGTAGTAAACTGCCAGGGGCAGCACTACGAGGACCCGAACGTTGGCCACCCGCGATTCACCAACTTCCAGCGGCGCCGTGCGCAGAAGTGCGTCGATCGCGTCCGCAGCATCCGTAACGGCCTGTCGGTCACGCGCGTCGGCCCAAATCTTGGCAAGTCTCCGTTCCGCTTCGCGTTGCCAGACGACCGTGAACCTCATTCTGCCCCCAGCGACTTCCATATCTCTGAAAGCGGGCGGCCACCTTCTTCACTTCGCATCCGCTCCAATTCCTCGGCCGAATACGGACATTCATCGGATGCGAGCATTGCGTGCGTCGGCACAAAATGCCCAAGACTTCGGCCCGTTTGGTCCACGATCTCGACTGGTTCGATCAGTGCGGCAAACTGTCCCTTCAAGGGATCTTCAATCATGATGCGGTTCATGGTTCAGCCTCTTTCGCGCGGCATTGCGGGACGTTGACGCGAGTGCAATCGCCGCGTCTATTACCATTATGACCGTTCCCCCCTCTTTCGGCAAGGCTGGGGCAATCACGTGCTCATTACGGAAACAAGCCGCTCGATCTCCTCCTTCGTCCGCTTCTCCGTCACCGCCACGAGCAGACAGTCGGACAACTCGGGATACCAGCGGCCGAGCGGAACGCCGGCCAGGATGCCTTCGCGGAGGGCCGCGTCGACGAGATCCTCGACGCGCCCGTCTTTCACGCGGACGACGAACTCCTTGAACGTCGGCCGGTCGAAGGCCAGCGAGAACTTGCCGCCCTTCGTGAGTTCGCGCTTCGCGTAAGCCGCCTTCTGTAGGCACAACTCCGCCACGTCGCGCATGCCTTTGGGCCCCATCGCCGCCAGGTACACGGACGCACGCAGCGCAAAGAGGGCCTGGTTCGTGCAGATGTTGCTGGTGGCCTTCTCGCGGCGGATGTGTTGCTCGCGGGTTTGCAGCGTCAGCACCCAGCAACGCTTGCCGCGGCGGTCGACCGTCTGGCCCACGAGCCGTCCCGGCATACGGCGGACGAACTGCTCGCGGCAGGCCATGATGCCCAGGTACGGCCCGCCGAAGGCCATCGGGTTGCCCAGCGATTGCCCTTCGGCGACGGCGATGTCGGCCCCGTAGTCGCCCGGCCGCCGCAGCACGCCCAGGCTGACCGGGTCGAAGATCACGATCATCAGCGCGCCGACGCGGTGGGCCGCCGCGGCGATCGCCTCGACGTCTTCCAGGCAGCCGAAGAAGTTGGGATGCTGCACCACAACGCAGGCCGTGTGGTCGTCGATGGCTTTGGCCAATTCCTCGGGCGACACGGTGCCGCCGGCCGTACCGACCGTAACCACTTCCGTCGCGACGTTTGCCAGATACGTGTCGAGCACCTGGCGATACTCCGGATGAACGCTCGCGGTCACTACCACGCGCTGCCCGCGCGAACCCGAATCGAGGGCCATCAACACGGCCTCGGCCGTGGCGCTGCCGCCGTCGTAGAGGCTCGAGTTCGACACGTCCAGGCCGGTCAACTGCGTGATGAGCGTCTGGTACTCGAACAGGGCCTGGAGGTTACCCTGGCTGGCCTCGGCCTGATAGGGCGTGTAGGAGGTGTAGAATTCGCTCCGCGAGCCGACGAAATCGACCACCGCGGGGATGAAGTGGTCGTAGCTGCCGCCGCCGAGGAAGCAGGCCGCGTGGTCGGCCGCTACGTTGCAGTTCGCCAGGCGCGTCATCTCGGCCGTCAGTTCCATTTCGCCCAGCGCGGGCAGCAGATCGAGTGGGCGATTCAACCGCAACTCGGCCGGCACCATCGCAAACAGTTCTTCAATCGACGCCGCGCCAATCGCCCGCAGCATCGCTTGTTGATCGTCGGGGGTATTCGGGAGGTAGGGCATGGCTCTAATGCGCCTCTTCCTCACACTGCTTCTTATACGCCGCGTAGTCCAGCAGCATTGCCAGCCCCGACTCGTCGCTGATGCGGATCTTCACCAGCCAGCCGGCTTCGTAGGGGTCTTGGGAAAGCTGCTCCAGCTTGTCGGCGATGGCCGCGTTCGACTCGACGACCTCGCCGCCCACGGGGCTGTACATGTCGCTGACGGCCTTGACCGACTCGACCTCGCCAAACGGCTCGCCGGCCGTCACTTCGCGGCCCGGCTGCGGCAGGTCGATGTAGACCAGGTCGGTCAGGGCCTCGAGCGCAAAGGCCGACAGGCCCACGGTGGCCACTTTCGCCCCGCCCGCCGTGGCCACGTCGACCCATTCGTGCGTCTTGCTGTAGAGGAGTTTTTCGGGTTGCCGCATCGTCAGGTTCCTTTCTCGTTCTGCTGGCTGCTATAGAAGGGGAGTCGCGCCACACGCGCGGGCTCGCCTCGGCCGCGGATGTCGATCTGCAATTCCGTGCCGATTTGTGCAAACGCCGGCGCGACATAGCCCATCGCGATCGGTACTTGCAACGTGGGCGAAAACGTGCCGCTGGTAACCGTGCCCACCTGCCGGCCGTCGGCCAGGATCGGCGACCCCTCGCGGGCCACGCGCCGGCCGACCAATTCCAATCCCACGCGGACCGCCCGCCGCGGCTGCTTCTTGAGTTCCACGAGCGCGTCGCGCCCGGGGAAGTCGTAGCCCGTCAGGTGGCAGGCCGATCCCAGGCCGGCCTGGAAGGGATCGATCTGCTCGGTCAGTTCGTGGCCATACAACGGCATGCCGGCCTCGAGCCGCAGCGTGTCGCGGCAGCCGAGGCCCGTGGGCACAACGCCCAGCGGCTTGCCGAAGTCCAAAATCGCCTGCCACACGCCCGGCGCGATGTCGGCCCCCAGGCTCAACTCGAAGCCGTCCTCGCCCGTGTAGCCCGTGCGGCTGATGATGCCCCCTTGCCGCTCGGCGGCCGGATGCAGAATGCGGACCTGGGCCCCGCGGTAGTAACGCATCGATTGCAGATCCACGTCGACCAGCGGCTGGAGCAGTTCGACCGACCGCGGCCCCTGCACGGCAAACATCGCCCACAGCGGCGTCACGTCGCTGAAGAGCACTTCATCGCCGGGGCGGCAGGCGCGCTCGGGCGGCAAGTGGGCCAAGGTCCATTCCACGATCTTCCGGCGGTTGCAGGCGTTGACCACCACCACGTAAAACGGCTGGCCGTAGGCGTTGTGATAGTAGCCCACCAGCACGTCGTCGAGGATCCCGCCCGCGTCGTTCGTCACGAGCGAGTAGCGGATCTGGTTCAACTCCATGTCGGCCACGCGGCGCGTGAGCAGTTCGGCCAGAAAAACGGCCGCGCCCGGCCCCTCGAACCGCAGCCGCCCCATGTGGCAGATGTCGATCAGCCCCACGGCCGCACGCGTGGCAAGGTGCTCGTCGATGATCGACGTGTACTGCACCGGCAGGCTCCAGCCGGCGAAATCGACCATCCGCCCGCCGTGGGAGACGTGCCAGTCGTACAGAGGGGTCCGCAACAAGGGGGCAGGCGTCGAATCCATGATCGCTCCGGGCCGGTGATGTCGCCCGCTCCGGCCGGCAGCACTGGCCGCCCGGCCGAAACACGTTATTCTAGCGGACGACCGCGTTAGGGGTAGAGGGGCGCACCGTACGCCTCTCGCTCCGCGAGAGGGAAAACCATCACGCGGAGCGTGATGAGTACAGGGGCGGAGCGTGATGGGTACGGGGGTCAGCCCCGGATGTAGTCCTTCAAGAATCGGTTCTCGATGGCCAACTGATCGGTTTGCGCCTTGACGAGATCGCCGATCGAGACGATACCCAGCAGACGGCCCTCCGCCAGCACGGGTACGTGGCGGATGCGCTTGGCCGTCATCAGGCCCAGCACCTGCTCGACCGAGTCGTCGGGCGTGGCGGTAATCAGGCTGGTGGTCATTACCTCGACCACTTTGGACCGCCGCAATTCGACCTTGCCCCGCGAGCAGTAGTAGAGAATGTCGCGCTCGGTCACGATGCCCACCGGCCGCCGCCGCTCGGGATCTTCGTCGCTGAAGACCAACAGGGCCCCCACGCGCTTCTCGACCAAATCGGCCACCGCTTCGGCCAGCGTGGCCTCGGGCGTGGTGCCGAAGACGCCGCTCCCCTTCGCGGCGAGGATGTCGTGTAGATTCATGGCCGGGTCTCCGCGGGCAGAGAAGACGGTGCAACGTACCGCCTAATTCTAGACCCTCGGCCCGGCGGGGTCAAACTCAGAACAGCCGCCGCAACCACGCGGGCCGCCGCACGCCGCTGAACCACCGACAGCACGGATACAGGATCGCCACCACCAGCGCCCAGATCAGGTACACCGCCGGGAGTGAGACGCCGTACCCTGCCGGGTAGATCGGCGCCCGGTGTTTGGTCCACGGCGGGGACTCGAAAAGCCACACCGCCGAACCGTGCGCCAGCAGCGAAAAGGCCACGGCCAACGCATGGATTGCCAGCAGATGCAGAATGTAGTAGAACAGCGGCGTCCGGCCAAAGACCGCCATCCGGTTCTGCATCGGCCCCGGCGGCCTGTCCAGCCAGGCCAACAACAGCAGCGTGGCCCCCAACGTCATCATCAAGAACAGAAGCGACGCGGGGTACTTCGTGCAGTTCAGGAACGACAGCAGAGCGAACCAATCCGACCGTCCGGCCGACCAGGGACGCGGGTCGCCGTAGACGTTCGCCGCGCGAAGCAGCAAGAACGCCGCCAAGAGCAGCGCACCGGCATGGAAGAGCCGCCGTCGCCGGTCTTCGCGGGCCAGACGCATCCACGGGCCGCACCACCAGCCTGCGGCCAACACGCCGATCCACGGCAGCAGCGTATAGACCGGATCAAAGTCGACGCCCGGCCACGGCTCGAGCGTCTCGGGCGAGTACAGAATCACCCACAACCAGGACCAGCGGCCCCAGGCTTCGTCCGGCACCGACTCCCACAGGTGTTGCAGCACGATCACGGCCGCAGCCAACAGCCCGATGGCGCGCCGCGGCAGGAAAATCAGGCCGCTCATCGCAATCATCGTCCAGCCAATCATCCATAGAATGCCGCCTTCCACTTCGTCGTAGCTCAGGTTGAAGTACCAGCACCAGCGGACGACGGTCAACTCGAGGACGATCAACCACAGGCCGCGCACGGCCAGATAGCGGGCCGTTGACGCGCGCGACGGATCGCGCTCGGCCCGCAGATAGGCCCCCATGCCTGCCAGGAACACGAAGGCCGGCGCGCACAGGTTCGTGACCCACCGCGTCAGGAACGTCGCCGCGCGGGTCTCGTCCAGATCGGTGGGCGAGTATATCAGGGTGCCCTCGTAGAAGAACAGACGGACGTGGTCCAAGGCCATCAGGACCATCGCCAGACCGCGGACCGCATCGATCGACTCAATGCGCCGCCGCGAAAGGGATTCTGGGACACCGCCGGCCGTCATGCTACCGCAGGCTGCTTTAGGGCAGGGACTCAAGATAGGACTCGAGCATTTCCCAAGTATAGCTCAGCGCAAGAGCGGCGGCCAAAGCGGCCAAGAGACCGGAAAGCTCCTGGCCGGCGAGGTTCTTGGGTCGTTTTCCCAAACGCACGGGCAGCGCGGCGCCGCGTGCAAGAAGAAGGTCGTCGCCCTGGGCCACCACAGCCCGCCCGTCCGCTGCCAGATGCGACTGGATGCGCGGATGATCGGCCTCGGCAGCGATGAGAATGAGCTGCGCCACCGGCAAATCGATCCGGGCTTTCTGTCCGGCCGGCAGCACGAAGACACCTTGCGGCGACAGCGCGTGACGCAGGGCCTGCAGGTAGTCGCCCGCCTCGCGATCCAGCACCACGGCCACGTCGCAGCGGTCGTTGCCGAACCCCGCATCGAGAAGCTCTTGTGAACTGGTTTCCAGGATCGCCGCGTCGACCGTCGGGTTCTGCAGGACCAGCCCGGCACGCTCCTGCGGAGTCCCCGCGGGCGGCGTCCAGCGCCGCGGGCCAACGACAATCGCCCCGTCGCCGACAATCCCGGCGCGGCAACCGGCCGCTGCCAGCAACGCCGCCAAGTGCTTTGTCGCGGCGCGCGAATCGTCCTCGACCACCGCGACCACGGGAATGCGGCCGTCTTCGCCGGGCGGGAACATCGACGCCACAATCGCCTCGCCGACGGGCCGCGGCGAGTCGGCCCACGGGGCAATGTGCAGCCACAAGCCCGGGCTGACGTTGATTTCCACGACCACCCCACCTTGCTCCTCGAGCGGCCGGCCGATGTTGGGCACGACCACGTCGAGCCCGGCCACGCGAAGTTGCAGCGCCTCAGCGGCCGCTACGGCATGGGCCGCCACGCTCGGGTGAATGTGGTCGGTCAGGTCGCTGAGGCTGCCGCCGTGCATCAGGTAGGGCGGATTGCGCCGCAGCAACACGCGCTGGCCTGCCCGCAGCACCGCGGCCGGCGCGTAACCTTGCGCAGCCAGCACACCCAGCCCCACGTCGTCGAGCTTCAGTCGCCGCAGCGGTGCGTCGCTGTCGTCGTCGCCGCGGCGCGGATCCTGGTTGACCTTGGCCGCAAGTTCCGCAATGGTCGAGACCCCGTCGCCGACAACGTGCGGCGGCTCGATCCGGCTGACTGCCACCACGCGCTCGGCCACCACCAGGACGCGATGCTCCAGCCCCGGCGCGAACCGCTCGACGATTACTTCGTCGCTGTGCTCGTGCGCCGTGTAAAATGCCGCTTCCACCTGCTCCCGCGTCCGCAGGTCGAGCGACACGCCGATGGCCAGGTCGGCGTCTTGCGGCTTGACGGCCACGGGCACGCCCAGCGTGCAGGTGGCGGCCCAGGCCTCGTCGGCCGTGGAGACCAACCGTCCCTCGGGAACCGGCACGCCGGCAGCCGCGAGGATCTGCTTGGCCAGGTGCTTGTCGGTCGAGGCCATGCGGGCCACGGCACTGATCGAGTCGGGCTCCGAGGCCCGGCAGCGGTGTTGTTTCGATCCCTGTCCCAAACGGAGATAGCGCCCGTACTCGGGACTGAGACGCGCCGCCGGAATGCCCCGCGCGCGGGCCGCTTCGTAAACGACCTCGGTGCTGGCGGGCAGGAGTTGCTTGTCGGCCAATTCCCACAGCCGCCGCAAGTCGTCCGCCAAACAGTACGGCTTGTCCTCCATTGCCGCTGCCAAGAGATGGAGGGCGATTTCTGTGGTTGCCAGTCCGACCGGCTCTTCGGCAAACTCTGCGGCCACCACGAAAGCGCCGGAATCGTCGCTCGGGCGTGTAGCGAAAAACGTCACGGCGTTGCCGGCCAGCACTTGGAGTTGCAGTACCGTTTGCGCAAACGCCGGGGCGAGCGACGCCAGGGCGCTTTCTTCGTGGGACGGCCTTTGCAGGCCGTCGGTGTCGGCCTGGAAAGGCCGATCTGCGCACATGCCGGCCGCCGCCCGCTCCACTGCCGCGCGGATGCGGTCCACGACTTGGCAGACCTCCGTCGCCGAAAAGTCCGCCGTGCCGCCGAGGTCCAGCACCCCTTCGATGACCGGACGTGCGGACCAGATGTTCGGCCCGTGCAGGCAACGCCACTGCGGTACGTTCATAACACCACCTGCTACTGTAGTCTGCGGCGAACGCGCTTTTTGGCGCGTCACAACGCGGCAACCCGAATTGTATTAGTGATAGAGTCTCCGCCGCCGTTCGCAAATACCCCTACAGGAGGGTTCCATCGTGAAACGCCGCTCGCTGAACATAGCCGTTTGCTTCTGGACGATTACATTGTCGGCCATCGCCGCGAGCCGGGCGGCCGATCCGGCGACCGCCAATCCCGATCTCCAACTCGTGGCCGACGGCGGCAACGCCTTCGCCTGCGATTTGTACGCCAAGCTCCGCGGCCGCACGGGGAACCTGGTGTTCTCGCCGTACGGCATTTCCACGGCGCTGGCAATGGCCCGCGACGGCGCCCGCGGCGATACCGCGCGGGAGATGGCCGGCGTGCTGCACGTGGCCGGCGCCGAGCCGCGGCGGTTGCAGGTGGGCGCGGCCGCACTGCAGATGGCGCTCCGCGGCGAAAAGGACCAGAAGGACTACGAACTTCGGATCGCCAACCGCATTTGGGCCAGCGACAAGACAACGATCCTGCCGCTATTCCTGGACCTTACCGAACGGCAGTACGGCGCCCGTGCCGAGGCCCTGAGTTTTGCCGCCGATCCGGAGGCGGCGCGCCGTACGATCAACGAGTGGGCCGGGCGGCAAACGCAAGGCAAGATCGAGAACCTCGTGCCGCCGGGGTCGATCGACGGGCAGACCTCGCTGGTGTTGGCCAACGCCGTCTACTTTCGCGCCCGCTGGGCCATGCCCTTCGACCCGGCCGACACACAGCCGGCCGCCTTCCACGTGTCGGCCGACCGGCGGGTGCAAGCGCCGATGATGCATCGGGCCGGCGGATTCGGCTATGCCGAGACCGACGACGCGAAGGTGCTCAGCATCCCGTACCGCGGATACCGCATCGCGATGGCCGTCGTGTTGCCCAACCGCCGCGACGGGCTGGCCGACCTCGAAGCCAAGCTCTCGCCCAAGAGGCTCGATGCCTGGAGGAAGGCCGAAAGCCAGTGGGTTGTGGTATCGATGCCCAAGTTCAAGACCCGGACGCACCTCGATCTGGCCGCCGCGCTCAAGACGCTCGGCATGACTTCCGCGTTCGACGAGCGGGCCGATTTCTCGGGGATCGACGGCACGCCGACCCTGCGACTTTCCGACGCGGTGCATCAAGCCACGATCGACGTCGACGAGCACGGCACCGAAGCGGCCGCCGCCACCGCGGAAATGGTCGCCGGATCACCGGAAAACCCGCCGGTCTTTACGGCCGATCACCCCTTCCTGTTCTTCCTCTTCGATGAAGACACCGGGGCCGTGCTCTTCCTCGGCCGGGTGGTCGATCCGAATGCGTAGGCCGTACTTATCACGCTGCGGCGTGATGCAGCGCATCGTCCTCATCACGCTGCGGCGTGATGTTGACGATGACGTAGCCGTGTTCGGAGCCCGAGGGCGACATCATGACCAAGTCCCCGCGCAGCAGTTCACACCGCCCCAGGCCGGGCGTCCGCAGCAACTCGTCGGCGGTGGTGATGTGGTGTACGGTATTCATGAGCTACTGAGAATTATGCACTACGGCAAAGTCTGAATCTTGATATTCCGATACCTTACTTCCGCGCCGTGGTCCTGCAGGCCGATGTGTCCGTCGCGATTGAAGTCCTTGAGCGCGGTGCGGAACTTGTTCTTCGTGCCGTCAGGGTTCTTGCCGGCGTCTTTCCACTGGTCGAGGTCCATGTCGACGATCTTCTCGCCGTTGACCGCGATGGCGAGTTTGCCGCCGGCGGCGGTGACGGTCATGCGGTTCCACTGGTCGGGTTTGCTGGCTTCCTTCGTGGGGGCCAGGGCGTCGTAGACCGCGCCGCAACTGTGTTTGCCGGGCGTTTTCGCAGGGCGGTCCACCTGGATTTCGATGCCCGTCTGCACGTTGTCGCGGGGCTTGTCGGTGCGGATGAAGACGCCGCTGTTCCCCTTGGTGTTGAACTCCAGGTCGAGGACGAAGTTGCCGAAGCGTTCTTTGGTCCAGATGTCGCCGGCCTGGTTCTTGCGGACCATCGCCCCGTCTTCGACGGCCCAGCCCGCGCCGGGTGCGCCGCCGCCGGCGTTCTGCCAGCCGCTGAGGTCTTTGCCGTTGAACAGTTCCTTCGCTGGCTTGGCGGCATCGGCCGCGACGGCCAGGTGTTGCCCGCTCAGCATCACGGCACAGACGGCCGCGGAGACGAAACCCACTCGTGTCGATACGCGTTGCATGGTAGTGTTCCTTGTGTGAAATGGACAACATCCTCTCGTTGCTCTCGTTCCCACGCAGAGCGTGGGAACGAGATGTGATCCTACGATGCTGCCGGAGCGATTGTCAAGCGTCTACTGCTGCAACGAATACAGCAGCACGTTCAGCGCGATCCGCGCGGCGTCTTTGCGGACGTAGCCGTGGCATTCCAGCGACTCGTGTCGCTCCAGGGCGCAACTGATGTCGTACTGCGAGAAGACGACCACCCAGCGGTCGTTGATCTTGATCCCTTCGAGTTCCACCGGCACCTTGCGGACGATGGATCGCACGGGCCCGCCGCCGCTGCCGGCCGATGGCGGATCGCGCCGCGAGACGGTCTTCAGATCCTCGCCGCCGTAGTAGTCGGTCCAGACCGAATCGCTGGGCGAAATCCGCACCAGCTTCCCGTCGCCAAAGGTCTCTTTCATCGCGCGGCGAAACGACTCGGTGAACGCGCGGCTGCTGCAAATCGAATCGGCGAAAAGCAGGCCGCCGCGGTCCTCGATGTAGAGCTTCAGCGCCGCTTTCTCCTTCTCGGTCAGGTTGAAGGCGCTCCGGCCGTTCATCACCACGAGGTGATAGTCGAATAGGGCCTCGTCGGTCAGGCGGACCAGTTGCTCGCGGGGCTTGGCGCGGACGTGGAAGCGTTCCCTGGCCGCGTCCAACAAGGTCACCAGCGCCCGCGGCGCGACGTTACAACCGCCGGGGTGTTGGATGCGGGCCACGGTGACCCACCCGCGTTCCGACTTGGCGTCGGGTTTCTGTTCGGTTTGCGTGCGGAAGCCGGATTCCTTGCCTTCCAACTCGCGGTTCGTGGCGTAGGCCAGCACGTTAATGCCGATGGCCAGCGCGGCGTCGATCTTCGCGCGCACCGAGGGCGGGTACTCCTCGCGCCGCGTCGCCCGGGCCAGCTCCCACAGGCAGGACAGCGACGGCTGCGGCCGCCCTAGCGGCTCGGGCCGGGCGTAGACCACGCTCGTCCGGCAGCCGAACTCGATCCCTTCCAGCGGCCGGACGTGCTCGGGCGGAACCACCTTCTCGACGCGCCAGATGGGATGCTCCGGCGGCAGCAGTTGCAGCGCGTACTCCTTCTCGTTGGCGAACACCGCCTGCATCAACTCGCGGAAGCCGCGGTCGAAATCGGCGCTGTAGCCCTCGGCGAAGAGGAACCCGCCACGGTCCAGGTAATCGCGGAGTTTCTGCGCGAGTTGTTTCTTCTGCGCCGGATCGGCCGGCAGCGGGTTCAGACTGCCGTAGAAGTAGAGCACGGGCGCCTGCAGCAGGTCTTCCACGCTCGATTTGGCCAGTTCGGTCACCTGCCAGGTCATCTCCCGCTTCCACTGCGACTCGACATACAGCGTGAGGTTGTCCACATCGCTGCGGTGCGCGTTCCAGTCGTCCTCGACCGAGTGTTGGCACTTGGCCATGAGGATCGGCCGGCGGCCCTTGGACATGAACAGCAGCCCCAGTGCGGTGCCGATGGTCTTGTCTTCCTCGACGTAGCCCTTGGCGGTCCAGTAACCGTCGTCGCCGATGGCCACCTGCTGGCCGACCAGTTGCTGCGCGCCGCGGCGGTACCAGTCGTGCGGCTGGCGGCGCTGGTCATAGAAGAACCGCTGGTTGGTCAGGCGGCCGACCCGTTCCAGGCCGTAGAGATAATAGAGTTGCCAGAGTTGTTCGCGCGTGCCCGGGTTACCGGCGACGATGAAGTTGCGTCCCAGCCAGGCCAGTCCGCGCTGGATGCGGTCGTCGTCGCCCGCGGCGGTGGCCTGACAGCAAGCGATCTGATTGCCTTCCACCTTGGCGTTGGACTGGCGGAAGCGGTCGCTGCTGATGATCAGTGCGGCGATGCCGGCGCAGGTCATCGAGCCGGTGCCGGGGATGCCTTTGCGGTAGCCCCACGAGCCGTCCAGCGGGTTTTGGCAGTCTTCCCAATAGGCCTTGGCCTTGGTCCACGTTTCGCGTTTGACCGGCACGCCGATCCGCTCGGCCTCGTGCAGGGCCAGCAGGGCGAATTGCGAGTTCGAGTTGTCGGCCATCGCCAGGCCGCCACCCGGATACGACCAGCCCCCTTCATACTGCCCCGACTTGATCTGCGTGGCCTCGAGCCACTCGACGTTGGCGCGGATCTGCGGCTTGTACTGGATCGGGTCTGCCAGGCAGAAGGCCATCGTCTGCAGCGACGCGGCGTAGGTCATGCGCGGGATCTTCTGCTTCTCCAGCCGGGCCAGGGCCTTCTGGATGCAGGCGTCGTCGCGCGGAACGCCGGCGTTCAACAAGGCGAGCGTACAGAGCGAGGTGACGGCACCGGGCTGGCCGCGGTACTCGCCCCAGGAGCCGTCGGCCCGCTGCTGCTTCTTCAGGAAGGTGACGGCCCGCTTGATCGCCGTGCGAACCTGCTCGGGCGAAATATCGCCCGACGGGCCGTCGGCCGCCCGCACAACCGCTACCACCGGTCCGAACAGCACTCCCGCCAGCACGACGGCAATGGTTGTCAGGCGTTTCATGTGCGGGTTCCTTTGGAGTGCGGCGATTCCTCGCCGCTTTGGACTGCGGCAATTCATCGCCGCTTTCCTTCGGTAATCCCGAATACCCTTGCCGTGCCTCGCCGCCCGCGGAAAGCGGCGAAGAATCGCCGCACTCCAAAGGGGCCGCACGGCCACCATAAGTATCTTAGAATTAAGCAGTTAAGTCGGCAATACCAACCCGCCCTCCTGGGGCCGGGGGCGGTCGGCGTATACAATGCTAGGATACGGAACCTTTCGAGCTGCTGAAGAAACGGGGACTGGCTCCGAGCCCAAGAAACATGGCACAACGCAAACGCTCCGCAGCGAGGTGCCTGTCCCCGTTTCTTCACCAGCGATCCAATCAGAGGAACTCCCCTTGAGTACGGCCAAACCTCGCAGTCTCGGTGACGTCTTGCAGGAGTTCAGCCAGCACCGCCGGCTGATGCAAGAGGAGCTTCAGAAAGTCATCGTCGGCCAGGCCGACGTGATCGAACAGATCTTCGCCGCCATCTTCACGCGCGGCCACTGCCTGCTGGTGGGCGTGCCCGGGCTGGCCAAGACATTGATGGTCAGCACGCTGGCCCGCATCCTCGACATCCAGTTCAAGCGCATTCAGTTCACGCCCGACCTGATGCCCTCGGACATCACGGGCACGAACGTGTTGGAGGAGGACGAGCACGGGCGGCGGAACTTCCGCTTCGTCGAAGGGCCGATCTTCACGAACATCCTCCTGGCCGACGAAATCAACCGCACCCCGCCCAAGACCCAAGCCGCACTGCTTCAGGCCATGCAGGAGCGGGAAGTGACCGTGGGCCAGCAGACCTATCCGCTGCCCGACCCGTTCTTCACCATCGCCACGCAAAATCCGATCGAGCAGGAAGGCACCTATCCGCTGCCCGAGGCGCAGTTGGATCGATTCATGTTCAACATCAAGGTCGACTACCCGACGGCCGAAGAGGAAGAACGCATCCTGGCCGTGACCACGCGGAGCGAGAAGGTCGAAATCCGCAAAGTCCTGTCGGGCAAGGCGATTTCCAACCTGCAGGGTTTGGTCGGCAAGGTGGCCGTGAGCGAGTACATCGTGCAGTACGTCTCGCGCCTGGTCCGCGCCACGCGACCGAGAGACGCCACTGCGCCGCAGTACGTGCGGGAGTTGGTCGATTGGGGCGCCGGCCCGCGCGCCGGGCAGTTCCTCATCCAGGGCGGCAAGTCGCTGGCCGCGATGGATGGGCGGTTCTCCGTCGCGCTGGAAGACGTGCAGAAGATCGCCATCCCCGTGCTGCGGCACCGCATCAGCACCAACTTCCAGGCCCAGGCCGAAGGCATGAGCAACGAAGACCTGATCCTGCGCCTGATCCGCGACATCCCGCCGCCGGCGATCGCGAAGTATGAGAAGTAGGGATTTGGGGATTTAGGGATTTAGGGATTTGGGAGCTCGGGGCTGGGGGCTCGGGACTGGGGGTTAGATTTAGATTCACGGTAAGTGAAGGAACATTGATAGTGGCTGCAAAAGGCGTAACGAAGTCGATTGGGATCGTCGACCTTCTCCGGTTGCGGGATTTCGATGCGGAACTCCCCACAAAGCTCGTACGGCACCAAGACCGCAGATGCGATGTGAGCGACTTAATGCGAAGGGGCCTGCTTGACTTCTACCAGGCTACCCAGGGTCGCCCGATCTTCCACCGCTGTGAGCAGATCGTTTCTTTCATTGGAGCTGGAAAGACAAAGGCGCGTTTTATCGGCGTCTACAAAGTCCTTGACAAACATGACGGGCGGAACATTGCACCACCGAGAGGATTTCCCGCCGAACTGTGCCACTATCGGTACTATTACGATTTGAAGAAGGAGCCTGGGTATGAGGACTTGGAGAACCGCGTAATCGTTGAATGGGGACAGAACAGCGCCATCAACTGGCATCAGTGGCTCAACAGGAAGGGGCTTAACGACAAGGAAGTTGTCGAACTCCTTCCCAGTGGCCAGACTATTCCTCTATTCCGTGATTACCTGGACTTCACCCTAACTCACGCGGAGCTAAAGGAACTCTACGCCAATGATGGTGTGAACAGAGAATGGCGATCTCGCCTCTCGGCTGTGGCAGGAGTCTACCTGATCTTGGCGGCCAAGAGTGGAAAACAGTACGTCGGCTATGCATACGGCACAAAAGGAATCTGGGGTAGATGGGCCGCGTACGCGCGCAGCGGTCACGAAGGCAACAAAGTACTCAAGGCCCTAATCGCCAAGGATGTTGCATACCCGAGTGCGTTCTCGTATTCGATTCCCCAGATTCTGCCGAAGAGCTTCACGCCGAAGGACGTGATCAAGTGCGAAGAGCGTTACAAGGAGAAACTTGGTAGCCGGCCCACGGGACTTAATAGTTAATCCTAAATCCCTAAATCCCCAAATCCCCCCATGTCCACCAGCAACTACCAACAACTTCGCGTCTGGCAGAACGGGATGGAATTGGTGCGGTTGGTGTATCGCCTGACGCGCGGTTTTCCAAGGCATGAAGTATTCGGCCTGTCGTCGCAATTGCAGCGGGCAGCCGTTTCCGTTCCAGCCAACATTGCGGAAGGTCACACACGCGGGACCACGAAGGAGTTCCTGCGCTACGTTACGATGTCGCACGGCTCGTTGGCGGAGTTGGAAACCGTGTTCCTCGTTGCCCGCGACCTTCAATACATCGACGCCACGCATTTCGACCGACTCGCTGCGCTCTGCGACTCCACTGGCAAAATGCTCGGCGCGCTACGACGTTCTCTCGTCAAGAAGCTCCACTCTCCCAAATCCCGAAATCCCAAAATCCCTAAATCCCTAAATCCCTAAATCCCCCTCATGTCCACCGCCGAACGCTACCTCAAGCCCGAAGTGATCAACCAGATCAAGCGGCTCGACCTGCGCGCGCAGTTCATCGTGAAGGGGTTTCTGCACGGGCTGCACGCGAGCCCGTTCCACGGGTTTTCGGTCGAGTTCAGCGAGCACCGCAAGTACACGCCGGGCGACGATCCCAAGGACATCGACTGGCTGGTCTACGCCAAGACCGACAAGTACTACGTCAAGAAGTTCGAGGCCGAAACGAACATCACCGGCTACCTGGTGATGGACCTGAGCCGCTCGATGGGCTACACCTACCGCCAGCAGTTGACCAAGTTCGACTATTCGATCTGCTTGGCCGCGGCGTTGTGCTACTTGATGATCCACC
>Ga0233425_10006024_pt1 | contig 18467 bp, 18 predicted proteins | sample Watercolumn_Towu_2_FD_181712 | JGI IMG/M metagenome (GOLD analysis project Ga0233425, IMG submission 181712) | Freshwater microbial communities from Lake Towuti, South Sulawesi, Indonesia - Watercolumn_Towuti2014_140_MG | ecosystem: Environmental > Aquatic > Freshwater > Lake | place... | reverse complement strand
ATCCTCCTGCACGAGGAACACGGCGTCCTCGATGGGTGCGCTGCCGTCGCCGGTGATGAGCCGCGCGCCCTCGAAGACGGTCACGTCCGTGGACGTGCCCGCCGGGTCGCCCGGGGACCCGCATCCGATCCACGATGCCAGCACCAGCCCCGCGCACGCGCGCACTACCTGACGCATTGCAGCCTCCCGTACCCGAGCCGCCGGTCGCCGGGGGAATGGGCGACCTTGTAGCCCACTCCCGTTGCCGGGGCCCGCGTTGACGCGCATCTTACGCGAAGTCCGCGGTGGCGCACGGCATCAGAATACGCACAATACGGAATATGAGCACCAACGCCCGCCGTCATCGCAGCCGCGCCGGCAGCGTCTCGGCCACCGACGCCGCCAAGAATTTCGGCCGGCTCGTCAATCGCGTGCGCGAGGAGCGGGCCACCTACATCGTCGAGCGCGGAGGCACGCCCGGCGGTGGAAGCCGCCGCCGCGCGCCACAATCGTCCCCGCGTCAGGCTCGATGCGAAGCTGTCGTCGACCGGCAAGGCCGTCGGGGACGATGATCTCGTCATCGCGGCGACCGCCGTCTGGCTAGACTACCGAGTCGCCACGCGCGACGTCCGGAGCTTTTCGGCCGTCAAGGGCCGCGTAGTCGTCCGCTGGTAGCGAGCTCCGCGCGGCGAAACGGTACGGCCCGAGACGCGACACCAGCAGGCTCGCCGCCACGAGCGCAGCCGCGAAGCCGGTGAGCGTCATGTCGTAGGAGCGCGTCACGTCGAACGCCAGCGCCATGAGGACCGGTCCAAGCCCGGTGCCGAGCGTGAAGATCGCGAAGAGATAGCCGTAGATCTCGCCGTAGACGCGGAGACCGAAATAACGGCCCGTCAGGTAACCGATGACGTCGACCTCGGCGCCGAGGCCGAACCCGAGCGCCATGGCGGCGACGACCGGCGCCACACCGCCCGCGCCGCCGGTCAGCAGCGCAATCGAGACGAGCGGGAGGACGAACAGGCCCGCGGCGACGTAGGGCGCGAAGAAGCGATCCAGCAGATACCCGGCAATCACGCGTCCCGCGATCGTCGAGAGGCCCACGGCCGACAGCGTCGTCGTCGCCTGCGCGACGTTTACTCCGCGGTCGGTCAACATCGGGACCAGGTGGCCCACCATCCCGTTGATCGTCGTCACGACGAGGAACACCGACACGGCGAGCAACCAGAAGGTCGACGACCGGATCGATTCGCGAACCGAGAGCCCGTCCTCGTCCGGCTGAAGCCGGACACTCTTCCGGCTGAAGCCGGAAGCCACAGGTTCGAGGCCGGAAGCCTCAGGTTCGAGGCCGGAAGCCACAGGTTCGAGGCCGGAAGCCTCAGGTTCGAGGCCGGAAGCCTCAGGTTCGAAGCCGGAAGCCACAGGTTCACGGTGGCTTCCGCCTTCAGGCGGAAGGCGTTCACGGTGGCTTCCGCCTTCAGGCGGAAGGCGCTCGCCGCGCTCGGGCTCGCGAATGAAGAGCGCGACGGCCGGAAAGGCCACCATGAACGTGAGCGCCCCGAGCGCCACGTAGCCGGCGCGCCACCCATAGCCGGCGATCACCCAGCGCGCGACCTGCGGCACGAGCGTGGCGCCCAGACCAATACCAGCCATCGCGATGCCGAGCGCCAGGCCGCGGCGCTCGTCGAACCATGCCGACACCGCCTTGGCGTACGCGGGCGGTGCCTGGCCGACGCTCACGAGTCCGCAGAACCCCGCCAGCGCGATGAAGACGAGCGACGAGGGCGGCGTGAGCGCGACCGCGGCCGTTGCCAGCGCGAAGATCGGAATGAAGGTCAGCGTGACGCGTCGGATGCCGTAGCGATCGATCGCACGTCCCATGAACGGATACGCGATCGCCGCCAGCGTGTGCCCGACGAGGAGCGACGAGGAGAAGGTCGCACGATCCCATCCGAACTCGGCCGTGATCGGACCAAGAAAGAGACCGAACGTGAAAAAGACAATCGGGCCGTTGGCGACCATCAACCCGAGCGTGGCGCCGAAGACGACCCACCAGGGACTGCGGTGCGAGGGTGCGGCCGACGGTGCGCGGTGCGAGGGCGGGTTATCCGTGGGGGCCACGTTTCGTCAGGCGCTCGGCAGGCTGAAGAACCGTTCGACGTTGGTGGTGAAGATGGCCCGCCGCTCGGCCTCCGTGCAGGCTGAATTCCGGACCGAGTCGATGCTCGCGCGGATCGACCAGCTGCCACCGGTGGCGTCGAATGGCGCGTCGGTCCCGAAGAGCAGGTGGTCGGCTCCGATGAAGTCGCGGGCCACATTCACCGCGCCGGGCGAGAACGCGCCGAGGTCGCCGTAGAACCGCTTGAAATACTCGAGCGGAGGCTGCGTCAGACGCCCAGCGGTTTCGATCGCCAGATCCTCGGCGAACATGTCGAACATCGACTGCAGGCGCCCGTGGAGGAACGGCACCATCGCCACGGTGTGGTGCACCAGGATCTTGAGCTCGGGATGATCCTGCATGATGCCGCTGAACACCAGCCGCATCGCGGCCGCCGAACTCTCGTACGGCCAGCCGATCACCTGCCAGATGAGGTACTTCGATTCGCTCTCGGCCGCATAGTCGGCGTGCGTCCGCCCGCGGGCCGGGTGCAGCAGGATTGGCACGCGACGCGCGGCCAGCGTCTGGAAGACAACGCGGAACTCGGGCGCATCGAGTGGACGGCCGTTGACGTTCGAGTAGATCTGCACGGCGCACAGCCCGAGCTGCCCCGTCGCGCGCTCGATTTCGCGGCAGGCGCGCTCGGGCTCGTTCATCGGCACGCAGGCGGCGGCGCCGGCGAAGCGGTCGGGATGCTTCGCGACGAGCGCGGCCAACTCGTCGTTGGCCACCGTCGCGAGCTCCACGGTGGCGTTCGGCGCGACATGCTCGGGTGGCGGTCCGGCAAGACTGACGATCTGCCGGTATCCGGGAAACTGGTCCATCATCCGGAACCGCGCGTCAAGGCTCGTTAACCCCTCGTAGTTCGGCGCTTTGCGGCCCGTGCGCACGTACTGCAGGTGCGCGGGACTGCCCGCGGCCCAGTCCTTCGACCCGGCCCGGGCCCAGCGGGTTTCTTCGTACTTCGGCGGCAGGATGTGGCAGAAGGCGTCAATCACGCCGGCCATCATATACTTGGCGGCCAGAACGGAGGTTCTATGTTCCGCACACATCGCGCCCACCTGGCGCTTGGCGTCGTCCTCGCCGTGCTCGCGCTCGCCGCGGGGGCCTACGCGCAGGCCAACCCGTATCGGGCCCTCGACAACTTCTTCAAGATGCCCGACGGCCGGAAGGTCGGCTCGACGGCCGGGATCACCATCGATCGCGACGGGAACCACATCTGGATCTTCGAGCGCTGCGGCGGGCAGTTCTGCACCGAGTCGACCGTGGCGCCGATCGTCAAGTTCGATCCCTCGGGCAATGCCGTCCGGAGCTTCGGCGCCGGCATGTTCATTCGCCCGCACGGGATTCACGTCGACCGCGACGGGAACGTCTGGGTGAGCGACGGTGAAGGCCCCGACGGGAAGGATCCGAAGCGCAACGGCAAGGGGCATCAGGTGTTCAAGTTCAGCCCCGACGGCAAGCTGTTGATGACGCTCGGCAAGGCCGGCGTCGCCGGCACCGGCCCCGACACGTTCAACCAGCCGTCCGCGATTCTGGTGGCGCCCAACGGCGACATCTTCATCGGCGATGGCCACGGCGGCAACTCGAACGCCCGCATCGTGAAGTTCGCGCGCGACGGGCGGTTCCTCAAGACGTGGGGGAAGAAAGGCACCGCCCCCGGCGACTTCGACACGCCGCACGTCCTCGCGCTGGACTCTCGCGGACGGCTGCTCGTCGCCGACCGCGGCAACAACCGCGTCCAGATCTTCGACCAGGAGGGCAAGTTCCTCGAGGAGATGAAGCAGTTCGGCCGGCCGAGCGGTCTGTGGATCGATCGCAACGACATGATCTACGTCGCCGACCACCAGTCGAACGAGAAGACGAATCCGGGCTTCACCCCCGGGATTCGCATCGGCAGCCTCCGCGACGGCAAGGTCACCGCGTTCATCCCGGACACGTCGGGCGAACCCTCGCAGGAAGGCGTGGCGGTCGACGCCAACGGCAATATCTACGGATCGCTCACCGGCGGGATGGCGCTGAAGAAGTACGTGAGAGGCGGCACGAACTAGCCGGTTGGGTGGCCCGGCCGGTCGCTGGGAGCAGGTTCGGGTTTTCGAGTGTCCGGGTCGACGGTCCTGCTGCCGGCTGCCGGCGGCTGCCCGGCTGGGGCCCGCATGAAGGAATCCGTCCCACGTCTCGTCGTCGTTGACGCCGGCGGCCGGCGGCGGATTCCGATCGACAAGCCGACGATCACCCTCGGCCGTCGGAGTGACAGCGACGTGTGTCTGTCGGGGGGCGGCGTGTCGCGCAATCACGCCGAGATCGTCGCGGAGAACGGCGCCTTCCGACTCCGCGACTGCGGCTCCAAGTCGGGCACGTTCGTCAACGGCGCCCGCACGGCGGATCACGTGCTGGCCGATGGCGACTGCATTCGTCTCGGCGACTCGAACGAAGCCGAGATCCTCTTCCTGACCGGTGACGGAGAGTCCCCTCGCGAGCGCAGCACGCTGTCGGCCGCGACGGAGTTGCGTCACATGGCCAGGCTTCTCGAAGGACTGCGGGCCCTCGGCTCCGGCCGTGTCCTCGCCGACGTCCTGGCGCTGGTACTCGATTCGGCGATCGACGTGACCGGCGCCGAGCGCGGCTTCATCATGCTCGCCAACGATCAGGGCGCGCTCGAGTTCAGGCTCGGCCGGGCGGCCGGACGGGTGACGCTGCCCGGCAGGACGTTCGAGACGAGCCGGAAGATCCCCGACGCCGTCTTCACGACGGGCACGACGCGCATCGTCGAAGACCTGATGGACGGCGGCATGGCGGCGCTGCACGGCGGGACCATCGCCCTTGGCATCCGCCACGTCCTCTGTGCGCCGCTGCGGCTCGTGCGCTACCTCGAGCGTGGCGAGGAAGGCGGCGACGACAAGATCATCGGCGTGCTGTACCTCGACAGCAGCGAGCGTGGCGCGCTCCGCTCGCAGGCCTCGCGCACCGCCCTCGAGACGCTCAGCATCGAAGCGGCGGTGGCGATCGAGAACGCGCGGCTCTACCGCCAGGCGGTGGAGCGCGCGAAGCTCGATCAGGAGCTGAAGGTGGCGGCGGCGATTCAACAGTCGCTGCTGCCGGCGCCGAACCGGGACGGGCGGTTCTTCTCGGCGGCCGGCACCTCCGTGCCGTGCCGATCCGTGGGCGGCGACTTCTTCGATTACGTCGACTTCCCGACGGGCGAGTTCGGGTTCGTACTGGGCGACGTCGCCGGCAAGGGGCCTGCCGCGGCGCTCCTGGCGGCGGCGGTGCTCGGCATGTTCGACGCCGAGGCCGGGCACAGGGCGAATCCGGCGCCGCTCATGACCCGGCTGAACAGCAACGTCTTCCGCCGCAGCATCCCTGGACGGTTCCTGACGGCCTTCTACGCAACGCTCGCCCCGGATGGCACGTTGACCTACTCCAACGCCGGCCACAACGCTCCGGTCCTCGTCGGACGCGAGTCGGTCCGACGGTTGGAGACGGGTGGACTCGTGCTGGGTCTTTTCGAGCACGCGACCTTCGAGGAAGAAACGCTGCGGCTGTCGCCGGGCGACGTCATCGTCGCGTTCAGCGACGGCGTCAGTGAAGCGCTCAACGAAGCGGGGGACGAGTTCACCGAAGACCGGCTCCTTGCCTCGGTGACCGCCCACCGCTCCGGGGACCCTCAGGAACTGCTGTCCGGCCTGCTCGCCGACGTGCGCCAGTTCTGCGGGCGGGCCACGCCGAACGACGATGTGACGATCGTCGTCGTCCGTTACGCCGGTTGAGGTAGAATCCGCCCGCACGCACGGGTGGCAGGAGGGCGCATGCAGCTCGGGGAACGCATCGTCGGCAACGTCGCCATCATCACGGTGAACGGTGACATCACGTTGAACAAGGGCAGCGACGTCCTCCTGAAGGACAAGGTCCAGAGTCTGATCCAGCAGGGGCACATGAGGCTGCTCGTCGATCTCAGCGGCGTGTCCTACGTCGACAGCGCGGGACTGGGCGAGCTGGTGCAGGCGTACGCGACCACGAAGAACCGTGGCGGGGCGCTCAAGTTGCTCAATGTGACCAAGCGGCTCCGCGACCTGCTGGTCGTGACGAAGCTGCTGACCGTCTTCGAAACGTACGACAGCGAGGCGTCGGCGCTCGCCAGCTTCGGACCCCCCTCGCCCGCCTGAGCGCTGCCGCCGCTGCAGCGCACGATCGGTGAACGCGGCCGTGACGCGACAGTGCGCGCCTCGGAGGGCGGCCACGGCGGCCGAATCGCGGTGGAACTGACCGGCCGCCAGCTCGGACCCTATCGCGTGCTGGCCCCGATCGGCCGGGGCGGCATGGGTGCGGTCTTCGTCGCCGAGGACGGGCGGCTGGGCCGCCGCGTCGCCCTCAAGCTGCTGCCGCTGGAGCTGCGCCGCGATCCCGATCGCACCGAGCGCTTCCTGCGCGAAGCGCGCGCGGCGTCCGCGCTCAATCATCCGAATATCGTCACCATCTACGACGTCGGCGACTCGGACGCCGGGCGCTTCATCGCGATGGAGCTCGTCGTCGGACGGAATCTGCGCGCCGTGATTGCCGAACGGCCGCCGGTCGCCTACAGCGTCGGCGTGATGGCGCAATCGGCGCGCGCGCTGGCGGCCGCGCACGCGGCCGGCATCATCCACCGCGACATCAAGCCCGAGAACATCATGGTGCGCGACGACGGGTACGTGAAGGTCGTCGATTTCGGCCTCGCCCGCGCACCGCACGTCGTCGGAGACGACATCAGCACCGCCAGCGGCATGGCGCTGACGTTACAGGGGGGCATCACGGGCACCGTCAACTACATGTCCCCGGAGCAGTCGATCGCCGAGCCGCTCACCACCGGGACCGACGTGTATTCCCTCGGCGTGGTGCTGTACGAGCTGCTCACCGGTCGACTGCCTGTCGAAGCCCCGTCGACGCTGGCCCACATTGCCGCCCTTGCATCCGCCGTCGTCACCGTGCCGTCGCGGCACGCTCCGGACGTCCCGCCGGCACTCGACGAGCTGGTGCTGCAGATGCTGCGCCGGGACGCCGCGCAGCGGCCGCCGGCCGACGACGTGGGCGCGCGGCTCGAGGCGATCGCGACGGTGCCCCGAGTGGGGTCCGCACCGCCTGGTGACCGGCCGGCACTCGCGCCCGAGGGCTCGCGCTCGATTGCGGTGCTGCCGTTTACCGATATGAGCCCCGACAAGAGCCTCGACTACCTGTGCGAAGGGATCGCGGAAGAAATCCTGACGGCGCTGATGAAGGTCGACGGCCTGCGTGTGGTGGCGCGCAGCTCGGCCTTCCGCTTCAAGGGCGTGGTGGCGGACGCCCGCGAGGTCGGACGGACGCTTGGCGTGCAGTCGCTGCTCGAAGGGAGCGTTCGCACCGCCGGTCATCGCCTCCGGGTGACGGCACAGCTCGTCGATACGGCAAACGGGTATCAACTCTGGTCGGAACGCCTCGAACGCCCGCTCGACGACGTGTTCGCGGTGCAGGACGAAATCGCCGGCGCCGTGGCGGCCACGCTGCAGGTACGGCTACGCGGCGCCTCGGGCGTGAGCGTCGTCGTCCGGGCCCCGCACGATGCCGAAGCCTATGCGCTCTACCTCCGGGCGCGGCATCACTGGAACAAGCGCACGGAGGCGGATCTCACGCGGGCCGTGGAGCATTTCGAGGCGTCGCTCGAGCGGGACGCGTCGTACGCCCAGGCGCACGCCGGCCTCGCCGAGGCCTATGTGACGCTCGGCATCTACGGCGTGCGGCCGCCGGCCGAGGTGATGCCCGCCGCGAAGGCCGCGGCCGAGCGGGCGCTGGCGATCGGCCCGCCGCTGCCCGGCGCGCTCGCGACGCTCGGATGCGTGCACGCGCTGTACGCGTGGGCCTGGGACGAGGCCGAGCGGTGTTTCCAGCAGGCCCTGGCGCTGCCCGGCGCCGACGCCGCCCGGGCGTGGTACGCGCTCAACTACCTCGTCCCCCGGGGCCGCTTCGGCGAGGCGGAGGCGGCGCTGCGGCGCGCGCTCGAGGTCGATCCGCTCTCGCTGCCCGTGCGCACCGGGCTCGGCGTCTGCGCCTACTACGCCCGTCGCTACGACGACGCGCTCACGGCGCTGTCGGGCATCGTGGAGCTCGACGCCAGCTTCGCGCTGGCGCGGTACTTCCGCGGCCTCGTGTTCACGGAGCTGCAGCGGCATGCCGACGCGCTCGCGGAACTCGAGACGGCGGTGCGGCTGTCCTCGCGCAGTCCCGAGACGATCGCGTCGCTCGGCTGTGCCGCCGCGCGGGCCGGCGAGGTCCCGCGCGCGCGCCGCGCCCTCGACGAGTTGACGAGGCTCTCGACCACCCGCTACGTGTCGCCGGGGCTCGTGGCGCACGTGCGCGCGGGGCTCGGCGACGCCGCCGACGCGCTCGACGCGCTGGAGCAAGCAGCCGATCTCCGGGCGGCCGATCTGGCGTGGCTCGGCGTCCGGCCGGTGTTCGACGCCGTGCGCACCGAGGCGCGCCTGGCCGCGCTGCAGCGTCGCATTGGCGTCGGCTGATCGCTCACTGAGGGTGCGTCAGCCGGCCGCCGTCTCGGCCGCGTCGGCGCGGAACACGTTCCGCTGATAGCCGCCGGCGGGATCGACTTCTCGCTTCAATGCGAGAAGCCGGTCGTAGGCCGGTCCATACGTGGCGCGCCACTGCGCGTCGTGCATGTCGTGCCAGCCGTACAGGTAGGGTCGGCCGCCGCACCCCAGACAGGCGTCCAGGCAGCGGGCGACGGTGGCCGCGATCGCCGTCACCAGCTGGCCACGCCACGGCGGAAGCATCGAGTACAAGCCGATGCCGAACATCATCGACTGGCGGCCGGGCCCCATCGCCTCGAGCGGGAGCGGCACCGGGCGCGGCAGCCGCCGAATCGGCACGACGTACAGGGCGCGGAGGCAGCCGTGGAACGCGTCCTGCGCGAGGAGCGGACCCAGGACGCGCGCGAACGATCGCAGCCCGTCGTAATCGAGGAGATAGTCGCACCAGAGGCGGCGGTGGAAGGGGAAGCGCAGGAGCCACGCGCGCACCGTCAGATCCCGGAGCTGCCGGTATCTGAGCGTGGTGAGCCGCCGCGGCCGCGCGCGGCCGCGCTTCGCCAGGTCCGGCCGCGCGCTGGCGTCGACGGCGGGGAGCTGTGCCGACGGGAGGACGGGGGCCGTATAAGGGGGCCTTCCGTTAACGAAAAGGGTCTTCATCCGTCGTCACGCGGTGGACTCAGGTGCGGCTATCGTCAGGCCGGCTTCGACCGTGTCTTCATCGTCCTCGACGTCCTGTCCTTCTTCTTCGATATCACCCGCGTAGGCAGCTTTCCCGGTGGCACCCTCGATGAGCGCCAACAGCTTCGTCTGCCGATCGGCCATGAAGCGTTCTGGGGAGCGTACGGCGACCGCGGGAAATCAGGGTGTAGCGCCATCTCGTCTCAATCGGGCCAGCACAGCATAATGGCTTCACCAAACATCGAGGCATTGAGCCGGTCGCATTGAGATCGCAGCGCCGCCGCCTCATCAGCCGACTTGCTGTGAATATCTATAATACGCATAGTATGTGCGCATCAGCGTAAGATACAGCAAGTCTCTCTGACTGTAAAGTGCTATAATACGCACATATAATGCGTACCAAGGCGACTGACAGCAAGTCTGTGGGGTCTGGTCAGTTCTTCGATGGGACTCCCGTGTTCACCAGGGCCGAGTTCGAAGCCGCTCGGACCGAAACCGCCCGCCGGAGCCCGCGCACCACCGACAGCCTTCTGCGGCGATATGTCGCCGATGGACGCCTGCTGCGCGTGCGGGCCGGTCGGTATGCCGTGGTGCCGCGCGGCGCCGACGCCACCGCTGCGCCAGTCGATCCGTATCTCATTGCCACGAAGCTGGCGCCCGATGCCACCCTGGCATACCACGCGGCCCTGCAATTCTGGGGCAAGGCGTACTCGGTTTGGCAACGATTCCACTTCGTCACCGAGACAGGCACCCGAGCGCTTCGCTTCCGGGGCCTCGAGTTTGTTCCGGTGAAGGTGCCGCTTCCGATCCGTCAGCTGCCGACGTCAGAGCGCTATGTCACCGAGCAACGCCACGCTGGAGGCACTGTCCGCGTGGCGACGCTGGAGCGAACTCTGGTCGATGTACTCGACGTCCCGTCCAACGCTGGCGGCTGGGAAGAGGTTTGGCGCTCGCTGGAGATGGTCGAGTTCTTCGACCTGGATGCTGTCGCCTCGTACGCCGTGAAGCTCGGGTCGGCGCTGTCGGCTGCGCGCGTCGGGTTCTTCCTGGAGCAGCATCGTGAAGCGCTAATGGTCGAGGACAAGCACCTGGAACCATTGCGTCGTCTTCGGCCACGACAGCCACGGTATCTCGACGCTCGACGCAAACCGGGCAAGCTCGTCGCCGCGTGGAATCTCATCGTGCCGGACGATGTCCTCGGACGAACGTGGGCGGAAGTGGCATGAGGCTCACGGCAAACGAGCTCGCACGGGAAGCTGCTGCGACCGGTTGACGGTACCGGCCCCATCATCGCGCCGCCGGCTCGCTCGAAGGCGGCGAATGACGACACACGCCGTTGAAACACCGGACGAGCCTGGCGACCCGACGTCGACCCCTGTCAGCGATCATCACGTGCTCCCCCCGATGGATTCTCTCGCGGCCCGCGCGAATTATTTTCCTCCCTGTCAATCGTCAGGTTTCTTTCGACCGTGATGCTCATGCCTGGTGCTCGATCGATGCGGAGCAGCCGGATTCGCCACCGAGAGCCAGCTCCCGCCGGCGTTGCCGCCGGACGGCCAGGAACGCGACCGTGGCAAAGCTGGCGAGGGGAGCGGCCAACAGGAAGAGGACGCCTGCGCGGAGCGCTGCAAGCAGCTGCTGACCTTCCGGCGAGGCGAGCGTGCGGTGGCACATCGCGCATTGGGCGAAGGCCGTCTCGGCGGTCAGCACGAGGGGCACGAGCGCCAGCAGCACCGTCACGAGAAGACGCCAGCGTGTGGTCATCGGTGATTCATCGCGGCGATCCGAACGGCATCGGGCGCGATGAGCACGAAGAGCACCGTGCCCGTGAGCAGCAATCCGACGAGAACCATCAGCGCCAGCGGTCGCCGCTCGAAACGCAGGTGCATGAAGTGGGCGCCGATGAGCGATGCTTTGGCCAGCATCGCCGACAGCACGAACGCCAGGAACGCAAGCCGCGGCATGGAGAGGCCGTCCACGAGGAACATGACCACGGTGAGCGCGAGCAGCGCGCCCCATGTGACCCAGTAGACTCTGCTGCCGTGCGGCGATCCGAGTTTCATGACCATGTGACCTCCCACCGCTACACGAGATAGAAGAGCGTGAAGATGAATACCCAGACGAGGTCGACGAAGTGCCAGTACAATCCAGCCAGCTCGACACCCGCTGCAGACGCCAGGTGCTGCCGCCAGCGGACCGCGAGCGCCGTAAGCACGATGACGCCGATCAACACGTGAGTGCCGTGGAACCCCGTCAGGACGAAGAAGTAGCTGGCGAACAGCGGATCGCCCCAGGGATTGCCGTCGAGTCTCGCGCCAGCTCCGATTAGGTGCGTCCACTCGTAGGCCTGCATCCCGAGGAACGCCGCGCCGCCGAGAATCGTGAAGAGCAGCCACCGAAGAGTGCTGGACCGACGAGGGTTGTGAACGGCGCCCACGGCGCTCGCCATCGTCGCGCTGCTCGAGATGAGGACGAAGGTCATCAGCGCGATCAGGCGGAGATCGAAGACTGCGGCCTGGTCGGGCCACCGGGCGGACATGAGACGCGCGTATCCGTAGCTGCCTAGGAAGCCTGCGAACAACAGCCCGTCGGTGATGATGAAAATCCACATCATCACCTTTCGCCAGCCGGCCTCGAACGGACAGACTCCGCCGCTCCACCGGTCCAGCGTTTGTTCGGCTGTCTCGGGCATCAGACGACCCTCCTCGATGTATCCGGCACCCAACGCCTCAAAACACCGCGACGAGCACCAGCACGTACACTCAGAGCCCCACCAGGAAGTGCCAGAACGTCGTCGATGCGGTCATCAGCCGCGCGGTCGGCCCATGATCGAGCGGGGCACCATTCCACGCCCGCGTCACGGCGTAGACCAGCAGTCCCAGCCCGGCGACCACATGGACGCCGTGCGTCGCCGTCAGAATGTAGAAAAACGAGCTGTGTGGATTCGTAGGAACGTAGACGCCGCGAGCCGCGAGCTCCTGCCACGCGGCGAGCTGTCCGGCAAGAAAGGCAAGGCCGAGGGCTGCGGCTGTCGCCAATCCTCGTCTCGCCGACGAGACCCGGCCCCGCCTGCCCGCGACACGTGCTCGTTCCAACGCCCCGCTGCTGGCCAGGAGCGCGACCGTGTTCACCCACAGGATCCCTGGCAGTTCGAGCGGCGTCCAGTCCGATGCGCTGCGGCGGACGATGTAGGCGCTCGTGAAAGCGGCGAACAGCATGACGAGGGTGGCGAGAAACATCCAGACGCCCAGTTGGACGACATCGTCGCGCAGCGCCGATTCGGCATCGGCCGCGTGCGGCCGTGGAAACGTCGCGCTCTGTTGGATCATGCGGTCACCGGCGCCTCTCGCGGCGACACCGTCTGCGGCGTGTAGTCCGCCTCGAGGCCCTCGACGCTGTACTCGTACGGCCACCGGTGCACCACGGGCAACGTGCGGCCGAAGTTCCCGTGCGGCGGCGGCGATTCCGCGGCCCATTCGAGCGTGGTCGCGCGCCAGGGGTTGGCCTCCGCTCTCCGGCCTCTCGCGAGGCTCGAAAAGAAGTTCGCCAGGAAGACGAGCTGCGCACCCATCAAGACCAGCGCCGCGATGCTGATGACGACGTTCTGGCCCATGGTCGTCTGCAGGAACTCGTACGAGGTGAAGGCGTAGTACCGCCGCGGCATGCCCTGCAAGCCCAGGAAGTGCTGCATGAAGAAGACGATGAAAAAAGGGATGAAGGTCAGCCAGAAGTGCACTTTCCCCCACGCCTCGCTCATCGATCGCCCGAACATTTTCGGGAACCAGAAATAGATCCCCGCGAACGTGGCCAGGAGCGTGACGCCCCCGATCATGAAGTGGAAGTGGCCGACGACGAAGTACGTGTCGTGAAGCTGCATGTCCGCAGTCGCGTTGCCGAGGAACAGGCCGCCGAAGCCACCCGTTCCAAAAAACGCAATGACGCCCAGCGTGAAGAGCATCGGCGTGGCCAACAGGAGCCGGCCGCCCCAGAGACTGGCGATCATGTTCACGCCGAAGATCGTCATTGGAATCGTGATCAGCAGCGTCACCAGCGTGAAGTACTCGCCCGAAAAGGGGCTCATGCCGCTCACGAACATGTGATGCCCCCACACCACCATGCTCAAGACGCCTACCGCGACGAGGTTGTAGACCTGAATGCGGTACCCGAACACGGGTTTTCGCGTGAAGACCGGCAGGATATCGCACGCGATTCCCAGCGCCGGCAGGATCAGGACGTACACCTCGGGATGCCCAAGGAACCAGAACAGGTGTTGCCACAGGAGCGGCGAGCCGCCCTGGTGCGGCAGCACCTCGTTGGCGACCACGAGGCCCGACGGGAGGAAAAAGCTCGTGCCGAAGTGCCGGTCGAAGAGCAACATCACGGCGGCCGCGGTGAGCGGCGGAAACGCCAGCAGCCCGAGGATGGCCGAGATAAAGAACGACCACACCGTCAGCGACATTCGCATCATCGCCATGCCGCGCGCGCGCAGGCAGAAGATCGTGGCGACGAAGTTCAGGCTGCTCATCGTGAACGACGCGATGAAGAGCGCCATGCTCAGGATCCAGAGCGTCTGGCCCCATCCCGATCCTGGCACCGCGGTCGGAACGGCGCTCAAGGGCGGATACGACGTCCACCCGGCCGCGGCCGCTCCTCCGGTGACGAAGAACGAGGCGAGCATCACTCCCGCCGAGAGGAAGGCCACCCAGTAGGAGAGCATGTTGAGGAACGGATAGGCCATGTCGCGCGCGCCGACCTGCAGCGGGATCAGATAGTTCCCGAACCCGCTGACGAGCACGTACGACACGAAAAAGAAGACCATGATCGTGCCGTGCATCGTCACCAGCGCAAGGTAGAACTCGGGCCCCATGACCCCGTCGGTGAAGCCGCCGGGAAGAACGCGGCCGAGCAGCGGCCATTGCTGCTCCGGCCACCCGAGCTGCAGCCGGATCAACACGGCGAGCAACGTCCCGACGACGGCCATGAATAGGCCCGTGAGGATGTATTGAATGCCGATGATCTTGTGGTCGGTGCTGAAGATGTACCGCCGGACGAACCCCGGCTGCTCTTCGTGTTCTTCGACGAGCGTACCAACTTCGGCCTCACGATCGGGCGCGACAAGGACATCGACCATTACCGACTCCCGTGCTCCTGCAGCCATGCGCGAAACTCATCTTCCGACAGCACGTGCAGGACCCCCTGCATGCGATAGTGCGCGAGCCCGCAGAGCTCCGCGCACGCGATCTCGAATGTTCCGGCGCGCGTCGGGACGAACACCATCTCCGGAGTCATGCCCGGGACAGCGTCCTGCTTCACCCGAAGATGCGGGAGGAAGAAACTGTGGATCACATCCTTCGATCGCAGGCGCACCGTGACGGGCCGATTCACCGGTACCGCGATCTGGTTGATCAGCGTCACATCGTCTACCCCGGCCGGATCGTCAGGGTCGATCCCAATCGGGTTGCTCACGTCGTCGATCAGCCGCGTCTCCGTTCGGCCGAACACGCCGTCTTCGCCGGGATACCGCACGTTCCACGCGAACTGCTGCGCGGTGACCTCGATGAGGAGGGCGTCTCGGGGCGGCGCGGCGCCGAAGTACTCGCTCCAGACCGGGATACCGATGGCCAGCACGCCCCCCTCGGCCACCAGCGCCATCAGCAGGCCGAGGGCGGCTGACAGGGCCCACTCGGTCTTGGCGGTGGCCAGTCGATGGGTGACCTGCGGCTGTCGCGCGCCGCGCCAGATGAGGAGCCCGAGCGCCACGTGACCGCACAGGAACAGCGCACCGACGGCCACCAGGAGATACAGGAGCATCGCGTCGATGCCGGCGCCGTGTCTGGAGGCCAGTGGGGGAAACCAGGTCCTGGCGCCGTAGGCGACGCCGAGGATCCCGGTCAGCAGGAAGAGACCACCGGCGAAGAACGCCTCGACAGGCACCTTCGAAGGAATCCGCCCCTCACGCATTGATGAGCCCTCCTGTTCGAGCACCGCGGCCATCTTTTCTGCACCTTGACCTACACGAAATGGGCAGGCAGCACACCGAGACCGTCGCTTGTGAACAGACGAGATCGGATCGTGAAGACCGGCAGCCGCACTGCAACCGCTGTGCCCCGGGCCTGGACGGCTGGAAATGGCGTGATGGCACGCGGTGTGCGTGGGACGGCGAGGAAAAATTCAGCGTGCGAAGCGGATTACTTCACGCGCGCCGTGGAGCATTTCGAGGCGTCGCTCAAGCGGGACGCGTCGTACGCACAGGCGCACGCCGGCCTCGCCGAGGCCTATGTGACGCTCGGCATCTACGGCGTGCGGCCGCCGGCCGAGGTGATGCCCGCCGCGAAGGCCGCGGCCGAGCGGGCGCTGGCGATCGACCCGCCGCTGCCCGGCGCGCTCGCGACGCTCGGATGCGTGCACGCTCCCGACGGGATCGGCCGCCCCGGAGCGTTGATGCGGTCTTCGTCGACATCGTGCCAGTCGTTGATCATCATCGACGCGCCCGAGAGGAGCGCGTTCGACCAGGCGAGCAGCACGGCGACCGGAAGATGCGCGAGGTCCACGGCGGCCAGCCCCGCTCCGATAAACGTGCCGAAAAAGGCGAGGGCGCTGTCCGGGGGGCGGCAGAGCCGGACGTAGGCCCGCAGCGCGCCCCACGTGCCGGACGGCGGCGACGGGAGGCGGCCCGGCCGAATGCCGATGCCAGCACCCGAAACGGCTGGGAAGTCCCGCACAGGCGTGAGCGCGAGGATTATAGCGCCAGCCCAGCAATCGATCTTGCGGGAGGGAAACCGTTTATCGTAGTCTGCGCCACCTGAGCCGTTTCGAGAGTGACGCCCCTTGACGCAGGAAACGCTGATACTCGTCGACGAGGCCAATACCACGCTCGGCTACGCGCCGCGCGGCCATTGCCACGCCGGCGATGGCCTCCTGCACCGCGCGGTGGCGGTCGTGCTGCTGGACCCGGCCCGCCGCGTGCTGCTGCAGCATCGCCGGTCGTCGCTCTGGGACGGCTTCTGGGACCTCACGGCGGCCACGCACACCCTCGTGATCGAGGGGCGCGAGGAGAGCTGCCTCGAGGCTGGACGCCGATGTCTCGAGACCGAGTGGGGTATCCGCACGCCGCTCCAGGAGCTCTTCGCCTTCACGTACTTCGAGCGTCATGGCGCGTCCAGCGAGCGCGAGTACTGCGTGGTCCTCACGGGGACCTATGAGGGTCGCGTGGTACTGAATCCCCAGGCAGCGTATGGGTGTCGCTGGTCGCCGTTCGAGGATTGCCTGAGGGATATCGGCGATCGGCCGGCGACGTACACGCCGTGGGCCCAGATCGCGCTGTCGCAGCTCGCGGGACATTTCTAGCGAGGCTCCGCCCCTGACCGGCGAGCATGTGCGCCGGTCCTGGAGCTACGCCTCGCTCGAGCAGTGTCTGCTTGCCCGCGCTTCGCGCGGGCGTAGACTCCTTGACGGGCCGAATCGACACCGGCGGATACGCCCGCATTGACTTTCGATTTCTCCGGTCATAAGCTGCGGAGCTTCCGGCCGGCCTTGAACTCTCGTCCCGGGAGGTCCCATGAAAGTGCCCGTTACAGTGAGCGTGAACGGCCGCGCGCATGCGGCTGAGGTCGAGCCGCGCCTGCTGCTCGTGCAGTTCCTCCGCGACGTCGTCGGCCTGACCGGTACGAAGATCGGGTGCGACACCAGTCAGTGCGGCTCGTGCACGGTGCTCGTCGACGGTGTCGCGGTCAAGTCGTGCACCTGCCTCGCCGCGCAGGCCGACGGCTGTGCCGTCACGACGGTCGAAGGCCTTGCCGCCGGCGGCGCGCTCTCGCCGCTGCAGGACGCCTTCTGGGAGAAGCACGGGCTGCAGTGCGGTTTCTGTACGCCAGGGATGCTTTTCGCCGCCCACGAACTGCTGCGCACCAACCCGAATCCCTCACCCGAACAGATCCGCCATGGGCTCGAAGGCAACATCTGCCGCTGCACCGGCTACCAGAACATCGTCCGGGCCGTGCAGGCCGCGGCGGCCGCAGGAGGTCGCGCATGAGCGCCACGTCCACCGCTCCAGCCCCCGCGCGCGTGTTCGGATCGGGCATCCGGCGCCGCGAGGATCCGCGCCTGCTCACCGGCACGGCGGTCTATACGGGCGACATCACGCTCCCCGGCCAGACATACGCCGCGATCCTGCGCAGCCCGCACGCGCACGCCCGGATCCGGACGATCGAGACCGCCCGCGCGAAAGCGGCACCGGGCGTGATCGCCGTCTTCACCGGCGCCGACAGTGACGGCACGTTGAATCCGATCCCGTGCGCCTGGCTGCTTCCCGGCTCGGATCTCAAGACCGCGCCGTATCGGCCGATGGCCAAGGACACGGTCCGCTACGTCGGCGATGCCGTCGCGGTGGTCGTCGCCGACACGGCGCATCGCGCCTACGACGCGCTCGAGCTCATCGACGTCGACTATGCGCCGCTCTCGGCCGTTGTCGATCCACAGAAGGCGACCGAGAAGGGGGCGCCGCAGCTCCACGCGGAAGCGCCGGGCAACGTCGCCTTCCACTGGACGGTCGCCGGCGGCGACATCGACGCCGCCTTCAAGTCGGCCGCCGTGGTCATCCGCGACCGGATCATCCAGCAGCGGCTGATTCCGACAGCCGTCGAAACGCGCGGCGCGGTGGCGCAGTTCGTGCCCGCCACCGGCGAGCTGACGCTGTGGAACACCACGCAGAACCCCCACATCGTCCGCTTCATCATGTCGCTGGTAACCGGCGTGCCCGAGGATCGCTTGCGCGTGGTCGCCCCGGACGTCGGCGGCGGGTTCGGGAGCAAGATTGCCCAGATTCAGGGCGACTTCATCACCGCGTTTTGCGCGATGAAGCTCGGCCGCCCCGTGAAATGGGTGGAAACCCGCTCCGAGAACTACGTGTCCACCACCCATGGGCGCGATCACGTCCAGGAGATCGAGCTGGCCGCCACCAAGGACGGCCGCATCCTCGGCCTGCGCGCCACGGTGTGGGCCGGGATGGGCGGGTATCTCTCCACCGCGGCACCAGGCATTCCGACGATCCTGCATGGCCTGATGCTGTCGGGGCCGTATCAGGTTCCCGCGGTCAAGGAGGA
>Ga0233425_10006023_pt1 | contig 18468 bp, 18 predicted proteins | sample Watercolumn_Towu_2_FD_181712 | JGI IMG/M metagenome (GOLD analysis project Ga0233425, IMG submission 181712) | Freshwater microbial communities from Lake Towuti, South Sulawesi, Indonesia - Watercolumn_Towuti2014_140_MG | ecosystem: Environmental > Aquatic > Freshwater > Lake | place... | reverse complement strand
AATCACTCGAACAACTACTGGGCCGACAGCGGCAAGCTCGACTACCTCTATGCCTCGACCAAGATCGCCCTGCCGTTCGACGCGACGCTGCAAGGCTCGGTCGGCCATTCCAAGATCAAGTACAACAGTCGCTTCGGCGCACCCGACTACAACGACTGGATGATCGGCATCGGGCGGGAGTTTTTCGGGGTCCTGGTCGAGCTTCGCTACGTCGACACCAACATCAGCAAGCGGAGCGAGCAGCCCTGCGCCGACGGTTGCGATCCCAAGGCAATCTTGGCGGTTTCGTTTTCCTTCTGACCCGAAGCGTCAGATGAGGATTTTCGACCAGTATTGCCGGAAATAGACCAGCATCTCGCGCGTCTCGGCGGTTTCCGCCTCGATCTGCCAGGTCGCCGCCGAGTGCCTGTCGTTGGTGCGCAAGATTCGGCAATGTCCCGAAACCAAGATGACGCCGGCCTCGTCTTGGACGATCAGGCGGCAGCGGTGCTCGGTCCCGAGTTGCGCCATCCCGATCGGCGCGGCGGTGCGAAAGCCGTGCTGGCTCCAATCGGCCAGGTCATAGCGACGCCCGTCGATCTCGACGGCGCCGCGCAACACGGCGCGCCTCTGTTCGCACCTTCGCTCGGTGCCGGTGGCATCCTGGTCGGACATGGCCGCGGACTTTCGATGGCTTGATGTGCCATTGTCCTCCGCTCACGAGCGGCGTCAAGGCGCCCCGGGCCGCGGGATGGCGGCTTGTTCGGTCAAGGCGGCGGTCCTAGGATCGCCCGCCGGGGTAGCAGGGGCATGGACGACTCTTCTCAAGATCACATCGACGAAACGGCGGGGCAGTCGGACGCGCCGGGCCGATCCGACGGCGCCGATCCGAATGCGGAGGCCGTTCGGGCGCTCCACAATATTTTCTTCAGCCTCTGGCGCTTCGGCTCGTCCGCGCTGGTCGGCTGGATCGCGAATGCGGGCGGCATCGAAATCATCGCGGTGCCGAAGATCCGGCTGTTCGCCAACGCCCAGCCGCCGCGCCGGGTCTTCGCGGGCGACCGGCGGATGGGGCGCGCGACCTTCGCCGAAGTCGCGGCCGCCTACGAGGTGCAGCCGATCGAAATCCGGCTCGACACGCCGATCGGCGAACACGAAGGCGAGTTGTCGCCGGAAATCGTCGAACGGCTGTTCACGTCTTTCGCGGTCAACAAGACCGAGCAGCGCGCGGTCTTTCTGCTCGACATCGTCGGCTTTTCGAAGCTCACGCCCGAACTTCAGGCGAGCCAGCTCTCGACCCTCGAATTCGCGCTGAACATCGCGGGCGAGGCGGCCAAGGAACGGGGCTTCCCGGTCGAACTCGGTCGCTCGACCACCGGCGACGGCTTTTACGTCTGGAATCGCCGCAAGGGCATCGACGCCGACATCGGTCTCTTCGTCGTGCTCGCGCTGTTCGTCACCTATTTCGGGTCGCTCAAGCGCCAGATCGTCATGCCGGAAGCGGTGCCGGAAATCCGCACTTGCATCAGCATCGGCAGCCACTACACCTATCATCAGCCCTCGGCGGTCGGCGGCCAGTCGAGCGAGTACATCGTCGGCGAGGTGACGATTTCGCTCGCGCGCATGATCGACAAGGCGCGCGGCGGCCAGATCCTGATCGGCGATTTCTTTCGATTGGACGAGGGGATCAATCAATGGGTCTCGCCCGACGCCTTCGTCCAACGCGTAAGCGCGGCGCTATCGGGCGTCGGCGACGTCGCGACGCCGAGCGGGCAGCTCGACCGATTCGCCTTTTATCTCACGGGGCCGCGCGACGGCGAGGGACGTTTCCGGACTCAGGTGCTCAAGGTGATCGACAAGCACGGTTTCGCGCATCTTTGCTACAACGCGAAACTCAACGTCCATTTCAGCGACGGCGAGCCGCTCTTTTTCGGCCTGCCGCATTTCGTGCTGCTCGGGAACGTCAACCCGTCTTGACGGCCTCGACCTGAATGCAGGACTCGATGTCGAAGCCGTCGAGCGTCGCATCCTTCAGATTGGCGTTGGCGAGGCTGGTCGCCTGGCGCCGGCCGGTCATCCGGCCTTCGCCGTCGTAGATGGCGATCGAGCCGGCGCGCGCCTTGGCGAGGCTCGCGCGTTCGAGATTGGCGGCATCGAGCAGGGCGCCGAGCAGCGCCGAGCCTTCGAGATTGGCCGCCAGGAAGTCGCTGCCCTGAAGATCGGCAAGCGCGAGGACCGTGCCCTTGAGCCGCGCGCCGATCAGCTTGCAGTTCTGAATCTTGATGCCCGCCAGATTGCGTCCCGACAGATCGAAATAGCTGAGCTTCTCTCCGACGAGTTCGCCGCGGCGACCCTGGCGACCGCCGCTCGCGACCCAACGCTCGTGCTCCGCCAGGATTTCGGCGATATGGGCCGGAAAATTCGCCGGCTCGACCAGCGGCAACACGTCGGCGACGACGCAGGCCGTGAGATCGAGGCCGGCCATCGAGGCATCGGCGAGCTTGGCGCCGCGAAAATCCGTGCCGTCGCCCTTGGCATCGACGATGCGCGCGCCGGTGAGATCCGCGCCCGCGAAGCTCGTCTTGAGCAGGCGCGCGCCCGACAGATCGACGTTCTTGAGATTGGCATAGGAGAGATCGGTGTTCGAGAGGTCCGCGCCGAAGAGCTGCGCGCCGTCGAGCTTCGCGCCGACCAGGCTCGACCCCCGGAGATCGACGCCCGAGAGCTGCGCGCGCGAGGCGGTCGCGTATTCCGCCAAGCAAGCGGTCAGATCGGTCGTCCGCAGGCCGATCGAATTCTTGCCGCTCGCGTCCATCATCACGCCGCCGCGGAGATCAGCGTCCGACAAATCAGCATGCGAGAGATTGCTGCCCTTGAGCGAGACGCCGCGCAGGATCGCCTTGACCAGCTTGGCGCCCGAAAAATCGACGCCCGTCAGATTGGCGCCGAAAAAATCGGCCTCGGTCAGATCCGCCTTGACGAATTTCGCGCCGGTCAGGTTCGCGCCGACCATCTTGACGCGCGAAAGAACCTGGCCGCTGAAGTCCTGGGCCTCGAGGTTCTTGCGGGTAAAATCGGCTTGCTTGCCGCCCGACCTTGCGGTCAGCCAGCGGTTATGATTTCGCAGCGAATCCAGCACGAAATCCGAATAGGAGCCGCGCGCCGAAGCCAAACCTTACCCCCCATCGGTCGGATACGTAAACTGCCCCGGTCCAATTTTGTCGAATCTAACACAGTTTAGGCAGGAATTCCCCGAATTACCAAGCATTGGTGTGATGAATGCCACAAGGGTTGAAATAGGCTAGTTTCCAAGGGTCTAACGCGTCAGAGTGTCGGATAGTTTACAGCGAAGCGGGCAAATTCGGATGGCTGACCTTTGCGATTTGAATGCTTCGGAGCTTTTGGCCGGCTATCGCAACAAGAAGTTCAGCCCCAGCGACGCCATGACCTCCGTGTTGGCGCGGGTCGCGAGTTGGGAACCTCGCCTGAATGCTCTTTATGCCTTCGATGCGGAAGGCGCGAGGGCCGAGGCCGCGAAGTCCAGCGCGCGGTGGGCAAGAGGCGCGCCAGCCGGGGCGCTCGACGGCGTTCCAATCACGATCAAGGAGAACATCGCGACCAGGGGAACGCCGCTGCCGCTCGGCACCGCAGCGACGACCCTCGCGCCGGCGCCGGACGATGCGCCGCCGGCCGCGCGAGCGCGCGAAGCCGGCGCGATCATTTTCGCCAAGACGACCATGCCGGACTACGGGATGCTGTCCTCGGGTCTTTCGAGTTTCCATCCCCTGACGCGCAATCCGTGGAACCTCGCCATGAATCCGGGCGGATCGAGCGCCGGAGCGGCGGCCGCGGCGGCGGCTGGGTATGGCCCGCTGCACATCGGCACCGACATCGGCGGTTCGGTGCGACTGCCCGCCGGGTGGTGCGGCATCTATACGCTCAAGCCGAGCGCCGGACGCGTGCCGATCGATCCGCCCTATGTCGGGCGCGTGGCGGGTCCGATGACGCGAACCGTCGGCGACGCGGCGCTCCTGATGTCCGTGTTGTCCAAGCCCGATTGGCGCGACCCTATGAGCCTGCCGCCGGCGGACATTCCGTGGCTCGAACTCGACGGCCTGTCGCTCAAGGGTCTCCGCATCGGACTGATGAGCGAGGCCGGAGCGGGGCTCGATGTCTTGCCCGAAGTGCGCGATGCGGTTCGGGGCGCCGCGCGGGCCTTCGAAGCCCAGGGCGCGATCGTCGAGCCTGCCGCGCCGGTCCTGACGCGCGCGATGCTTGACGGTCTCGACAATTTCTGGCGCGCGCGGGCCTGGGACGATTTGGTCAGGCTCTCGCCCGAGACCCGCGCCAAGGTCTTGCCTTATATCGTCGAGTGGGCCTACCGCGCGGTCGCCCTCTCGGGCATTGAGGTCTTGCGCGGCTTCAACCGGATCGTCGAAATGAAAAAAGCGGCGGCGGCGATGTTCCGTCCGTTCGACTTCGTGATCTCGCCGACCTGTCCGGTGCCGACCTATCCGGCTGAGCTCGCCTCGCCGATAAACGATCCGGCCCGGCCTTTCGAGCATATCGGCTTCACCGTCGTCTGGAACATGACCGATCATCCGGCCGCCTCGATCAATTGCGGCTTTACGGCCGCGGGCTTGCCGATCGGCTTGCAGATCGTCGGGCGGCGGTTCGACGATCTCGGCGTGCTTCGGCTGTCGGCGGCCTATGAGCGCCTGCAGGGCGTTCCGCGGCCTTGGCCCAGGCCATGACCGACGCCCAAGGCGAAATCGCCGCGGGGCGGCGTTTCGGCTTCGGCCGGAACTGGTCGGATTTCCTCGACGGCCTGACGCCGGAACGGATTCAGCGCGCCGAAGCGGCGCTCGCCGACATGCTGGGTTCGACGTCGCTCGCCGGCAAATCGCTGCTCGACATCGGCAGCGGTAGCGGGCTCTCCTCGCTTGCCGCTCGCCGCCTGGGAGCTTCCGTCACGGCCTTCGATTACGACCCCGAAAGCGTCGATGCCGCGAACCGCCTGAAGGCGCGGGAGCGTCCGAGCGACGACGGCTGGACCATTGCCGTCGGTTCGGTGCTCGACGAGGCGGCGATGGCGCGCCTGCCGGCCTTCGACATCGTCTATTCCTGGGGTGTGCTGCATCACACCGGCGCGCTTTGGCGCGCGCTCGACATCGCCGCCGGCAAGGTTCGTCCCGGCGGCACGTTGTTCGTCGCGCTCTACAACGATCAGGGCTGGATCAGCCGGTATTGGTCCGCCGTCAAGCGCCTCTACAACGCAGGGCCCTTCTGGCGGATGGCGATGATCGCGGTCCATGCGCCCTATCTCTTCGGCGCCCGCTACGTGCTGCGTCTCTTGACCGGTCGGCTCCATCTGGAGCGCGGCATGTCGATGTGGCACGACATGCTCGATTGGTTGGGCGGCTATCCCTTCGAGGTCGCGACGCCCGCGTCGGTGACGGCGTTTTGTCGCGCCCGCGGTTTCGACCCGGCGCGAGTCGTGACCTGCGGCGGTCGGCATGGCTGCAACGAATTCGTCTTGGTCCGCCGCTCTTGACGCCGGGCTGCGCCAAGCCCGTCGTCTAAAGCAAGATCCGATCGAATGGAAGCGATGCAGCCATTCGATCGGATCTTGCTCTAGGTTGCGGTCCCCGACTTGGCGCGCGATGCGATTTCGTCCTGGCGGCGGATTTCGGTGAACAGCTGTTCCATCGCGTGGATGACGGCGCCCGGCGCTTCGAGCGAACTCGAATGCCCGCAATGGGGTACGCGGACGAGAACCGAGCGCGCGATCTGGCGGTGCAATCGCTCCGACTTGATCGGCACGGTCGCCGCATCTTCTTCGCCGACCAGCACCAGCGTCGGCGTCGCCGTGCGGTCGATCTCCTCGAACACGCCTTTTCTTTCGATCACGCCGTTGACCGCCTTGTAGATCGAGCGCTTCACGCCGAGCAGGCGGCTCCGATACTCCAACCTTTCGGCGGCGCGCTTGCCGTCGCGTAGGAACGATTGGCCGAACATGATCGGCATCACGCGATCGACGATGGTGCCGAGCCCAAACCAGCGCGCGACGAAGTTGAGGCGTCGGTATTTGGGCTTGTTGTCGTCCGGTTCGGCGTCGGCCGAAGTGCCGAGCAGGGTGAGGGAACGAAGCAGCTTCGGCTTGCGCGCCGCGATGCGCAAGCCGACGAAGCCGCCCATGGAGAGGCCGACGAAATGGCAGGGCGCGGCGCCGAGCGCCTCGATCAACGCGACGGCGTCGAGATAGACGCGGTCCATGTCGACGACGCGACCGCTCGGTACCGAGCTTCGGCCCTGGCCGCGATGGTCGTAGACGATGCAGCGATAGCGGTCGCGAAAATGCCTGACCTGGGCGTCGAACATCCTGCCGTCGAACAGGAGGCCGTGGGAAAAGACAATGGTCTCGGACCCCGAACCGGCCTCTTCGTAGTAGATCTCGGTGCCGTCGATCGCGATTGTCGGCATGGCGGGACCTTAGGGCAAATAGCCGGGCGGCAACGGATTGTCCGGCCGCTCGGTATCCCACAGGAAACTCACGATCCACCACCGACCGAGCGAATGGGCCAGTTGGAGCGAATTGATGCCGCGCGCCACCGGCTCGCCGTTCTCCGGCCCGACGACGGTTTCGGTCGAAGAAAGCACATGTGCGAGGTCGCCGAATTCGACGACGTTGCGCGCCGCGTCGATCTCCTGAACGCCGGCGGCCGCGACGGCGGGCGCCTCGACGCTCGGGCGCAGCCGCTCGATGTAGGTCTCGACGTCGATCGCCTCGACCGGGGCGGGCTTGCGCTCCTGCGGCGGAACGATCCGGGCCTGCGGCAGGAACAGGGCGCGCAGGCGCTGCCAATTCGGCTGACCGCCCGGCTCGAACGACAGCGACTGATAGAGTGCGTCGACCAGCGCATCGGGCGACGCGCCGTCGTTGGGCGCTTTGTCCGGCTTCGCTTCTGCGTTGGCCGCTTGCGCAGGCTTGCTCATCGATGGTCCCAGCGACTCCCCGGCGCACTATGCCGGATGCCTCGCGGCTTTCGCAAGGTCGTTGCAAGTCGCGTGGCGCGCGGCCATGGTCGTGGACTTTCGGCGGTTTACAGGGAGACGCAGATGAGCGAAGTCATTCTTCACCACTACGCGACGTCGCCGTTTTCGGAGAAGGTGCGGGCGGGCTTCGGCTTGAAGCGCCTGGCTTGGCGCTCGGTCGACATTCCGTCGATCATGCCGAAGCCCGACCTGATGCCGCTGACCGGCGGCTATCGCAAGACCCCGGTCATGCAGATCGGCGCCGACATCTATTGCGACACTCAGCTCATCATGCGCGAGCTCGATCGGCGTTTTCCGACGCCGACCTTCTACCCGGGCGGCAAGCGGGGCGAGGCCGACGCGCTCGCCTGGTGGATCGACCGCAACATGTTCGGACCCGCCGTGGCCGTGGCTTTCGCGGTTTTCGGCGAGGCGATGCCGCAGGCCTTCAAGGACGACCGGGCGAAGTTTTCGGGGCGGAATTTCGATACGGCGGCCATGAAGAAGGCGCTGCCGACGCAGATCGATCAGCTCAGGGCGCATCTCGCCTGGGCCGACGCGATGCTCGGCAACGGCCGGCCGTTCCTGCTGGGCGCCGAGTCGGGCTTGGTCGATCTCGCGCTCTACAATCCGCTCTGGTTCATCGGCCGCGCGGTCCAGGGGCAGGCCTCGCCGCTTCGCGAATTTCCCCGACTGCTCGAATGGCTCGAGCGCGTGAAGGCGCTCGGCACGGGGACGCCGTCGGCGCTCTCGTCCAAGGACGCGCTGGCGATCGCGCGCGCGGCGACGCCCGAGGCGCCGGTCGCGCCGGCGGACGCGTTCGACCCGGCCGGTCGCAAGGTCGGCGACATGGTGACGGTGACGCCCGACGACACCGGCCGCGATCCGGTCGCCGGCACGATCGTCGGGTTGTCGCCCTGGGAAATCGTCATTGCGCGCGAGGCGCCCGAAGTCGGTCGGGTGCACCTGCACTTTCCGCGCGCCGGCTTCGTCGTCCAAGCGGCCTGAGCTAGTCCGGCTTCCACCAATCGTCCGGGCCCGCGACTTCGCGGAGCCCGGCGATGTTGACGTTCATCTCGACCGGCACGCCCAGAACGTTGATCGACACGTAGGGTCCGATGACGTTGGTCGCATCCCCTTTGAAGTTGTTGGGGCTGTAGAGCGGCGCGATGTGCCACCACAGGCGGTAGTCGAAGGCGAGGATGCGGGATAGGAGTTCGGCCGATTTCGCCCGGCGGTCGTTCTCGACCCAGAGCACGGGACGACAGCGGCCGATCGTCGCAGCCGCGCCCGCGATCACGGAAATCTCCGTGCCCTCGACGTCGGCCTTAAGCAGGCGGAGGCTCTCGAGACCGAAATCGTCGAGGCGGCGAAGCGGCGCCGCCTCGCTCGCCGGGCCCTCGGTGCCGAGCGCGAGGCCGCCGTAATTCGCGGTCGAGCGGTAGCCTAAGCTCGGCATGCTGACCGTGCCGCTTCGATCGCCGAGGGCGATCCGCAGCGCCTCGACCTGGGTGAGTTCGTTGAGCGCGATGTTGCCGGCCAACAAATGGAACATCGTCAATTGCGGCTCGAAGGCGTAGACGCGGCCTTGCGGCCCGACGCGCCGGGCGAGCGGCAGCGTCAGCGCGCCGATGTTGGCGCCGGCGTCGACCACGACGTCGCCCGGGCCGACGAGACGCATCAGGGCGCCGACCTCGACTTCCGAAAACTCGCCGTAGTGCTCGAGGCTGCGGCCGATGAACACGTCGCCCCGCAGATACATCATCCTTCCGTAACGGCAATCCGCGATCGCGACGCCGGTCGGATGCGGGGCTGGGGGCGCGGGGGTTTCGGTCACGGTGTCCTTCGCTCTTCCGCGCGAAATGAGTTCTCCGTTTCGGGGATCATGTTACAATTCCGACACGGGAAAACCATAGTCGTTTCAGGGAGGCGTTTTTCATGACGATGTCGAGGTTCATCGCCGCTGCCGCCATGGCCACGGGCCTGGCGTTCGGCGCCGCCGCGCAGGATCGGGGTCCGATCAAGATCGCCCATATCTACGGCAAGACCGGCGCGTTCGAGGCCTATGCCAAGCAGACGCAGCGCGGCCTGATGATGGGCATCGAATACGCGACGCAAGGCAAAATGGAAATCCTTGGCCGCAAGATCGAGGTCATCGAAAAGGACGACCAGCTCAAACCGGAGCTCGGCAAGTCGCTGCTCGCCGAAGCCTATGGCGACAACGGCGCGCACATCGCGGTCGGTCCGACCGGTTCGGGCGTCGCGCTCGCCATGCTGCCGGTGGCCGAGGAATACAAGAAAATCCTGCTGGTCGAACCGGCGGTCGCCGATTCGATCACCGGCGACAAGTGGAACCGTTACGTCTTCCGCACCGGACGGAATTCGTCCCAGGACGCGATCTCCAACGCGGTGGCGCTCGGCAAGGCGGGAGTCAACATCGCGACGCTCGCCCAAGACTACGCCTTTGGCAAGGATGGCGTCGCGGCGTTCAAGGACGCGCTGAAGGGCACCGGCGCAAATCTGGTGTTCGAGGAATACGCGCCGGTCAATACCAGCGACTTCACCGCCCCGGCCCAGCGCCTGTTCGACGCGCTCAAGGACAAGCCCGGCCGCAAGATTATCTGGGTGATCTGGGCCGGCGGCACCAACCCGCTCGGCAAGCTCAAGGACCTCGATCCCGCGCGGCTCGGGATCGAGATCGCGACCGGCGGCAACATTCTGCCGGCGCTGGTCTCCTACAAGGATTTCCCCGGCATGGAAGGGGCAACCTACTACTACTACGAGATTCCGAAGAACCCGGTGAACGATTGGCTGGTCGCGGAACATAGGAAGCGCTTCGAAGGCGAACCGCCCGATTTCTTCACCGCTGGCGGCATGTCCGCCGGCATCGCCGTGGTCGAGGCGCTCAAGAAAGCCGGCTCGACCGATACCGAGAAGCTGATCGCGGCCATGGAAGGCATGGAGTTTGCGACGCCGAAAGGCAAGATGGTCTTTCGCAAGGAGGACCATCAGGCGCTGCAATCCATGTATCACTTCAAGATCAAGGTCGATCCGGCGGTGAAATGGGCGGTGCCGGAACTGATCCGCGAGCTCAGGATTGAGGACATGCAGATCCCGATCCGCAATAAGCGCTAGCCTATCGGGGCCCCCGGCGCCCTTTCGGGCGCCGGGGTCGCGTTTGCCATGACCGAGCCTATTCTCCGGACCGAGGGATTGACCATCCGCTTCGGCGGACATGTCGCCGTCAACGACGTGACATGCGCGTTTCAGCCGGGGACGCTGACCGCGATCGTCGGACCGAACGGCGCGGGCAAGACGACCTACTTCAACCTGATTTCGGGGCAGCTCAAGGCGAGCGCGGGTCGGGTGCTGCTGCGGGGCGAGGACATCACCGCCGAGCCGGCGCCCGCGCGCGCCGCGCGCGGCATCGGCCGCGCGTTCCAGCTCACCAACCTCTTTCCCAATCTGAGCGTTTTCGAGAACGTGCGCCTCGCCGTTCAGGCGCGATCGCATCGCGGGCTCTCGCTGTTGCGCCGCGCCGACAGCCTCGGCGCGGTCAACGACAAAGCCGCGGCCTGTCTTGCGCGCGTCGCGCTCGGCACCCGCGCCCAGGACATCGCCGCGACCTTGCCGCACGGCCATCAGAGGAAACTCGAAGTCGCGATCATGCTCGCGCTTGAGCCGACGATCTACATGTTCGACGAACCGACGGCGGGCATGAGCGTCGACGAAGTTCCGGTCATCCTCGACCTGATCCGACGCATCAAGGCCGAGGGCGACAAGACGATCCTTCTGGTCGAGCACAAGATGGACGTCGTTCGCTCGCTCGCCGATCGGATCGTCGTGCTGCACAACGGCGCCTTGGTCGCCGACGGCGAACCCGCCGCGGTCATCGCCTCGCCCGTCGTTCAGGATGCTTATCTTGGCATGGGGAAGGCCGATGGCTGAGGCGCTTCTCTCGCTTGCCGGCGTGCACACGCACATCGGTCGCTATCACATTCTTCAGGGCGTCGACATGGCGGTGCCCGAAGGGCGGCTCACCATGCTGCTCGGGCGCAACGGCGCGGGCAAGACCACGACCTTGAAGACCATCATCGGTCTCTGCAAGGCTTCGCAAGGCACGCTTCGCTTCGCCGGCGAGGAAATCCAGGCGCGCGCGACGCCGGAGATCTCGCGCCTCGGCATCGCCTACGTCCCCGAGGACATGGGGATTTTCGCGGGTCTCACGGTCAAGGAAAACATGTCGCTCGCGGCGCGCGACGGCGAAATCGACGACGCGCGGCTCAGATGGGTCTTCAAGCTCTTTCCGCCGATGGAGAAGTTCTGGAGCCTGCGCGCCGGCTTCCTCTCGGGCGGGCAAAAGCAGATGCTCGCCATCAGCCGCGCGGTAATCGAGAAGCGCCGCCTGATCCTGATCGACGAACCGACCAAGGGCCTGGCGCCAGCGATCATCGGCGCGCTGATCGAGGCGTTTCTCGAGCTCAAGCGCAGCGGCGCAACGATCCTCCTGGTCGAGCAGAATTTCCACATGGCGCGATCGGTCGGCGACGGCGTCTTCGTCATGGACGACGGGCGCGTCGTCCATGCCGGCGCGATGGCGGAATTGGCGGCCGACGAAGCGCTGCAGAAGCGCCTGCTCGGCCTCAGTCTCGGCGCGCACCAATGACGAGAAGGGGCCAACGATGAGCATCGCCGATCCGACCGTCGCGCCGAGCCCGAAAAGGCCGTTCTGGGGCGACGATCCGTGGCCTTTCGTCGTGCTCGCGGCGGTCGCGCTCCTGCCGCTGGTCGCGATCAAGCCCACGACCTGGCTGGTCCTGACCGTCGCGGGCCTCGCCATGGGCATGATGATCTTCATCATGGCCTCGGGCCTGACCCTGGTCTTCGGCCTGATGGGCGTGATCAATTTCGGCCACGGCGCGTTCATTTCGCTCGGCGCCTTTCTCGGCGCGACGGTGCTCTTGCGGATGGGGGCGTGGACCGGCGTCGATTCGATCGCGATGAACCTGCTCGCGGTCGTTCCGGCGATGGTCTTCGCGGTCGCGGTCACCGGCGCGCTCGGCTGGGCGTTCGAGCGGGCCATCATCCGCCCGGTCTACGACAACCATCTCAAGCAGATCCTGGTCACCATCGGCGGCATCATCGTCGCCGAGCAGATGATCCACGTCGTCTGGGGCCCCGATCAGATCGCGCTGCCGCGGCCGACCGCGTTCAAGGGCGCGCTCGGCTACGGCGAGATCGTTTTCGAGAAGTACCGGTTGCTGGCTTGCGTGCTCGGCCTCGCGGTTTTCGTCGGCCTTCACTACATGCTGAACCGGACCAAGCTCGGCCTCTTGATTCGCGCCGGCGTCGAGAACGGCCCGATGGTAGAGGCGTTGGGCTATCGCATTCGACTGCTCTTCGTTCTGGTCTTCGTCGCAGGCTCCGCGCTCGCGGGGTTGGGCGGCGTGATGTGGGGGCTCTATCAGGAACTGATCACCGCCGGCATGGGCATGGAGGTGATGGTGCTGGTCTTCATCGTCATCATCGTCGGCGGGCTAGGCTCGGTCGGTGGCTGCTTCATGGGCGCGATCCTGGTCGGCCTGGTCGCCAACTACACGGGCTATCTTGCTCCCAAGATCGCGCTTGCCTCCAACATCGGCCTGATGGTCGCGATCCTGATGTGGCGCCCGCAGGGCCTGTTCCCCGTGATCCGGCAGTAGGGGAGGGGACATGCTCGATCGCATCCTCTCCGGAGACCTGCCGCGCAGCCGCGCGCTCGGCCTCCTCGTCCTGATCGTCGTCCTCGGCCTTGCGCTCACGCCGTTCCTGATCCCGGGGACGCGCAATCTCGACGTCGCGGCGCGCATCGCGATCTTCGTCGTCCTGGTCGCGAGCTACGATCTCCTGCTCGGCTACACCGGCATCGTCTCCTTCGCCCACACCATGTTCTTCGGCATCGGCGCCTACGGCGTCGCCATCGCCATCGCCCGGCTCGGCCCGAGTTGGAGTTCGATCGCCCTCGGCGCGCTCGCCGCGCTCGCGCTCTCGGCCGCGCTTGCCCTGGTGATCGGGCTCTTTTCGCTGCGCGTCCGTGCCATCTTTTTCGCCATGGTGACGCTTGCGGTCGCGAGCGCATTTCAGATCCTGGCCTCGCAGCTTTCCTGGCTGACCGGCGGCGAGGACGGCCTGACCTACCGTATTCCGTCCGAACTCACGCCCGGCTTCCGGCCCTTCGAGGAGCCGATCTTCGGCATCATGGTGACCGGCCGGACCCTGCTGTACTACGGCATCGTGCTGACCTCGGCGGCGCTCTTCCTGGTCATGCTGCGGACCGTGAACTCGCCCTTCGGTCGCGTGCTCCAGGCGATCCGCGAGAACGATTTTCGCGCCGAGGCGCTCGGCTACCGCACGGTCGTCTATCGGACCATGGCAAGCGTGCTCGCCGCCGTCTTCGCGACCTTGGCCGGGATCATGATCGCGCTCTGGCTGCGCTACACGGGTCCCGCGACGACGCTCTCCTTCTCGATCATGGTCGACATCCTGCTGATGGTGGTGATCGGGGGCATGGGTTCGATGTACGGCGCGGTGATCGGCGCGGCGATCTTCATCCTGGCGCAGAACTATCTCCAAGACCTGATGAAACAGGCGAGCGCGGCGACGCAGGGCATACCGCTTCTGCCCGAGCTGGTCCATCCCGACCGCTGGCTGCTCTGGCTCGGCGTGCTGTTCGTGCTCTCGGTCTATTTCTTTCCGACCGGCGTCGTCGGCCGCCTGAGGAGGCAATGATGTCGAAATCGTTGTCGCACTACGTCGATTGCGTCGATCGCGAAATCCACGTCACCGAATGGGGCGCCGGTCGCGCCGAAAAGATCGTCATGTGGCATGGGCTCGCGCGGACGGGGCGCGACTTCGACGCGCTCGCCTGGCATTTGGCCGATCGCTATCACATCATCGCGCCGGATACGCTCGGCCGCGGCCTGTCGCAATGGGCGAGCGATCCGAAGGCGCAGTACTCCTACGCCTTCTATCGGAAGATTGCGGAGGCGCTGGTCGAGCGCTTTTTCGGCGCGGCCGACTTCCACTGGGTCGGCACGTCGATGGGCGGCCTGTTCGGCATCATCCTGGCCGCCGATGCGTTCAAGGGCCGGATCCGACGCTTGGTGATCAACGACATTGGTCCCGTTTTGCCCAAGGCCGCTGTCGACCGCATCCTGACCTACGCCTCGAAGCCGCCCGTGATGGACTCGATGCAGCAAGTCGAGGCGGCGTTTCGGACCATCTACAAGCCCTTCGGCGCGTTGACCGACGCCGAGTGGCGCCTGATGGCGGAGACCGGCTATCGACGGCTCGACGACGGGCGCTACACGCTCCACTACGATCCGCGCATGACCGAGCATTTCGTCTACCACGCCCATGAGTTCGAGCAGTGGGCGGCCTACGACCGCGTGCGCTGTCCGGTGCTTTTGCTGCGCGGCGTCGAGACCGACGTGCTGCCCAAGGCGACGGCGGACGAGATGGTCCGGCGCGGACCCAAGGCCACGCTCGTCGAATTTCCCGGTATTGGCCACGCCCCGGCGCTCAACGTTCCCGAGCAGATCGGCCTGATCGAACGATTCCTCGCCGGCTGAACGGCGCGGGCGCGGATATGGCGAGGTTGCGCGGCGGGACGAAATAGGCGACCGTCTTTCGATGTCCGATCAGCAAGCTCTGCTGAAGCGTCTGCGCGACGATCGCAATCGCTTCATCGCCTTCGCCTTCGCGGCGGCCGACATGCTGGTCGAGGTCGGACCGGACGGCGCCATCGTCTTTTCGGCGGGATCGACCCGCGGCCTGGTCGGACGCGCCTCCGAAGAACTCGTCGGGCTCTCGGTCTACGACGTCGTCGCGCCCGCGGATCACGCCATGCTGCGCGAGGTGCTGCAGCGCATGAACGGCGTCGAGCGTCTGACGCCGGTGGCGCTCCGCCTCGCCGGCCTCAAGGGCACGCCGGTCGCGAGCGTCTCGGGCTATCGCCTGGCCGAGTTCCGCGGCCATTTTTTCCTGGCGTTTTCGCTCCAGCGTCAGGCGCCGGCGGCATCGAGCGCGGGGCGCGACCTGGCGAGCGGGCTGCTCAAGGCCGACGGCTTCGCCGAGGTGGCGCGCCAGCATGCGCTGCGGTCGAGCGAGGGCGGCGAGGCGGGGCGCCTGACGCTGCTCGAAATTCCCGATGCCAAGAAGCTCGGCAAGGCCGATGGCGACGACCTCGCGGCCTCGATCGGCGCGCTCTTGCGCGCGCATTCGATCGACGGCGAGTCGGCCGGGCGGCTCGACGAGGGGCGCTACGGCATCGTCCACGCGACCTCGCTCGACAAGTCCTCGCTCGAAAACCGGATCGAGGAAATCGCCCGCGAGGTTCTGCCGAGCGGCGCCGCGCTCGCGGTCCGCGCCGCGTCGCTCGACCTGGTGCAGCCGGGCGTCGATCCCGGCGACCTCGCCCAGGCGCTGGTCTACACCGTCAATCAGTTCTCGGCGGAAAAGGGCACGGCCTTCACGCTCGAATCGCTCGCCAGCGAGTACCAATCCCGCCTGTCCCGCACCGTCGAGCGCATCCGCGCCGTGCGCGACGTCGTCGCCGGCGGCAATTTCCATCTCTATTTCCAGCCGATCGTCGAACTCGTCAATCGGCGGCTCCATCATTACGAGGCGCTCGCGCGCTTTCCGGCGGGCGGCGACGGCGAGGAATCGCCGCAGGCAACCATCGCCTTCGCCGAGGATGTCGGCCTCATTCTTTCGGTCGATCAGGCGATCTGTCGTCGCGCGCTCGACTGGCTGACCGGGCCGGGAGCGGATGCGCGCAACGGCATCGCGGTCAATCTTTCGGGCCGTTCGCTCGGCGAGGAACGCTTCGTCGACGCGCTCCACGGCATGATCGCCGACAAGCCCGAGGTCAAGGGCCGGCTCATGTTCGAGGTCACGGAGTCCTCGACCATCCGCGACCTCGACGCCGTGAACAAAGTGATCCAGTCCTTCCGCCGGCGCGGCTTCCCGGTCTGCCTCGACGATCTCGGCGCGGGCGCGGCCGCGTTCCAGTATCTGCGCGCCTTTCAGGTCGATTACGTCAAGATCGACGGCTCCTACATCCGCGACGTGCTCGCCCCAGGCCCCGGCAAGGCCTTCGTCAAGGCGATGACCCATCTCGCGCACGACCTCGGCATGAAATCCATCGCCGAAATGGTCGAGGACCATTACGTCGTCGAGGCGCTGCGCGAAATCGGCGTCAACTACGGCCAGGGCTATTTCTTCGGCAAACCGTCGCCCGATTTGTCGACGTTTTCGGGGATCCCGCGGCTCGCGCAGACCGGCGGCGGTCGGCGCTAGCCCGTCTTGACGCGCGAGGGGAGCGCGGGTGCGGCCTTGGCCACCGTGCCGCCCTCGACCTTGTCGAAAAAGCAGCAGCGTTCGCCCGTGTGGCAGGCTGGGCCGTGCTGGTCGACCAGCAAGAGCAGCGCGTCGCCGTCGCAATCGATCCGGAGTTCGACCAGGCGCTGATGATGGTCCGAGGTCTCGCCTTTTTTCCAGAGCGCGCCGCGCGAGCGCGACCAATAGGTGACGCGACCGCTGGCGAGCGTTTCGGCCAGGCTCTCGCGGCTCATCCAGGCGAGCATCAGGACTTCGCCGGTGTCGTGCTGCTGCGCGATCGCCGGAACGAGCCCTTTGTCGTCGAACACGATCTTGGCGGCGATGTCGGGTGCTAGCGCCATGGCGGCGTCCTCGTTGCGGTCGTCGGCTCGCGTTGTTAGCCTGTTCCCGAGCCCAGATCGAGCAGAACCTCGCCATGCCCATGCGTCAAGCCCCAGCCGCCTTCGCCGGCCGCGACCACGATCATGCCGCCTGCGGCGACGACGCGATCGCGTCGGCCGAGGCGATTTGTCGCGAACGCGCCGAGCGCTTGACGCCGCTGCGCCGCCGCGTGCTCGAGCTCGTCTGGCGAAGCCACGAACCGGTCGGCGCCTACGATTTGCTGGCTGCGCTGCGCAAGGACGGCCGTTCGGGTGCGCCGCCGACGGTCTACCGGGCGCTCGACTTTCTGCTCGAACAAGGCTTCGTCCATCGCATCCAGTCGCTCAACGCTTTCGTCGGCTGCAATCACCCGGGCGAGTCGCATGCCGGGCAATTCCTGATCTGCCGGCGCTGCCGGAGCGCGGCCGAACTCCACGACGCGGAGGTCTCGAAGGCGGTCGCCGACGGCGCCGGTCGGATCGGCTTTCGGGTGCTGTCCCAGACCGTCGAGATCGCCGGGCTTTGCCCGGCTTGCCAAGCCGCCGAAAAGAAGCGCTGAGGCTCAGCTCGCCTTCTTGAGGCGCGCGAAGCCCGCGTCGAGATCCGCCTTGAGGTCCTCGACATCCTCGAGCCCCGCATGGATGCGAAGCGTCGGGCCCTCGGGTTGCCAGCGCGTCGCCGAGCGGCTTTTTTCGGGATGGCTTGGGATCATCAGGCTCTCGAAGCCGCCCCAGGAGAAGCCCATGCCGAAATGCTCGAGCCCGTCGAGCAGCGCCGCAATCGCCTCGCTCCGGACGGGCTTGAGGATCAGGCCGAAGAGGCCCGAGGCGCCGGTGAAGTCGCGTTTCCAGAGCTTGTGGCCGGGGTCGTCGGGCAGCGCCGGGTGAAGGACGCGCGCGACTTCGGGCCGCGCCTTGAGCCAGGTGGCGAGAGCCAAGCCATTGGCCTGATGCTGGCGCATCCGGACGCCAAGGGTCCGAAAGCCGCGCTGGGCGAGGTAGACGTCGTCGGGTCCGGCAACGTTACCCATTTCAGTCCAGGAGGCGCGAAGCGTCGGCAGCGCCCTTTCGTTCGCGATGCACGCGCCGAGCATCGCATCCGAATGGCCGACGATGTATTTCGTGCCGGCGTGGATCGAGACGTCGATCCCGTGGGCAAGCGGCTTGAAAAAGAGCGGCGATGCCCAGGTGTTGTCGATCATGGAGATCGCGCCCTTGGCCTTGACCGCGGCTGCGGTAGCCGGAATATCCTGAATTTCGAAGGTGAGCGAGCCCGGGCTTTCGCAATAGACGACGCGCGTGTTCGGGCGCATCAGCGTCGCCACGTCGGCGCCGAGGGCGGGATCGTAATAGGTCGTCTCGACGCCGAAGCGCTTGAGCACCCCGTCGCAGAACAGCCGTGTCGGCGTGTAGGCGGTGTCGACCATGAGCAGGTGATCGCCGGCCTTGAGAAAGGCCAGCAGCGCGCCGGTGACGGCGCCGAGGCCCGAGGGATGGAGCGTGCAGCCCGCGCCGCCTTCGAGCGCGGCGAGCGCGTCCTCGAGGGCCCAGGTCGTCGGCGTGCCGCGCCGTCCATACTGCATGCGCCGAGGCCCAGGCGCGTAGCGGTTCTCGAGATCCGCGACCGTCGGAAAGAGGATGGTCGAGGCGTGATAGACCGGCGGATTGACGGCGCCGCCATAGGCTTCGGGGTTGCGACCGGCTGTGACGATCT
>Ga0233425_10006022_pt1 | contig 18468 bp, 11 predicted proteins | sample Watercolumn_Towu_2_FD_181712 | JGI IMG/M metagenome (GOLD analysis project Ga0233425, IMG submission 181712) | Freshwater microbial communities from Lake Towuti, South Sulawesi, Indonesia - Watercolumn_Towuti2014_140_MG | ecosystem: Environmental > Aquatic > Freshwater > Lake | place... | reverse complement strand
CTCAATTTCTTCTTTTGTCCATGGCAAAGCCATAACTTCTGGAGTTGGCGGATATTCCATGTCAAAAATAAAGTTTTTCCCATTGTCTTTCATTATACTTTTTATCTTACCAAATAATTCAAAGTATCGTAATGGTGAGATTTCATGTAACGCGTTTGCCAGAATAACATAATCGAATTTCTGTGAAAAAGTATAATCGAAAAAATCCCCTAAGATAAAAGAAATATCTTTGAAAGATTCACGCCATTTATATTGGTCACAAAAGCTTTTACACCGAGCAATATAGCTATTATTGCCATCAATACCTATATATCGGATTTTTTCACATACTTTTGGGTTTGCGTTATTGACAGCATAAGGTAAAATACCGGTCCCACATCCGAGATCCAACAAATCGATGTCCGAAGCAGATTGCTCAATAGATAGAATCAAGGTATTTAATCGATCTTTTAGATGTGTATGTTCTTTCCCGGGCTCATCTACCTCGGGGCTATTCACTTCAATAAAAAAATCATAAAGGGATTTCATTACTTGACCATCCTATAGAACCAACTTTAGATCGCCTAGAAACTTGGTCCAACTCTTGAAATCAGAAACATTAATAGGCCATTCAATCTGATATCCGTTTGTAAAACTCAGGCGAACCGTTATTGAATTAAAAGCTACTTCAGATTGTATATCTACTAATGATTTAAGAGGTAAGATTATTTGTTTCATTATTTGCGGGCTAATTGTCGTTTCATAAAAGTAGCCTTTGGTGAAAATAACCGTACGGAATCCATTGCCTGTCCCAATAAAATACCATCCATGTATTTCGCTCCCATGAGTTCCCATGATGTACATTAGTACATCGTCTTTTGGCATTGAAATTTTACCACATGCTTCTATTATATGTTCTCTCAACTCTGGTGGAAACGGCATTATTTTCCCCACAGTATATATGGTTTTCATGTATTTGATACCTTTTCTTTGTGTAGTTGCGTCCAACAATAGCCCGATATGTATTTACGTATCCCCGATAGTATCGGCCCCAGGAGATGTCGGAGAAAGGGCGTAGAAACAAACGAAAGATGGAACTGGAGCGAATGGTCTACAAGGAATCCTCCGTCGACGAAGTGAACGCATTCATAAAGATAGATAATGTACTAACGGAGTGGGTGAACGCGTTGCCGGAGTGGACAAAGCACAAGAAACCGGGCCGTCCCAGGAAGATGGCGGCCCACCTAAAAGCCAGCTCTGATCTCGTCTCGCGCCTAAAGAGCCTGGTCTGGATGACTCCAGGCTTTCAAACCGAAGCACAATATCCGGACATTGGCCCTCGGTCATCCGGCTTGGAGAAGGATGATTCTCTATATCTGGAACTACCCGATCCAATTCGAGAAGCATTACCATCAACGGACCAACAATGAATCAGCCAACTCGACTTGGAAGAAATGGTTCGGCGAAGCCCTGTACAGCCGCAAAAAGAGCAACCAGAACCGGGAAGTCCATTGGAAAACCATGGCTTACGACATACACCATCTCGTGCGGTTCAGGCTAAGGAACGGATTATCCATTGGGGGTTAATTGGACGCGGCCAATCATACAACAAAAAATAAATACTACAACTGATAATAAATGTTACGTCGTCCACTGCAAGGCGGATGGAACCCTCGAGAGGCCTGCGCCGATGAAAGGGCTCCGTCAAAGGATCCGTCGGCTACGACGACTCGATCAACGGGCCTCATCCCGGCAAATAGGCGAATACGCCACCGGCACCCATAAAGATGTAGATACGGCCACCTACGTAACAAAAGCTGTACCCACAAAAACGTGCCGCCAACGTCTGAAGACCCCGTGGATCGACAAAGGCAAATGGCATCCATTCGGGAAAAGGCACTCCCGGAGAGGGCGCCTTGCTCGCCCAAAGCGATTTGCCTCCAGCACAAACCGCCGATCAAGTCAGGACCGCTGCGTTCCAACTCAAACAACCGGCGACCTAACGACGAACGGCGGCTGGATGCCGCTCGCCCCAGGGGACACGATGACAATCTCGCGATAGGTCCTCGCTCTCTCAATGAGCGGGCGGAGAGGCACCATCCTTCCGGCCTGCGGGCCGATCAGCGGCCCTTGGCGGGCCAATCAGCGTCCCGCCAAGACGGCCGGAAGGATGATGCCTCTCCGCCCGCTCATTTCGTTCCTCGGACCTCTCTCGAGCTTATCATCGTGTCCCCTGGGGCGAGCGGCATAGTTACCTTTCTTCCCTAGGGAATCGTGCGCAGGCAATTCCCTTTAAACGGGAAATGATTTAAACTGAGTCTTTTGTTATCTCATCTGCCTTTTGCAGCAATGGGAAAGTCCGATTAACATAATAATGGGATATAATTTTAAACGATGCTGTTATTTCCTTTATCTTTTTAATATTTCTATTCAATCTTGGATTCTTTAAAGGATAAAAGTCTTGTAAGGCTCTGATAGCAGCCTTGCAATCACTGATATGGATAATTTCATCGATATTTCTCTTTCTGCAATATTTTAATGCTAGAATCATTGATTGCATTTCTGCATCTATACTTGATTTTGTTTTTATAATTCTTTTCATTGGTCTTCCTTCGATACCCTGTTTATCGATTATATAGAATCCTAATGTCGATTTGTATGTGAGGCGTTCAAATGATGCATCAGTAACGAGGATGTATTTCCTTTGTAAGCTATTATCATTGCTAGATTTCTGAAATTGAATAATATTATTTTCTCCGAGAGGTGTTAAATATATATCATCTATGTTAATATCTGAAGAAATATCAAACCTTAACTCATCAGAAAGTCCTATCAATCCTTTTTTCTTTAATTCATCCACAGTTATGGGGCGTTGATATAATTCAGGAAAGTATTTATATAGATAATGTCTGGCAAGAGCTCTGAGTTTTTTATTAAAATTTCTTATCCGCGATTTAAAATGCCCGTGGAAAAACCACGATTTATGATAATCTGCCATCTTGGAGTGTACCCCGCCGAGTGGACACGTTAAATAGCGACAAAAGCATAGGAGGTGAAGCATGACAAGGAAAAAACCGGTCTACACAAGGGAGTTCAAGATGGCTATATTGGCCCAGGTGAACAGCGGGATTCCCGTCCCACAAGTGGCACGTGAGAACGGTCTCCATCCATCTTTGGTTTTTCGCTGGAGACAACTGTATCTGGAGGATCCGGAGACCGCCTTCGCAGGACCAGGAAATCCGTACAAGGAACACGCGAGAATTGCGGAATTGGAGCGCACTGTTGGGCGACTCTATAGCGAGAATGAATTCCTAAAAAAAACTTTGGAGACCTTGAAAACGCGTGTATCCGAGGAAAAGCGAAAATCACAGCTTCGGAGCGATTCGAAATGATCTGGGAGAATCAGCGGTCACCGGCACCGGTTCCCGTCAAGAGGGCAGCGGAGCTGCTCGGCGTCAGCAAGAGCGGCTACTACAAGTGGCTCACCCGGAAAGGATATGACGGGAAGGCTGCCAGGGACCGGCCTATCGTCGAGGAGATGATGAAGATAGTCGTCGACCACCCGGGATATGGAGTTCGTCGGCAAACAGAGGAGTTGAAAGTTCGTGGATATTACGTAAATCATAAAAGAATCTATCGTCTTGCGAAGGCAAACGGGCTGATAATCAGGAAGAAAAGGTACCATCCGATCACAACGGACTCGGAACACGACAATCCCGTCTATCCGAACCTGGTTCGGGGCATGGACATCACGGCCCCGAACCAAGTCTGGGCTGCGGATTTCACATATATCCAGCTCGAGAAGGAGTTCATCTTCCTGGCGGTGGAACTGGATATCTTTTCCCGACGGTGCATCGGTTGGTCCCTCAGCCGTGATCTGACCGCAAACACGGCGTTGGAAGCTCTTCAGATGGCGCTCTACAACAGGAGGCACGACGATATCAGTGGGTTAATCCATCATTCGGACAGAGGTCTGCAATACACCTCAGTCGTCTTCACGGAGTGCCTACGGAACCACGCGATTCAGATAAGCAATAGCCGGAAAGGAAATCCGTATGACAACGCCTATGTGGAGAGCTTCTTCAAGACGCTGAAGTATGAGGAGGTGTACCTGAACGAATACGAAAATTTTGATGATGCGCTGAAAAACATAAAACGGTTTATTGAGGATGTCTACAATGCCAAACGAATGCACTCGTCGCTCGGATATCAGAGTCCTATTGAATTCGAGCAACAGCGAGAGGTTTATATTGTCGCTTGACTATGAGTCCACTAATGGGGGTACAGTCCATCGCAACGGAATCCAATCCCTACAATTACGACACCGACGGCGACGGCTTGCCCGACGGCGCCGAGCCGTCGCCGTACAAGGACATCGACGACGACGAGCTGATCAACGTCCGCGACCAGGACTCGAACGCGGACAACATCTCCGACTTCCAAGCCACGTTCGTCACCTTCCGGACCTCAGCCACGGACTCAGACTCCAACTCCCTGCTCGAATACGGCACAGGCACCCAAATCTCCACCTTCAAGATCTCCAACCCCGACGTAACCAGCATGAACGCGAGCTCCCTCCTCAACAAATACAAATTCGTAGAAACCGTCTCCTCCCTGCCAACCGGCTCGTCAATGATCAACGTGACCATCAACTCCGGCAACGGCGTCCCGCTCAGAACCCCCGATCAACGCCTCGTATTCCTCGTCACCGGAAGCCCGTGTTATATCTACATCAAATACTCCGACAGCCTCTTTTACAAGTACGAAGAGGACTCCAGCCTCTCCATCTCCACAAACCAGCACGTCGTCTGGACCAACGCCCACAACAACGAGATTTCCCTCCATCAAATCTCGCTAGAAACGCGCAAGGCCACGAACGACGACACCGACTTCGACGGGCTCAAGAACAACAAGGACCCGGACTCGGCCGACCGCGACACCGACGACGACGGCAAAATCGACAGCCTCGACCCGGACCCGACAAACCCGGATTGCGACGGCGATGGCCTGTCGGACGGCTTGGAGCTTGGCATCACGCAGACCGTTCCCGGCATCGGCACCGACATCGACGGCACGAACACCAGCAAGACCTTCACCTGGACCGTCAACGGCTTCAACGTCGTCATCCACAACTTCACCGCAGACGCCGACCCGACAACGGTCACGGACCCCAAGAACGCCGACACCGACGGCGACGGCATCCCGGACGGCATCGAAGACTGCGACATGACCAATCTCAGCCTCGGGAACCACACGCTCAAGTCCACCGACCTGAACGGCAAATACGACGGCCCCACGCTCAGCGAAACGAACCCGTTGGACAAGGACACCGACGACGACGGCCTCAACGACGGCGTCGAGGACACCGACCACGACGGCCGCTGGGACTGGAACAACCAATCCTTCACCGGCGAGACCTGCTCGTGGCGCTACGACAGCGACGGCGACGGCCTCGGCGACGGGCTCGAAACCGGAAAGACGTTGAGCGATATCAAGCTCGATACGAACACCTCGATATTCAGACCGGACCTCGACCCGACGACAACTACCAATCCCTTGAACCTCGATTCCGACTTCGACGGCGTCCCCGACGGCTGGATTGACGGCTGGACAATGACTGCCGATGGCTCCTTGGGCAAGTACAACGTCCCGGACATGTCCTTCCAGTTCGGCGAAGGCGAGGACAAGAATCTCAACGGTAAAATCGATGCCGGAGAAACCAATCCTAATTCCCGCGACAGCGACGGAGACCATCTTGCCGATGGCTGGGACATCCTCTCATCGGACGTCATCAGCACCCTCTTCACGATCGACAACAGCGGCGTAAGACGATATTGGGGCGAGCTCAATTCAACGACGCATTATCTCGGCACGAGAGGCGGCATCGCGGTCTACCAAGTCAATACGACCGGCCCGACCAACATCGACAGCGATGGAGACGGCCTCGTTGACGGAAATGTGAAAATCGGTGAATTAGAATGCGAACTGACGACATCCCATTACGGCCATAGCCAAGGATTATTCACCGACCCATCAATGCAGGATTCCGACGAAGACGGGCTCAGCGACGGTCTTGAAATCGCAGGCTGGGAAGTCCATATCCTGCGTGAATCGACGAAAGAAGAAGTCAAGAACTGGACGACCCATTCCAATCCGACCATTGTAGATTCCGATTCCGATGGCGTGAACGATTATTACGAGTTCGAAAATCAGTCGGACCCGCAACTGTCCGACACGGACGGGGACTATATTCTCGACGGCGATGAACTTCCGGGCGCATTAACCCAGATCGACGGCACACCACCGGAGATAATCAAATATTCAGATGGCACCCAAATCCAAGTCTCAGTCAAAGCAATCTATTCGAACACGCTTCTGGGACAGATCCAAACCGGTATGAAGCTTGTCGTTACGGTCCATGTAAAGGACCCTGCCGGTCTTAAATATGTCCGCATTATGGTCGAAGGCCAGGACGCCAAGAAATTCAACGTGCCGGCCGGAATAAAAGAAGGATACATCGCTCTCGAATTCGACTTCGATGTTTGGAGATCGCTTGGCGGTGGCTATAATATCAATGTCACGGTCGAAGACAGAAATGGCAACGGGAACTGGACGACAACTCACATTGACGGGCTCGTTGAAGGCGTAATCAAAGCACTTGTAAGCGCTTTCATGGCTTTTGTGGAGGCGGTTAAAGAATTAGCAAGCGCATTATTCGATTGGATTTGGCAATTTATTAGATCAATATTGAAACCTATCGAAGACGGTTTTTACCGCCTTGCGGATTCTCTTTTTGGTGGATTTATAAGGGTCTTAGCAAAATTATCAGACTCAATAATTAATATCGATTGTTATGAAGGAGGAAAGAATAATAAAATACCTTCAATATTTTCGGAACTTCATGCTGAATTTATTAAATTGGGTGAAGCAATCTCAATAATCATGATTACTGTTCTCATAATCCAAGTAGTTTTAGGTATTACAAAATTTTCTGGTTTGGGTGGAATAATCACCACTGTTATTTCAACAATTATTACTTTTATTATTTCAAAGGTTATCAGCGAATTCACTAAAGGTCTTTCATCATTAATTGTTGATTTGTTTATGAAAGTACCTATCCCATCATCAGAAGGAAAATCATGGGTAGATGGGGCAATAATACTATCATCACTAATCATTGCGGCGCTTGGTTTAATAATAACATTAATTGATTGGGGTGATTCATATATCGGAGCTCCTAAAGCGATGAGTAAAGCTGAATTAGACGCGACGATAAAAAATAATCCCAAAATAAAACTTTCATATTATTATGATCAATCCTCACCAATTACAGAGAAACAACCATATAGAGTCAATTTTGGAGACCGCGTTGGAGCGAGTACAGGCGCCTTAGTATTATCTATTTTCACATTAATAGCCACTGCGGCAATTACCATGTTATGTATTAATGTGGATCCTCAAACTCTATTCTTTGCGGATCTATTTTTAGTAGTATTAGCAATTTTTTCTGTAGTAAAAGCGTATGAACCACGAGAACAAACATGTCTCTCTCCAGTTGATATCCCAGGAGATGATCTTGTCAAAGTCGCAAAGGGAATTTCAGTTGCAGCAGCTGCGATTGCATTCGGAGCGTTATTTTATCATATGGCTAATAATTGGCAAGCGTTGATAAAGATATGGGGTGGTCCGTTTGTGGCTCCATAAAATAATTGATCATAAAAAAGACTTGAGGTATGATAGATGAACAACCAAAACAAAATGGATCAATATAATATCTTTCATGACCATGTGGAAGATCAACGAAATATTCTAAAATATAGGCGAAAATCTTTTAGATTATTTCAACCAATAATCATTTTTATTTATATCCTATTTATTTATTCTTGTATTAATTCATTATATCATCAATATAATAAAAAATACATCGATCCATCAATAATAAGGAATTATTTCTTCTTGTTGATAATAATTTCAATTGGTTTTGCTTTATTCCATATTATATATTTAAAAGATAAAAAAATATTCTTCAAAATTAATATAAATACTATTTATGTACCCGATTATCCGCCAATCAAAATAAAAGATTTATTAAGTTTTAAAGTGGATTTCAATATCTCATTTTCACATTATATACATATCGTTATTATTCTCAATACAAAAAATGGTGAGAAGATACCATTGTTACCTTCTTTTATTGATCTAAAAGTAATCAAGGACATCATCACTTTTTCGAAAAGGAATGGAATTCCCATTTATAATGATCTAAACTTTATTTCGGAAGATAATAATCCTCAAGAGTCTCATTTCTATTCTCAAATAATCAAACATTATCAAAATAGAGAATTAGAAAAGATGTATAATGCACTCGATTTACTTGATAAAAACGATTCATTAATATTTCTTCAAATACGGTTATTAAAATCCTGGATATTATGGAATTATTACCGTGAGCCATCCAAAGCGTTGGACTTATTGAAACAAAAATCGAATCTAAAATATGATGACTATCTTGAATTACTTTCAATAATAATCAAGAAATATCCTAGATTGTCATAGCGTTGTCGTCAAGGGGTGTTGTGGCCCGGGACTGTCGTCAAGCGGGAGAAATGTCATCCCCCCTTTCAAATACTCTCGGCGCCAATTAAGGGGGGGTGACATTCCTTGCTTGACATGATAAATTCCCGACTCTACGCCAAACCTTCGGACATGGAATTGCTGAAGACCGAGCCACATTACGTTCTAGAACGTTACCTGGCAATTATAAAATCAACGATCATGGCGCCATTCCGTTGGACACGCCAGCAAGCAGCCAATAAACTCCACCTCTCAAAACGTCATTTCCAGCGTTTAGTCCGCATTTATCGGAAAAAAGGAATCCCCGGCCTGCGCTTAAAATCCAAACAACCCAAAATTTCACCCAATAAATCGCTAAAATGGATCGAAAAAGCCGTGACCTCGATGAAGAAGCTCACCGGATTGGGAAATGATTCCGTTTTCGATTTGGTAAATGAACAATTCCGACTTGAAGGAAATGACCAGAGAATAACGCCATCATTGGCGTATAGAATCAATTCCAGAAACGCAATTCCAGAAACACCCATAATACCCGAAAAAATCAAGAATTTCGACTGGAAACGCCCGAACAACCTCATCCAGTCTGACCTCAATAAATTCAACGGCCTTTCGATTCTTGCGATGGAAGACGACCATACTCGTTATATCTGGTCCGATCTCATCGACGATGAAAGCACTGAAACCGTTGTGGAAAAAATGCAGGAATTCGTTCTATACGAGTACAACAACCTTTTAACAGATAACGGCCCCCAGTTCTCCAAGAAGAATACCGAGTTCTCAAAATACAAGGAAAAGTTCGTCAGGAGGAACCATATTCATTCCAGTTATTATCATCCTCAGACCTTTGGAAAAATCAGCTCGTACCAGGGAAACCTCAAGGATTTTCTCGAATACCAGGCCAAAGATTCGAAAGATCCACGGATAATCCGGCCATTGATTCGCGCATTCAACCTTCTCCACAACAACGGCCGCCGCAATCGCATTACCGGCAACATACCAGCCGAAGTCTATTCCGGAAAGAAAGACAGGAGCTGGTTCTCGAAAGTGATGCGCATCCTGAAATCACCGATACTCCGGCGGGCGACAGCCTATTGACCTCTGCCGCCATCCAATTCCATTATTTACCTCTGTCAACCTTCCGCCCGTCCACCTCCGCCAGCCAGACCCCGCCGGTCTTCGGGTCCATCGCCCAGACAATCGTGGACCCCGGCTTCATCCTATGATGCGTCGCGATGACCTCGGGTATCGTCGTCCTGACGCTCTTCGATTTGGGCGTGGCGATGGTGACGCTCGAATCAACCAGCAGCAACCCGTCCTTGATCTTCATGTTATGTCCATCGTCATCATTATATAAACCATTTGCCTCCACTTTCACCCACCCCCCATGATAACGTAAATATACTAACTCGCATATAATAAGCCAGATAGAATAATTATGGAGTTGAAAGAATGTCACCAAGTATGATAGAGGACAAGGCAAAGGAATTCGTTCTCCCGCCCGCAGATGAAATGCCGATATTGGAACCACGGCTTGAAGAAAAACCTGTCCTGGCCGGTTATCTCATCAAAGGAGCCCGTCGCATCCTGAACATCGGTACCGAGGCAAATCCAGAAACAATGGCAAGCGCCATCCGTGAAGCCTCCCGCCGTCTCTCTGCCGCCCGGTTCCTCCTCGAGGACCATCCAGATCGTCAAACCGGTACAAAATCCACGGTCCCGGAATGGCCCCAGCATCTCAAACCCGAAAACCAGGCCGCCTTCCACGAATGGGTCCGGGCGTTCTTCAGGCGGGTCTTCCAGCTCGGGAAACAGCCCGATACGCCGTTCATCCCATTGGACGCCCCAATCGTGAAGGGCCTGGCAATTTTCGCCGCCAAGAGTGGGGAAACCAGTTTTTACGGCGCTTGGACGGCCGCAAGCGGCGTCTTCATCGGCTGGATGCGAATCCAGCCGCAGATTTCGGGAATTGACTCAGATTACGCAGTCGGCGAGATTCTGGGAAGGACGATCTTCGAAGCGGTCTCAATCGACCTGAGCGGCCATGCGGCCGTCGACAGGTTCGTCCGGCTTCTGGAAGAAGCGGCGTGGGATTTGGGACTGGCTGGCGGATGAACGCGCTAGCCGGCGCAGAGGCGCCGGCACCGGCGCGTCCTCGGGCCGCACGGCCAGAAGTTGCCCGACGGCGAAGCCGGCGGCTTGGCGGGTTTCGGGCCTGGAAATAATCCCCAAGCAGGCTCCCTGAAGGCCGGAATCGGGCCGGAGACCGTGGCGCTGGGACGAAAAGAACTGCTGCCGTGGCTCCGAACTCGTTCAAGTATCACCGTCAATCTTTATTGCCGTCGTGAGCGAGGCCAAGCGTTCAGCTTGGCCGAAGCGAGCAAATCGCAGGCATAATCGGTCAAGAACATCGAAGGGGGGCGTGGTGAATAATCCCCCGCCCACAAGCGGATATCGAGATCCAAAACGCGGCCTTCCCTAACAAGCTGCCCAAGCTATCCAAATTAAAATCAATCCTATTTCAATAATAGTTGGTGAGGAAAAATTTCAAGTTATAATCAGGATTCATCATTAGTCATTGTCGAACGCCTTTATCGGAGGGATACTTTATATAGGCCAAATTGAAAAACGAAAAATGCAAATACCCATCAACGGAATTTCTAAATACCACTTTAAAATCACCGTCAGAGAAAAAATCGAGTCTATATAAAGAAAATAACAGTATTCGAGCGATCTACTTTATTAAAATAATCCAATCGGAGAGAAGAAAATGTTTGGACTTTAACAATGCAAATATGATAATTATTGTTTCTATCCATATAGATAATAATGTATAAATAACCTATAATTGACCGTTAGAAAAACGGCCATTTATACTTTTCTGGAAACTTTTCCCGAAACGGTTTTCAATCACCTCTTCGTTGTAAACTCGAAGTGGTTCCAATGAACAGCAAATCAAAACGTGGATGGGTTGTTCTCGGTACATGCTTTCTGATGCTCTCTGGTGCGTTCTCGCCCCTGAACGCCGTCGGTGGCGGGACTGGCAACTTCCCGGCGCCCTCGGGAACCGACTGGACGATATCGAACGACACCCATGTCTGGAACGAGACGATCATCCTCGACGGCAACCTCATTGTCACTTCCGGCGGGAACCTGACGCTCGAAAACGTCACGATCCTATTCAACTGCTCATCGAACGGCCAATACCGCCTCGAAGTGATGGACGGCGGCCAGCTTCATATCTCCGACGAAAACGGCACCCCATCCGTCATCGCCTCGAACACCGAAAACGCCTATAAGTTCTGGATCCAGGACGGGGCGACCGCAGATATCTCGGGCACGGTCATCACCGGTTGCGGCTATTCGAGCTGGAACGGCGGAACCAACAACAACACCGGCCTGTGGATCAATTCCGCGAACGTGACGATTTCGGACTGCAACATCTCCGGAAACTACATCGGTATTTACATCCATGACACGACCAGCGTCGGCATCTCGTCCTGTCTCATCTCCTCGAACACATACGGCATCTACATCAACGATTCCAAAGACCTGGTCATCATGGGCAATGTCATCCAAGAATGCAGCGGAAGCGGTATCTATGTCGATTCTACCGGCTACAATACAATCCAGCACGAAAACCTGATTTTCTGCGACGATTTCAACGACGGCGATCTTAGCGACTGGAACATATCGACAACAGGAAATGGCGTCCTGGAACTTTCAAACGCGCATTATGTCAGCGCCGACAAGTCGCTATACATGCATGCCCCGGGAAACAGCAAAGCATTCGCCAGGTCCCCGAAATTCAGCTTTGACGATGACCAACCGTACAATCTGTCGACCTATTTCTATCTCCCGCACGGCAACAACCACTGGCTGTATATCATCGCCAGCGGCCATGTCCGATGCGTCATAGACTATGGAGGCGACGTCAAGACATGTTATGATGGCTCGTCCCATCTGGTAAAAACGCTTGGTTCCGGTGCATGGTACAGCCTAAGATTCGAGGCCCATCCTTCGAACAGCACCTACGATGTCTATATTAATGGCAATTACTGCCAGACCGCCGAGTTCGACGAATCGGATTCCTGGGACGAAATCCAGATGGGTGACGACACGGAGGACGGCTCCAACTACGGGTCCATGTACTGGGACGACCTCAAGCTCGGAAACATCACGACTTCAACCGTGTATTATTCATATAATATAGACATAAGCAACAACCAGATCGACGATTGCGGAATCGGCGTCTATTCTCATAAGGCGGTTTTCGTAAACATGAGTTCGAACCAGATCACAGATTGCACCTACGGTATCAAGGCCAAAGAGGCCACGCCTCTAACCAACTCCAATACAATCACGAATTCGACAACCGGAATCATCATCGAGGACGGTTTCCTGTATGAAGGGGAGGTAACAGGCGAAAGGGAGTGCGTCGTGGACACGGAAGGAACCGTCAGCATCGAAGTGCCCGGAGGGGCGGAGATCATCGACGCCTCCTTCGACATCACCGGTGGCTCTCTCGAGAAGGAAAAGGTTATAAATCACACAACCTTTAATGATTCGGAGGTCTCCGAAAAACAATCGATTAATACTTCCGATGGGGAGATAAAGCTGATGGATTCCGACACCTGGACCCAGACCACATATGCGGATTTCAACATGGCAAGTGTTCTTTCGAACGTGGATATCAACAGCACCCAAGGCGATATAACGCTCAGCACGTCGGAACAACTGGATCAAAGCAACAGCTACTCGCCGAATGCTTATAATGCGCTCTGGAACAATCAATACATCGGCCAGTCTTTCGTGCCCTCTTCGACCGGCTGGTGCACACAAGTCGAGATGATGATATATAAAATCGGGAATCCGGCAGTGAACCTGGAACTCAGGATATATGCCACCTCCAATGGGCTCCCGACCGGAGCTGCCCTGGCCAGCAAGACCGTGACACCGGGAGATGTCGGTTCAACCAGCGGGATTTGGAGGACATTCACGTTCAGTAGCCCGGCGACATTGTCTTCAGGGACTACTTATGCGGTGTGCGCGTGGAGCACATCGACCAACATCAATAATGCCTATGGATGGGAAGCATCCGTCAGCAACACCGGTTACGCCGCCGGAACGCTTGTATATTCAACAAATCAGGGTGGTAGCTGGAGCAACGCCGGCTATGACAATCCTTTCAAGACATATGTCAAATATTACTGTTCATCAGGATATCTGATTTCCACGGTCTTCGACAGCTACGGCAATTCCGATTGGGGGACGGTCTCATGGTCCAGTAATGTCCCAAGCGGGACAAGTCTTGTTATAAAGTCTAGGAGCGGAGGTACATCAGCTCCGGATGGAACATGGAGCAATTGGGCGAGCGAAACCAATGGCCAAAGTACCGGCGATCCAAGTTCAAGATATCTCCAGTATAAGGTCGAATTGACTCCAAGCGGGGGAACATCCACATCATCGCTTCAGAGCATCTCGGTTCAATTTGCGCCGGGCGGGGGAATGCTCCAGTCGATAGGAACCTCGGATGAGTTCAATATTACAGCAGTGAATATTACCGGGGATTATACTACGGGCGATGGCACCTTGACGCTTTATGTCAGGAATGGGCCAGGGAACTCTTGGCACCAACTCAACTTTTCGGAAAGATATAATTTTAGTGATGTCGGGAAGATTCTAGCCTACAAAGTAGAAATCTCGAAGAACGTTTCCTCCCTGTTCATATATCAATTAAACATTACCTATTATATTCAAAGCCGCCTGACCAATGTCTCATTGAAAATCGGCCAGGATGAAATAAAAGATTGGAATTCAACAGGGGAATTCTATAACCTGACTTCCAAGCTGTCAAACCACGCCATCGTCACTAAAATGAATGATGCATTGAAGGAGCAATATATACAGTCGGTCAATTATATAACTCTCAATTTTGGATCGTTGACAGCAGGGGAAATCCAGATCACTAGTATCTCCATGACCTACTACATCCTGAGTCTCAGGGGTGACACGATAGAGAACGTCACGGACTCTGGTGTTGAGTTGAAGAATTCCAAGGCATCTATTGCCGTGCTAAGCTTTGATGGGGTGTCGGACCCCAAGGTGAACATGAATAACAGCAATATAACTTCGATAGGATGTAATCTGCTCCCAAATGATGTTAGTGTTGATTCATCCTCGATTATTTATTTTATTAATTATCTTGAAATCCAATTACAGAATAGAGATGGGTTGTCTATTTATGGAGGATACCTTTTATTACAAGAAAACGATGGTCTGGTAGTATTTAATAGAACATTAAATTCAGGATATGCTCTCATTCAAGCTCGATATGCAACCAAGGATTCAATGGGTACAACCATCTATACACCACATAATATTACAGCCCAGAAATATAATATTACGAAGTACGATAGTGAAATATTGAATCAAAATCGTAATATCATTTTCACAATGCCAAGGCTGGATCTTACTGTAATTAATCTCACCAATTCTGACGATTATCCCCTAATTAATGAAACTTTGACCATCAATACAACTATATATAATGATGGATATGAAAATTGTACTTCAGCGTTCACAGTCAGTTTTTATATTAATGATACAATTGATGAGATCCTTATAGAGAATAGAACTGTAAATACATTGAATGCTTGGAGCGAAATTAATCTTCAAAATATCAATTTTACATTCTCCGATATCGGATATAAAATTTTATGTGTGAGGATTGATAACGAAAAGAATGTTACTGAGGACGACAATATGAACAATTTGATTTTTCATAAAATACTTGTTTGTGATGAGAAAAAGGATGACTGGATTGTTGAAACGGAAACAGAATATGACGGCAAGGTCATTATGGCAGAAAGATGTTTCGTTTCATCGGAATTAATTATTAACAATGGAATCCTTGAACTAGCAACAGGAAACCTTGAAATCTCGTCGAACGGTGTTCTTCAAGCGAATAAAACAACGATCGCGGGGAATAATATTCTTAATTACGGCGAAGTTGATCTCACTGCCATATATCTAAATATTACTGGAGACCTTCAAATAAATGATGGTGCAGAAATGTATATTGATAATTCAACTATTAAAATGAACAATGAATGGATAGGTCAACACAATATCTCACTCAATCAAACATCGAATCTAACAATAAATAACACACTCATTCATTCTGGAATCGAAGAAACATATTTCGACTTTTTAATTAAAGGAAACGCAAGAATCACCAATACAACGGTCACCGAAATGAATCATGGGCTGATAATCGAAACAAACTTGATCTATATCGACAATGTTAGAATCCAACATTGTAATGAATATGGAATGCAAATTATTTCATCAAATATATCAATTCACAATACAACAATTGGTTACAATAAGTTTTATGATGCCCGAATTGTAAATTCATCATTAATTTTTTCAGATTGTGAAATAAATTATTCAAATATGAAAATAGACAATGGATCATATATTGCTAAGAGTATGATGACAATTCATGTTATTAATGAAACCGATTGTAATATTTCCGGCGCACAAGTACTCATTAAAAATCTAGATCAAGAATTGATATTTGATGGAAGAACTAACTCAGATGGATTTGTTACTTTTTTCGATACAATAATACAAACAGGAAATTCAAGCGGGCAACAAAAAATAACTTATATAAAAACACCTTTGACTGTGATTGTAACAAAAGGAAATATATCTAATGTAACTAAAACAAGAAATTTATATAATAATAACATTACACATGATTTTTTAGTTATGCTTAGAGATGATAACGAATGGAATCACATATCTATTCGCCATCTATCAATGAAAATACCTAATGGCATTATAGGAGCTTTTTCCTGTGGTGAAGCTCAAGCAGGTATGACATTTTGTGCTCATGTTTATAATAATGATACAGGACCAATTATATTTCAACTCAACAGCACAAATATAACAACAAACGAAAATGATTTGAATGATATATTTTATGATGTGAAAATTTATAATGAAAGTGGGATCCACGTCGGGTACCAAAATTGGTCTGGATATGGCTCGGTTTATATCCAATCTGTTATTGTTCCAAATGGACACTATGATATAATATGGAAATATTATAATAATGGGGATGGAAGCGAATTAAACATAGATTGTTCTTTAAATAAATTTATTTTTCTTTCAGTTGATGCAAGGCTTATCAATACGGAATCTCTAGAATTCCCAAAATCATGCTCGTATTCAATGAACCTTAGTTATATATGGGATAATCCAAGAGATATCTATTTGCATGGATACACACATTCTGTAATAAATGATTGCAACGATAGTAGTCATATATCAAATCTTTTTGCCTTGAATAATACATATATTAATACAAACACCATTAATGGTAATCCATTATATGCTAATAGTATTTTTGGATATTATTTAGGAAATAATAGCTCATCGCATAATGTTCGATATGATCTCGTTATCTCGTCAAACAATAATGGATTTGATTATTCACAAGATACATTCTTAGTAAGATTAAATTATGATGGATGGAAGAATCCAGATTACAATGATCTGGATCATGATGGATTATCAGATTCTTCGGAGAATGGTCAAACACAAGAGGGAGATGCTGGAGGTAGAGCCGATCTTAATTTACAATATCCTTATGTTTATATGAATGATGCAGAATATTCTCATAAATATCAAGGATGGCAAGAGGGAAAAAGTGCTCAATATGGTTCCACGATTTATTGGTCCCAAGGATATTGCACAATACGCCGTGATATTGCTCTATATATTTGGTTGCCAAACTCAAAAGACTATTCGAAAGTTAAGATCGGCTTTTCAAAAGAATTTTCTTCATATGATTGGTTAGGTTGGCGTGAAAAAGCGAAAACAACAGGGAAGGAAGCTGATAGTTGTACTCTGACTTTATCTATTGACTCTGATGCTCCAATTATGTTTTTTACGATTTCATATTATAGTTCAATGGGTGTAAAAAGTGGTATTGTACAAACAGTCTATGTCATCCTAGACCTCGAAATATTAAATTATCTCGACAGTGAATGGGGAAATTATAAGACCAATTTACCGAAATATGCACTCAAAAGCTATATGTATGATCAATGGAGTGCAACACCATATCCCTTTTCTAAAACAATAATATATTCCAATTATCAAACAAGTTATCCAAATAGGCATTATGAAAAGGAATATTTATTAAATCCAATCAATAAAGATGTTTATCAAAATGCAGTAAAAATATGTTATGGAGCAACAGATATCGATACTGCGATATTAAGAATAGGAAAATTTACTGAAAATATAATCTATTATACAGGCAATCCTCACTTTTCTGGTGAATATAAATTACAGGAATTATGCACTCAGTGGATTACTGATTCACGTATTACTGAAATAATGGATAATGGAAAAGAACTCCAATTAATCAATGGACAATGTTTGGATTATGCTTCAATGGTTTGTGGTTTTGCACGAGCGGTAGGAATCCCCGCTCGGGATGTTTATGGAGTTTATTGCCATAATTGGAATTATCACGTCTGGACGGAATATTGGTCTGGAAATAGTTGGGTTGTATATGATGCATGCGACGTGGATTTAACGCATACCTATACTACCATACCGATTAAAGATCTCGAGTGGGATACTACTTCAGGAGCCGTAGCGATAGGTAAATCAACACGACAAAATTATAAATTTGGTTATGATGTACCAATTAATTCGTATGATTCTGAGGGGATTTTTATTGGATCACCAAACTGGAATTCTGATGATAATTATATTATAGGAACGAATGATGAGAAGTATAATGAACAGATATCTCCAAGTACCTATGATATAATAAATATAATGGTGGAATATAATTGAATAAACAACTTTATTATTTTTACACAACTCCTATTT
>Ga0233425_10006021_pt1 | contig 18471 bp, 20 predicted proteins | sample Watercolumn_Towu_2_FD_181712 | JGI IMG/M metagenome (GOLD analysis project Ga0233425, IMG submission 181712) | Freshwater microbial communities from Lake Towuti, South Sulawesi, Indonesia - Watercolumn_Towuti2014_140_MG | ecosystem: Environmental > Aquatic > Freshwater > Lake | place... | reverse complement strand
TTCTTCCCATCCACTAATCATACAGTCTTCTTGACCCCTTGAAAAGCTCTCTTTTACCATTATCTGAAGCCATGTTATACTCATTCAAGCTCATCTTTTCACCCACACGACTTCACGATGAGCCATAGTTTTTATGAATGGCCTTATCGAATACATGACTACAGCCGAACATATCAATAGACTGAACAAGGCCTTGACCATCAAAGATTTCCCGATTCTTTATGAAGAAATGATCAAACTGATAGAGAGAGTTCTTAATTTAAGCGAGGGATTCCAAGAATCAGCAATAATGTCATAAAAATACCCGCTATCGGCATTTTGCAATGGGATCATTGCCCATCGCTCTCAATCCCTGTTGCGATGATAGTCAACCTGACCTTTTCAGGGGCAAAACGCTTGTCAATTTTAGCTCCAAAAATAAACAGGCATTCAGGGGTGGCAGCATGATAAATCCTCGATGCTATATCAGTCACAGCATCTAACGACAGATTTTCACCTGCCGTTATGTTCAGGATTATGCCCTTTGCCCTATACAGAGAAGACTGCCCATGCTGAAAGAAGATAACGCTTCATTAACCGCAGCCAATGGGCTACCACTCCCGGAGCCCATCCAGCGATCACCACTGAAGTTCATAATGACATTTATATTCTTTGGGTCATAAGCGATCAAATACCGATTTTTTGCCGAACTGCTGAAGCTTCTTACCTCTCTGTTTATCTTCTTCATCAAATCATTGCCGCTTATTCTCTGCATAGCCACCTCCTGATGATGCCAGACGATACTTATACCAGACTGGGCTGACAGCATTATGTCATGGCAATAAATAATTCATGGCTGACATCCTGCTGTCAGGCGCGGATTGTATGATATAAGCATGAAAACAAATACCGAGAATAACATCATCAAGCTGTTTAAGCAGTGGGCAAAATGGTATAGGGCTGAGTTTGAGGAGTTTGCAGCCATAGCGCCGGAACAGGTCCAGGAGCAGATAGACTTCATCGAAAATTATCTAAACGCCATGCTCATGGAGCAGCCTGAAAATGAGAAACGCAAATGGGCAGAGCAGTTTTTTGAAGTCCAAAAGGCCTGCCTTGATGAGGATACTTTTCAGCTTCAATTCATGGGCGGCCTGTCTTATGGCACGCTGTATGTCAGAGATATCTCAGAGCCAGACCTGAGCACTGTTTACGACCTGACAGAGTTCGAGACCATCACCATAGACAGAGGCGATGGCAAAGACTGGACTAAACAGGATATCAAAGCCATATTGAGGGATATCCGGGATGATCTTGAATTCGACTTCAACAAGGTTTCGCTTAAACACAGCCTTGAATGCAACGCACTTAATATCAACTGCCGTATCAGGGAATGAAGGAGCAGGGGATGATTGATCGCCGGATGTTCTTAAAGGGTATCATTGGAGTTGGTATTACTGCTGATTATCTGCCGATTCCTGGGATAACTGACAGCTATAACGCTCGAAACAATTATGTGTCCGGACTTCAGGAGACTAAGCTCACATTGGTGGTTAAGGTTGATGAGGTGATTCATTATAAAGAGACCGCCGAATTTGACGTATGCGGCAGATGCATCATGAATTTTGAGCCTGTGCCTGTTGAAGTTCGCTTTTTTATAGATGACGAAGATATGAGCGCTCCCACGCCTTCCGACTTCAGAGAAGGCGACATGTTTATAATGACGGGGCCTGTAAATTTATTTGCGGGTATGGGTAATTGCATATATATGGTCGCCCCGGAAGTAAAGCATATTGAGCATGTTCTGACCGCAAAGGAAATAGACGAGATTCAAAGGTGTTTTAGCAACGCATAAATTGTACAAGACAGTGACATTACAGATATTGAGGCTGCCATTGTAACGCTAAGAGAAAAGAAGGTTTCTGGGCAATTTGCCTGCATTCTGTATTCGGGGATAACCCTCTGCAGTATTTTCCATGACGATTTCATGACAGTCTGATAAAATAATTTATCAGGAGGTAATACCATGCAGGCAACATTACAGAAGCAGGCAAAAAAGGCCATAGACAATCTACCTGAAGACAAACTGAAGGTGGTAATTGATTTCATGGGGTATCTGCAGGCTAAGGAGAAGATTCCCAATGCCCTGACGCAGGCAACATTCAGGAAGACTGACGCCGGCAAAAATCTGACAAAGCATAAAAGCGTAGACGATTTTTTCTCAAAAATGGGCATGTAATGCTCATATTCCGAACTACAGGGCAATTCAAGAAAGACTTCAAAATAGCGCAGAAGCGCGGGCTTAATCTTCAGAAGTTGCGGGAAGTTATGACAATGCTTGTTAATGAGCAGCCATTACCGGCCCGCAACAGAAACCATGTTCTATCCGGCAGATTTAAAGGCCGCCATGAATGTCATATTGCACCAGACTGGCTGCTCATTTATAAAACAGACCTTGAGGCCAATGAGATCATTTTCGAGCGTACCGGCACACATGCCGATCTTTTCGAGTAGCACAGGAAGCCGATCCGCCTCAGACTGATAGAGCCTTAATAAAGGTTGTTATCATCTGATAAAATACCACATGGACAATGTCACTCTTCTCGGCCTGACTGCAGGGGCGCTCACAACCATCTCATTTGTACCTCAGGTGATAAGGACATGGCGCACGAGATCCACAAGGGACATATCTGCAGGCATGTTCGCAACATTCTGCACAGGCATCCTTCTCTGGGCTCTATACGGATTTGCAATCGGCTCTATGCCGGTGATCATCACAAATGTGATAACTTTTGTCCTTGCCTCAATAATACTCGTACTTAAGCTCAAGCACGGATAGCCCAATTTCTTGATTTTCACTCATGCCAAACCATAAAATTAGGGACCATGAACATAACCGTCCTTAACAATAAGACCATTCAGTCCGAACCCGGGAAAAGCCTGTATCAGACCCTCAGGGACAACGGCATATATCTCACAGCCTCATGCGGCGGCAAGGGTGTCTGCGGCAAATGCAGGGTAAAGGTACATTCAGGGAATTTCAGGACCGAGTCGTCAGCAAAGCTGAAGAAGAAAGAGATCGGTGAGGGCCTGGTCCTTGCATGCACCACATTCCCGGATGAGGATATGACAATAGAGGTCCCTGAGGACTCCAGGCTTGTTATAGGCGACAAGATCGCCGTATCAAAGGCCAGGAACCTTCTGGAGCATCTCAGGGCAGAGGAGCCGCAGCTTACCCCGCAGGTCAGAAAAGTGCTCCTTTCCATGATGCCTCCAACGATCGAGGACAATATCAGCGACCTTGAACGCATCAGGCGCGCACTTGCAGAAAATGACATTAACGAGATGAGGTTTTCACACGGCTTCATGCAGCAGATGGCCAAGGTCCTGAGAAAGCACAACTGGAACATTCACCTGACCTATACCGAAAATAATGAGGCAATATCTTTAGTAGCTCCTGACCGGGAGAGACATTACGGGCTGGCAGTTGACATTGGAACGACCACGGTCGTCGTATATCTTGTGGACTGCACGGACGGGACACTTGTTGACACCGGGGTGACATACAACTCGCAGATGCGGCTCGGCGATGATGTGATAACAAGGATAATCAATGCCACCGAGGGCAATGAGCTCACCGCGCTCAGAGACGCGGCAATCGACGACATCAACGGCCTGACAGCACCCATGATCGAGAAGGACAATATAAACAGGGATGATATTGACTGCGTGATCATCTCGGGCAACACGACAATGTCCCAGCTCTTCTGGGGGCTTGATCCCTCCTCAATACGGGAGGAGCCGTACATACCTACAGTGAACACATATCCCGTATGGAGGGCCGGCACTGCAAGACTGATGATAAACAGCCAGGCCCCTGTATATACCATGCCATGCGTGGGAAGTTATGTAGGAGGCGACATAACAGCAGGAGTTCTTGCGTCGAAGATGCACAAAAGTCCGGAGATAGCGCTCTTCATGGATATCGGCACTAACGGCGAAATAGTGGTCGGCAACAATGAATGGCTGATAACTGCCGCTACATCTGCAGGCCCCTGCTTCGAAGGCAGCGGCATCAGGCATGGCATGCGCGCAACAGAAGGTGCAATCGAGTCAGTGAAGATAGACCCGGAAACATATGAGGTTGAGCTCGGCGTTATCGGGAATGTGCAGCCTGCCGGCATATGCGGCTCAGGCATGATAGATGCCATATCAGGACTCTTCCGCGCCGGCATCATAGACCAGAAGGGCAAGTTCGTGAAGGGCCTGAACACAGACAGGATTCGCATCGAGGATGAAGGGCCTGAGTTCATACTCCACAGGGGCGAGATGAAGGATGTGGTGCTCACTGAAGTCGACATCGAGAACATTCTCCGCGCCAAGGCAGCAATATATGCCGGCATGTCTGTGCTTCTAAAGGAGGTCGGACTCAGCCTTGACATTGTGGAGCGGGTCTATATTGCAGGCGGATTCGGAAACTACCTTAACATTGAGAAGGCGATAATGATAGGTATGCTTCCTGACATGCCTAAGGAGAAGTTCTCGTTCATAGGCAACAGTTCCATAGCAGGGGCATATCTCTGTCTGCTTTCCGATAAGATGCGCAGGGAAGCAGAGGATATTGCGAGAAAGATGACATACATAGAACTTTCGGTCTCCCGGGGGTTCATGGATGAATATATGTCTGCGCTCTTCCTGCCGCATACGGACATGGACCTTTTCCCGTCGGTCAAAGAGATGTATAATAACAGGGCATGAGAACAAAGGAGCATCAATAGCCAATGGGCACTTACGATTCAGATTCCATACTCTTTGCAAATGACAACCCCTCCTTTTTGATGTATGTCGGAATTCTTGTAAAGCGGCTCGGGTACAAGGTATTTCTCACGCTCGACGGCATGGAAGCCATTCGCGTGGCAAAGGAGCAGAAGCCTACGATAATCGTCCTGGACTATTCCATACCAAAACTCAACGGCATCTCATGCCTGAGCATGATAAGGTCTGATGCGCTGCTGACAGATACCCCTGTCATCATGCTCGGACCGGAAGACAACAGCCTCTCAAAAAAAGATATTGATGCAATGGATATTCAGGGCTACCTCAGCAAACCCCTGAATGTTAACGACTTCTATGTCGCAATCCAGAAATGCCTGCGCCACTCAGTAAAAAGACGGAATATCAGGGCATCTCTCAGCATAAAGGTGATGATGTCATGGAACGGAAAAGAGATGGAACTCTCGGCTTCAAATCTTTCTGTTGAGGGGATATTCGTGCGGTCCTCCAGTCCTGTTCCGCAGGGGCAGGAGGTCTCACTCGTACTCAGCGTAGATGATGAGGACCCGATAGAACTGAAAGGCATTGTCGTCTCATCACACAGGATCTCCGGAGAGCCGGCATCAGAACCCGGCATGGGGATAAAATTCCGGGACATCCCTGAAGATATCAAATACAGGCTGCACTATTTTGTGATGAAGGAACTTACAAGAGATATAAGCGTGGGCGAAGCAGGAAATACCTGGTTCGACGATTCCCTTTCGGCCTAAACTGTCACAATAATATTATCTATCAGCCTCGTTTTCCCCATCCTTGCTGCTATTGCAAGGAGCAGATCACCCTTAAGCTCTTCAACTTCATCAAGTGTTTTGGGGTCAAATGCAGAAGCATAGTCAACAGAGGTCAAAAGGGGGTCCTGTTTAAGCCTGCTGTTCATGATATCCTTTATCCTTGTCCCAGAGCTTATGCCGCTTTTTATGGCAGCCTCTGCCTCATTGAGTGTTTTCCATAATACGGTGGCAGCAGACCTCTCTTCTCTGCCCAGATAGGCATTACGGGAGCTCATTGCAAGCCCGTCCTCTTCCCTGACAGTCGGGCATACGACGACCTCAAGCCCGAAATTAAGGTCTTTTACAAGCCTCTTAATGACAACGGTCTGCTGAAAATCCTTCTGCCCAAAATATGCCCTTGTAGGCCTTGTGATATTGAAGAGCTTTGCGACAACTGTTGCAACGCCCCTGAAGTGGCCGGGCCTGAAACTGCCGCACATGCGTTCAGTCAGCACTCCTGTTTCAACAAATGTGGAAAAACCATCAGGATATATCAGGGAATCATCCGGAAGAAAGAGTATGTCAACACCCTCATTCCTGAGCTTTTCGATATCAGCCTCTATGGGTCTCGGATAAACGGTCAGATCTTCTGCGGGGCCGAACTGGGCCGGATTTACAAATATGCTTACAGCCGTGATATTGTTCTCTTCCCTTGCCATCCTGACAAGGCTCATATGTCCCTGATGAAGAGCGCCCATCGTCGGCACAAACCCTATAGTCCTGCTGTGCAGAAGGTGCCCCATTGAAGTGTCCTGCATTATCCTCGGTATTCTGATTATCTCCATCAGCTGCCTGTCCCCTTTTCTATTTCGTCCATCAGTGTCCTGAGAAGGTCTTTCTCCTTTACAGTCCTTATGACCCTGCCCTTCCTGAAGAGTATGCCTTTGCCTTTTCCTCCTGCAATGCCGATATCAGCCTCGCGCGCCTCACCCGGACCGTTCACAACGCAGCCCATGACCGCAACCGTGACCGGCCTTTCGATGTCCTTCAGCCCGGACTCTACCTTTGCGGCAATACCCCTTATATCTATCTGGCACCTTCCGCAGGTCGGGCATGAGATTATGTTGGCGCCCTTCTGTCTCAGATTAAGTGATTTGAGTATCTCATAGGCCACCCTCACCTCTTCAGCAGGATCGGCTGAAAGCGATACCCTCATTGTGTCACCGATGCCTTCTGAAAGGAGGATGCCAAGACCTACCGAACTTTTTATTATGCCTGTGAAAGAAGGGCCTGCCTCTGATATGCCTATATGAAGCGGATATCTGAACTTCTTCGAAAAAAGCCTGTAGGCATCAACTGTTGTAGGAACATTCGATGCCTTGAGCGAGACCTTGATCTCCCTGAAATTCAGACCTTCGAGAATATCAATATGCTCAGAAGCGCTCTCTACAAGTGCTTCCGGTGTCGGATGTCCGTATTTTTTCAGCAGCTCCCTTCCAAGAGATCCTGCATTAACCCCTATCCTTATCGGGACATTCCTGTCCCTGCATGCAGACACCAGCTCTGCAACCTTCCACTTTGCTCCGATATTGCCGGGGTTTATCCTCAGCCCGTCTACGCCCTGGCTTATGGCCTCAAGCGCAAGCCTCCAGTCAAAATGTATGTCTGCTATGACAGGTATGGGAGAAGCCTTCCTGATCTTCCCAAGGGTCTCTGCTGCAGCCATGTCAGGCACTGCTATCCTTATGATCTCACATCCTGCCGCTGCAAGTTTTTTTATCTGGCGTATTGTGGCCGCTGCGTCCCTTGTGTCGGTCTTTGTCATGGACTGCACAGAGACCGGACTCCTTCCGCCTACTGCTATACCGCCCAATAATATCTTTTTTGTCTTCTTACGACGGATCTCTGCCATTGGCGCCCTCTCTGCCTGCTTCCTTAATCTCCTGTTTCTTCATGCGATAGAGCCTGACATTTTCTGCATGCTCCTTATCTGTTACGGCAAATCTGTGTGACCTGTCATCCTGTGCAACAAAATAGATATACGGGACCTTGTCCGGATTAAGCGCTGCTACTATTGACTTTAGTCCGGGAGAAGCGATCGGACCGGGAGGAAGCCCCTTTATAACATATGTGTTGTAGGGAGTCCTTCTCTTAAGGTCGGCAAGCGTGATCTTTTCCTTTGAGCTCTTGATCCCATAAATAGCGGTGGGGTCTGCCTGAAGGATCATGTTCCTTCTCAGCCTGTTGTGATAGACCGCAGATATTGTGTTCCGCTCGGAATCAATGACAGCCTCCTTTTCTATGATAGAGGCGAGAGTCAGCACCTGGGTTTCGTTCATGCCGAGATCCTGCATGCGTCTGTTCAGCTCTTCTGTGAACTTCTCCCTCATCTTGGATATCATCATGTCCAGTGCTTCTTCAGGCTCCATGCCCTTCGGGATCAGGTATGTGTCAGGGAAGATATACCCTTCTGCTGTAGGCGCCTTTATCCTGTGATATGAGAGGAACTCCGGGTCTGAGACCAATTTCCTGAAACTGTCTGCAGAGATTATGCCGGTCTTTGCAAAGGCCTCGGCTATCTCGGGGATCGAATCTCCTTCGAGCACCTTCACCTCATACTCTATGATCCTGCCGCTCCGGAGTATCTTCAGTATCTCTACCGGCGTCATTCCTGTCCAGAGAGAATAGTAGCCTGCCCTGATCTTTCTGTCAGCTCCTGTAAGCCTTCCAAGGAGCAGAAATACCCTGCTGTCCCTTATCAGATTGCTCTTCTTAAGCATATCCGAGGCCTGCCTGAAACTTGAACCCTTCTGCACAAGTATCTCGATGCTCTCATTGTCTCTCTGGACAGGCAAAAAAAGTTCGAGCAATACATAAAGCACAAAAAGGGAGAACGAGATCAGCAGCATAAACAGAAGGTTCTTTTTCATATAGGGGTAGGATGCCAGAATTTCAGGATTATTGTAAAGGAATGAGAGATAAAGCGGGGCATTGCCCCGCTTCATCATTCGGATATTTTTAGTACATTCCGCCCATGCCGCCGCCAGGAGGCATTGCAGGCATTTCAGGCTTCTCCTCAGGCAGATCAGTGATCATAACAGAGGTGGTGAGCATGAGGGATGCAACGGATGATGCGTTCTGGAGCGCGCATCTTGTGACCTTTGTCGGATCAACAATGCCGGCCTTCAGCATATCCACATATTCCTCAGCCCCTGCATTGAAGCCGTAGTTGGCATCCTTGGAGTTCTTCACCTTCTCGACAATAACAGAAGGCTCAAGGCCCGTGTTATTGATGATCTGGCGGATGGGCTCCTCAAGCGCCCTCTTGATTATGTCAACGCCAACCTGCTGGTCGTGGTTGTCAAGCTTCAGGCCCTTAAGAGCGCTGATGCAGCGAATGAGAGCAACGCCGCCGCCGGGCACAATGCCCTCTTCAACAGCAGCCCTTGTCGCATGGAGAGCGTCCTCGACCCTTGCCTTCTTCTCCTTCATCTCGGTCTCGGTTGCAGCGCCTACATTTATGACAGCAACACCGCCAACTATCTTGGCCAGCCTCTCCTGGAGCTTCTCCCTGTCGTAATCAGAGGTAGTCTCATCGATCTGGGCCTTTATCAGCTTTACCCTGCCCTCGATCTTCTTGGGATCGCCTGCACCCTCGACAATAGTAGTGTTCTCCTTGTCTACGGTGATCTTCTTTGCCCTTCCGAGATCTGTCAGCTTTACGGTCTCGAGCTTGATGCCGAGGTCTTCAGATATAACAGTACCGCCGGTGAGGATCGCGATGTCCTCAAGCATTGCCTTTCTCCTGTCGCCAAAACCGGGGGCCTTCACTGCGCATACCTGAATGGTGCCGCGGAGCTTGTTCACGACGAGTGTTGCAAGGGCCTCGCCCTCAACCTCTTCAGCAATTATCATGAGCGGCCTGCCCATCTTTGCGGTCTGTTCGAGGATAGGAAGGAGGTCCTTCATGGAGGATATCTTCTTCTCGTTGATGAGAATGAAGGCGTCATCGAGGTTGCACTCCATCCTTTCAGGGTCTGTCACAAAATAAGGCGAGCTGTAGCCCCTGTCAAACTGCATTCCCTCAACAACATCGAGGGATGTTGTCATGCTTTTTGCCTCTTCAACGGTTATAACGCCGTCCTTGCCGACCTTGTCCATTGCATCAGCGATCAACTCTCCGATGGTGGAGTCGTTGTTGGCAGAGATGGTTCCGACCTGTGCTATCTCCTTCTTGTCCTGCACAGGCCTGCTTATCTTCTTAAGCTCTCCGACTATCGTCTCGACCGCCTTCTCAACTCCCCTCTTTATGTCCATGGGGTTCGAGCCTGCGACAACATGCTTTATGCCGCCGCTGTATATTGCGTATGCAAGTACGGTTGCAGTTGTTGTGCCGTCTCCTGCAACATCCGATGTCTTGCTTGCGACCTCGCGGACGAGCTGCGCTCCCATATTCTCATATGGGTCCTTAAGCTCGATCTCTTTTGCTACCGTGACGCCGTCCTTTGTGATGGTCGGTGCGCCGTATTTCTTGTCTATCACGACATTCTTGCCCTTGGGGCCGAGTGTGGCCTTTACTGCATCAGTAAGAAGGCTGACGCCCTTGAGCATCGAACTCCTTGCTGCCTCATCAAAGAGAAGCTGTTTTGCCATGTTCTTATATCCTCCTGAATAGATTTTTAATTGGGTTGTTTACTCGATGATGCCGAGAATATCTTCTTCCTTGACTATAAGATAGTCTGTGCCGTCTATGTTCACCTTTGAACCTGAATACTTATCGAACAGAACAGTATTTCCTACCTTGAGTTCCTTTACCTCTGAGCCTACAGCCTCGATCTTGCCCCTCTGGGGCTTCTCCTTTGCAGAATCAGGTATATATATCCCGCCTGCAGTCTTTTCTCCGTCTTCAGAGTAGGATACGAATACCCTGTCCTTGAGTGGTTTAAACTTCATAGCATTTCTCCTTTCTGTTGATATGAGTTAGTGGTTATTAGCACTCAATGCTGGTGAGTGCTAATATACAAAATTCCCCGGAATTATTGCAAGGGGAATCACAAAATAAAGAAGGCGGGAAGTATAAAACCTCTCCCGCCTCTTTCTTAACTCCTTATAATCGTGTGATTATTAGGTCATGGTCTTCTTTTTTGCAGCAAGGAAATTATCGATTGCCTCTCTGTAGAAATCGGCCTTGCTTCTTATCTCCTGAGGGATCCTGTTATCATAAAGCTTCTGGCCCTCTTTAACTTCCGCAGCAAAAACATCAAAAAAGTTTCCACGCCTGATCGATTCTTCCACCTTCCCGGAATTATAAAGATATATGTCATTAATAATTGTTCTCGCAAGCCTTTTTGCCTTTTCAGTGAATTCGTCAGTCTTTTCCTCTGCAGGTGCAGTTGGAGGTGTCTGGACAGCAGGCTGCGGCTTTGAAGGTGCCTCTGCAGGAATCGGGGCTGAAGACGGCTGGGGAGTGGGTTGAACTTCCGGGCCAGCCGCAGGGGTTGCAGGCTTTTCCTGTTCTGCAGGTGCTCCGTTCTTTATCCTTTCGATAGAACCGAGAAGCCTTGTCGAAAGCTCGTGTTCTTCAATATAGTCGTCAGCACCATAAAGAGAGACCGGTTCCCGCCTGTATTTTGTCTTGTCATATATTGAAGGCACCAGAATGAGCTTTATATCCCTGGTCTCCGGCCTTGCCTTAAGCCTCTTGCATACCTCGAATCCATAGATCTTTGGAAGTGCCACCTCAACAATGCAGAATAACGGCAGCTCTTTAAGCGCCTTTACCATGGCATCTATACCATCGCCCGATACTACAGTTCTGTAACCTGCTCCATTCAACAGACTGTTAAGGTTCTCAACGACCGAAGGATTTGAGTGAGCAATAAGGACCTTCTTTTCATCAAGGGCCTTCTTTTCCTGGACAGCCGGCTTCTTCACAAGGAGAACAGTGCCGCATTTGGGACATTTGAATCTCACGCCCTGAGGCGAGAGCTTTGCGTCATCGACCTTGAGTTTTGTTTTGCATTTCGGGCATACAACTACCACTTGTTTGACCTCCTTGGCCGCCACAATTTGATAAAAACAAGCCCGGCCAGAAATCCTCCCAGATGGGCAAACCAGGCAATGCCCCCCTGATTACTGATGCCACTGGCAAGCAGGCCGTTAATAACCTGTATAATAGCCCAAAATCCAATAACTATCAAGGCAGGGACCTTTATGGTCTGAACAAAAAATCCGAGAAAAATCAGGGTATGGACCCTGGCATAAGGGAACAGCAGCAGGTAAGCGCCGAGAATCCCGGAGACAGCTCCGCTTGCTCCGATCATAGGTATTGCTGAGCCTGGGGCTGACAGAGCATGTGAATATGCTGCTATAACCCCGCATAAGAGATAAAAGAATATGAACCTGACATGCCCAAGCGAATCCTCGATATTATTGCCGAATATCCAGAGATAGAGCATATTTCCGAACAGATGAAAGAATCCGCCATGCATGAACATTGCGGTAAAGATCGTCAGCGCCGGATGTATCGGCTGGGCAGATTCGAAGGTTAAAATGCTGCTCGGGATCGCTCCATATGCCATTACGGCATCCCTGCCCCCTGTCTCAAGCCCCAGCTGCATGATAAAGACAATGATATTTGCAAGGATGATGCCGATAGTCACAAACGGGAAAGTTGAAGAAGGATTGTCATCCTTATATGGGAACATCCGGCGGCCTTAACAGCAAAGGGACCGGATAGCGGATACCCGGCCCCTTTGCTGTCTCTTCCCTGCAGTATGCACTCTGCCCTTAATACCCCGAGATATAATCCTTGAGATAGTGTATCTCTGTCTTCATTTTGTGTACCTGTGAAAGCACGATGTCCCTGATAGAGAGCATGCCTGATATATGGTCTTTCTCGACTACAGGCAGATGTCTTATGTTCTTCTCCACCATGACAGACATAACACTGTTAAGATCATCATCAACCTCGGCCACCATCAGGTCCCTGGTCATTCCCTCATTGATCTGGATCTCGCGGAACTTCCTGCCCCCTTTGGATATATAGCATTTGACAACATCACGCTCAGTGAATATTCCCATCGGCTTGCCCTGTTCAGTCACAATAATAGCGCTGATCTTTTTGCTGTGCATGAAATGGATAGCATCCTCAACAGAACTTGCAGCGTCCATCGAAAAAACCTCCGTCCCTTTTGTTGCCAACAGCTCTTTTACTTTCATCTCAACCTCCTCTTTATTAGGCCTGATAACAGCCTTATCAATAATTTACAAGGACCTTAAGAAATTTCTCGTTCATCCTTCTGACATTAAGCGCAGCAACTATTGCAATGTTCTTGACCACCTTAAGCATGAGATGCGGTTCATCATCAAGCAGCCCCTCAAATGCGCCCTTTGGAAAGAGGATCAGCTCAGAACTCTCGAGCGCCGAAGCATCAGTAGCGTGGACCGTTCTTTCGAGAAGAGCTATCTCTCCCAGGAAATTCCCGGGGTTCAGCATAACGAGCGTCTGTTTCCAGCCGTCAGCAGTTATCTTTGAGACCTCGATCCTTCCGCTCCTGATCATATAAATGCCGCTGCATGACTCCTCCTCCCTGAATACATGCTCGCCCTTCTGCACCTTGATCGTCTGCATTATGCCTGCTATCCTCTTAAGCTCAGAATCATCGAGAGACTTCAGCAGTATCTGGGATTTCAGGTCATTGATCTCTGTATCCATCTATTCTCCTTTTTCATCAGGTTCTATCCTTACGGCAGTCTTCTTGTAATTTGGGGTCTTCGAAAAAGCGTCCAGTTCACTGTCATCAGTAAGGATGTTGACCGCAGCCTCGCCATAATGCATCGGGATAAATACGGTCCTCCTCATCACCCTGTCAGTGCTTCTTGCCCTGAGCCTTATGCTGCCCCAGGCTGAAGTAACCTTCACCATCATTCCTTCTGTCAGTCCGAGCATTGCTGCATCTTCGTTGTTTATCTCAATATACGCCTCTCCGGCATGTAATTCAATTGATTTCACCCTCCTGGACATGGAACCGAAATGATACTGAAACAGATTGCGGCCTGTGATCATCTCGAACGGATATTCAGAATCGGTCCCGGGCTGTTCTGTACTGCATTGGACAGGGGCGAAGGATGCCTTGCCTCGCGGAAATCCGCCCTTATATAAGTACTCTGTCCCGGGATGGTTCTTGGTAGGACAGGGCCACTGAATTCCCTGGGATTCGATGCGGGTATAGGTTATGCCCTCAAGGGCAGGCCAGAGGCTCCCGAGCTCTTCGAACAGGACCTCTGGCGAACTGCAGCTCATCTCATAGCCCATGCGCTTTGAAAGCTCCGCAATTATCTTCAGGTCCTCCATCGCCTGTCCAGGAGGTCTTACAGCCTTGCGCACCCGCTGCACCCTCCGCTCGGTATTGATAAATGTGCCGTTCTTCTCTGCAAAACATGTTGCAGGGAAAACAATGTCAGCAAGTCTCGCTGTCTCCGTCAGGAATATGTCCTGCACAATAAGGAGGTCGAGTTTCCCGAATGCCTTCTTCGTATGGCCGACATTGGGGTCGCCAAGCACAGGGTTCTCTCCCATCACATACAATGCCCTGATCCTGCCTTCCAGCGCCTGTCTGGATATCTCGGATGCTGCAATCCCTGGCTTCTGGGAGAGGGTCCTCCCCCAGGCAGTCTCAAACTTTTCCCTTATCTCCGGCAGATCCACCCTCTGGTATCCCGGATATACATTGGGCAGGCATCCTGCATCACAGGCGCCCTGAACATTGTTCTGTCCGCGCAGAGGGTTGATGCCCGCATACTGTTTTCCTATATTGCCGGTCAGGAGGGCAAGGTTCGCAATTGCATTCACATTTGCCGTGCCGGTCAGCTGCTGGGTTATCCCCATTGTATAGTAGATGCCTGCATTGGCAGAGCTTCCGTAGAGCCGGGCTGCCTTTATGATCAGGTCTCTCGGAACACCTGTTATCTTCTCTCCGGTCTCCGGCGTGAATTCATCTACAGATTTCCGCCATTCATCAAATCCTCTTGTCTTGTCCCGAATGAATTCGCGGTTCTCCAGCCCTTCGCTGAGTATTACATGGCTTATGCTGTTAAGGAGCGCTATATCTGTCCCGGGCCGCTGCCTCAGCCAGATATCTGCAAACCTGCACATTGGTATCTTTCGGGGATCTGCAACTATGATCCTGGATCCTGCCCGCTTTGCAGCTATCATGGCGTTTGCAATGACAGGCTGCGCCTCCTTTGTGTTTGATCCTATGACAAATATCACATCCGTGCCCTCTATCTCGCGGATGGAATTGGTCATTGCTCCTGAGCCGAAGATGGTGGCCAGACTGGCCACAGTAGCAGCGTGTCAAAGCCGGGCACAGTGGTCTATATTATTTGTACCGAGAGCAGCCCTCAGGAACTTCTGAAAGAGATAATTCTCCTCCGTAGTGCATCTCGCAGACGAGAGTCCTGCTATGGCATCAGGGCCATACTTTTCCCTTATCCCGGCAAGTCCGGCAGCCGCATAATCAAAGGCCTCATCCCAGGTGGCAGGCTTCAGAACACCATCCCTTCTTATCAAAGGCTCTTTCAGTCTGTCCGGACTTGAGACAAAATCGTGCCCGAACCTGCCCTTTACACACAGCAACCCCTTGTTCACAACACTGTCAGACTTTGAGCTGACCCTGACTATCTCGTTATCACTGACATGCAGCGTAATGCTGCATCCTGTGCCGCAATATGGGCAGGTGGTGTCTGTCTCCCTGACCTTCCAGTATCTGCCTCTCCCTATCCATGATCTGCCCACAAGCGCACCGGTAGGACATACCATCACACATTGTCCGCAGAACTCACAGTCAAGGTCCCTGTCAAACGGCGGACATACCTTGGTTGAGAACCCCTTGTATGCAAAGTCAATCGCACCGATACCCTGGACCTCTGAGCAGACCTTTACACAGCGGCCGCAGAGAATGCACTTTTCCATATCGCGCTCTATGAAAGGATTGCCGTCTCTCTTCTGATAGGTCCTGCGCTCGCCGCTGTAGATCGGCTCCCTTATGTTGTACTTATATGCAAGCTCCTGAAGTTCGCATTCACCTGTCTTTTGGCATACCATGCAGTCATATGGATGGTCGCTCAATATCAGGTCTATCGTGTCCCTCCTAAGGGTCTCGATATAAGGAGAATCGGTGATAACCTCCATATCATCTTCAGCAGGGGTCGTACATGAAGTAACAGGCGTCCCGTTCACCTCGACCATGCATACGCGGCATGCACCTGAGCATGAGACCTTTGGATGGTTGCAGAGAGCAGGTATGTATATGCCGAGATCCTTGGCAGCCTCAAGAATGGTCTTCCCGGCCTCCACATCCACAATCCTGCTGTTTATCCTGAGCCTTACGGTCTTATTCATTGATTATCCTGTCTACTTCTTCCTTATGGCCTTGAATTTACAGGTGTTAAAGCATATGCCGCATTTAACACAGGCAGAAGGATCAATATGATGGGCTTTCTTGACTTCACCGGATATTGCCCCGACAGGGCATTTCTTTTTACAGAGTGTACAGCCCTTGCAGAGGTCTTCCTGTATTGAATATGAGATCAATGCCTTACAGACCCCGGCAGGACACTTTCTGTCCTTAATATGCGCAAGGTACTCATCACGAAAATGGTTCAACCCTGTAATAAAGGGATTGGAGGCAGTTCTGCCGAGGCCGCAGAGAGAGGAGGTCTTCATAAGACCGCTCAGCCTCTCAAGGATCTCAAGGTCCGGCATTTCTGCCCTTCCATCTGCGATCTTTGTAAGCAGTTCGAGCATCCTCTTTGTGCCGATCCTGCAGGGAGGACATTTACCGCATGACTCCCGCTGAAGGAACTCTACAAAGAATTTTGTTACATCAACAATACAGTCATCTTCATCAAAAACGACCATGCCGCCGGAGCCAACAATGCTCCCTGCCTTCGAAAGGTTCTCATAATCAAGACCTATGTCTATCATTGATGCGGGTATAAGGCCCCCTGAAGGTCCTCCAACCTGCACTGCCTTCAGTTCCTTGTCTCCTTCCAGACCCCCGCCGATCCCGAATACAATGTCGCGGAATGACATGCCCATCGGGATCTCAACAAGGCCGACATTTTTTACCTTGCCTGAGAGTGTGAAGACCTTTGTTCCTTTGCTTTCCTCTGTACCAATGGAAGAGAACCACTTTGAGCCCTTTCCTATTATCAGAGGGATATTCGAAAAGGTCTCTGCGTTGTTAATAACTGTCGGTTTGCCCCAGAGTCCCTTTTGGACAGGAAACGGCGGCCTGAATCTCGGCATTGCCCGTTTACCCTCTATAGATTCCATCAGGGCCGTCTCCTCGCCGCATATAAACGCCTCAGTACCAAAGCTGAACTCTATCTCAAAGCTAAAATCCGTGCCGAAGATGTTCTTCCCTATATAGCCCTTCTCCCTTGCCTGGTTGATAGCATTGCGAAGCCTTTCAACAGAGAGATGATACCGCTCCCGGATATAGATATATCCTTTTCCCGAGCCGATAGCATAGCCGCCTATCAATAGCCCTTCAATAATTGCATGGGGGTTCCCCTCTGCAAGAGGCCTGTTAACCTCACCCACATTGCATATGATATATCTGACCGTTTCAGGCTGTAAATTGCATAACTGCCACTTCTCCCCGGTAAGAAATCCGCTCCCGCCGCGTCCCCTCAACCCGGACTTTATCACCTTCTCAATGACCTCTTCCCTCTTCATCTGCGTTATGGCCTTCCGTGCAGATTTATAGCCGTTCATGGCGAGATAATCATCAATGCTCTCGGGGTCTATCTCACCGCACGGCCCGAGAACTATCTTGTGCTGTTTTGCATGGTATGCATCATACTCCTCGCCGGTAACCCATTCTTCGACAGGAGAGCCGCCGAGTATATGGTCCTTGACTATCCGTTCGACCATTGAAGGCTTTACCGACTGATAAGTGACCCTGTCGTTTCCGGTTATCACATCAACAAGCACATCCTTTGAACAGAACCCCCTGCAGCCAACCTTTTTATATGAGCATCTTTTCCCTATCTGCGCATCTATTCCGTTCAGCTGTATCAGCTTCTGGAATATGCTCATCACCTCGATGCCTCCGGACGCCTTTCCGGAGGTGCCGAGGCAGACCTTTATGATCACATCCTGCTGATCAGTCATACTCAAATCCTGTGTACTCGCCTTCCTGCTCAAAACCTTTCAGAAGCTTTACCACCTGCTCCGTATTTGTGTTGCCATATACATCATTATTGAATACCACCACAGGAGCTATACTGCATGCGCCGATGCATGTAGCGCTCTGCAGAGTAAACTTCAGGTCTCTGGTAGTGTCCTCGCCTTCCTCCAGGCCAAGCGCCTCTCTAACTTCATTTACTATCCTGTCTCCGCCTTTGATATGGCAGGCTGCTCCGCAGCATACGGTTACCTTGTTTTTACCTGTCGGCTTGAGATGAAACTGTGAATAGAATGTGGCAACTCCAAAGAAACGGCTTTCAGGTATATCGAGCTGCATTGAGAGCCATGCAACAGCATTCTCCGGTATATAGCCAAAGGCTGCCTGCACCTGCTGAAGCAGCGTAATGATCGTACCGCCGGTCTTGTTGTGGGTCTGAAGGATGGCTTTGAGTTTCTGTTCCATATATTTATGATATCTTGACAGCAGGGATAACGCCCTGCCGATATTCCATAAAATTGAGACAATATTATACCTTCTGAATTGCCGGCTTGGTTATTTAATTTTAAAATATGCCTATATAACCTTATTACCCCAATAAGGTTATTTTATAAGTTATCATCTCCTCCTCCATTTTCGCAGTAATGCAAAAGGAATTTGCGGAGCTGCATGAAGAGCGGCAGGTGGAATCGTTTAAAAACAGACAGTTAGAGTTGGCATGGGAAATGTATATATAAGGGCAAGAACTTAACAAG
>Ga0233425_10006020_pt1 | contig 18476 bp, 11 predicted proteins | sample Watercolumn_Towu_2_FD_181712 | JGI IMG/M metagenome (GOLD analysis project Ga0233425, IMG submission 181712) | Freshwater microbial communities from Lake Towuti, South Sulawesi, Indonesia - Watercolumn_Towuti2014_140_MG | ecosystem: Environmental > Aquatic > Freshwater > Lake | place... | reverse complement strand
CTGATAAAAAGTCGAGTTCCTGACCAGACCATATCTGTTGCGCACCCCAATCTGAATCCCTCGGCTCCCCTCGCCCCATGCGACCGTGTATTCCACGGTTGCATGGGGAGAGGGGCGGGGGGGTGAGGGGAGGACAGCCGAAATCGCGCAACACAAGTCGACGTGGTGATCGACTCCCAAATGCCTGTTTTCGACCGATTTTTATCAGCCCACCCTACAGCTCTGGTGGGCCTCGGAGTACCTCGACCCACCCTACAGCTTTGGTGGGCCTCGGAGTACCTCGACCCACCCTACGGCTGCGGATTAGATTTCCAGATACTCTTCGAGCGCTTCGCGCATCACGCGCGGGTCGGGATCGACGCCGGTCCAGATCTTGAAGCCGATGACGGCCTGATTGACGAGCATACCCAGGCCGTCGAGGGTCCGACAGCCGCGCGCGGCCGCGTCACGGAGAAAGCGGGTTTGCGGTGGATTGAAGATCACGTCGGCCACGATCATCTCGGCGGTCAACGAGCCCACGTCGACGGGAACCCGAGCCTGTTCATCGCCCAGGCCGATGGAAGTGGCGTTCACCAGGATTTGTGTGGAGGCAGGGATGAGATAATCGCCTTGCCACGCGGTGCTGCTCGCGGCGATTCCGACCTTTTCGCGCAGCAATACCGCCAATTCCTCACCCCGTTCCGGAGAACGATTGACGATGGTGACGCTCGCCGGCTTGGTCAACGCCAATTCCACGGCAATCGCCCGTGCGGCCCCGCCAGCGCCGAGGATGACGATCTCCTTCGCAGCGGGATCGGTGATGTCCCGCAGTGACTTGACGAAGCCTTTGCCATCGGTATTATCGCCGATCAGTTTGTCTTGCTGGCGGTAGACACAGTTGACCGCGCCCATCAGTTCGGCGGAGGGGGTCAGGCCATCGAGCAGCGGGACGACGGCCACTTTGTGCGGAATCGTGAAATTACCGCCGCGGAATCCCATCGCTCGCATCCCGCGCACGGCGTCGGGCAGTTGAGCGGGAGAGACTTCAAGTGTGAGATAGCGCCATTCCAGGCCCGCGGCAGCGAAGGCACGTTCCATCATGAACTGCGTCGGATTGCCAGCCACAGGTTGCCCCATGCAGCTGACGATGTCCTGGATCGCTGGATTGGACACGGGGATATTTCTCCGCGGGGTGGGCCCTGGGCCCGAACATTCGTCATAAAGAGCACATTCTGCGAATAATGCAGCGATCCTGCAACGACCCACGGGTCCGATTCATTGTGGGATCGAATCACAACAAGCATTCTGGATGAATGCAACCACGAAAGCTATTGATCGGACTTTTTGCGGTGGCGCTGATCGCGTCGATCTGGTCAACGATGGTATCCCAGCGAAGGTCGCAAGGGGTGCGATCGGCGGATGGGGCCAACGTCGCCGGGGCGCGGCCGCCGCTGGGGATCGGCATCGGGTTGGGGTTAGCGGGCGTCGGGTTGTTATCGATCTGGCTGGTGCATGGGCGGGCCAATCGGACATACCGCACGGCCGCGTGGTGCGGCGGGTGCCTGGCGTTTGCCTGGGCCGCCGTCTGGTCGGAACTACCCGCATCGGCTTTGGTCCGACGAGAAACGATCCAGCGTGAGGCCTGGCTTTGGGTTGGCTGGCAGATGAGCGGCGCGTTGATGCTGAGCGTGCCATTTGCCGTCGATCGGATTTGCCGATTGACGACAGCGCGCCGCGCCCAGTTTCAGACCAGCATCGCCGGGCTGTTGTCGTTGACCACCGCGGTGGCGCTGCTGCTGGGTGTCGGCCTGCATGCCCGCTTCCCCCTGCCGCTCGAAAATCGACTGCTGCCGCTCAGCCTCAGCACGTCGATACTACCCTGGGTCGCCTTCGCGACATGGCGAGCCGGTCGCCGATGGCATATCGGTCTGATTGCCTATCTGGCGGGGATTCTGGCAACCGCCGGCTGCTACGCGGTCGCAGCCGCTCCAGGCAACTTCGCGGATCACTTGCGGGTAGCCACGGCGAGCGGACTGGTTTTCGCCACGGCGTTCGCCCTGCTGCGAGCGACCGAGCGTCATGACTCCGCCGGGCCGACAAACAGCGTGGCGGACTTGTTACTCCGTCGCCGGGCTTTGATGCGGACGTAAGGCGGCAGAAATCGGCAGCGGTAAGCGAAGGAACCAACCGCGGCGTTGGGCAGAGCATGGAACGGTTCCACGAGATCCTCGATCAGGAACCCGGCTCTGCACATGCCGCCGAGCAACTCTTCCCAACGATGCAGATATTCGAGCGTCCCTTCCTCGCGGTGCCGGCTGCCGTGGACCATCCGCAGCGGACCTTCCCGGTAATACGGCTCGACCAATTCGAATCCGTGGAGCGATGGCGTAACCGAACCTTGCAGGCTGCCGGGCTGCTTGTGTTGGCTGACGTAGATCCCGTCCGGGCGTGTTACACGCGCGACCTCCTGGTACACCTTGATCACCGAAGGAACATAGCAGCTGCTCACCGGTTGGATCACAATATCGAATTGCCCGTTCGAGAAAATGCGGAGGTCATCCATCGAGGCCTGCACGGTGCGCACGTCCAGGCTTCGTTCCTGGGCGACCTGCCGGTCGAGCGCCAGCATGGCCGGGCTGATGTCGACCACAACGACGCGGGCGCCGGCGGCGGCGTACAGCGCGCTTTGTCGGCCACCGCCGGCGGCCAGACAGAGCAGTTCCTTGCCGCGGATGCTCTGGCCCAGCCAGCCCAACCCGTCGACGGTCCGCAGCGGATCCGCAAAATCGTCGTCGGTGGCCGGTCGCGTGAAGCCCTGGCGGTGGCGAACCATCTCATCCCAGGCGCGCCGGTTCTGTTCGTGCACCGGAACCAAAGGCGATTCGGAATCCATATTCCGCTCCGCTAAAATTCGGCCATTTGCATATAGACGCAGCCGATACCGAGCACGACCACCAGGAACAAGGCGCCGCTCCAGACCGGATTCCACGGATCGAGTGTTTTTCGAGCGGTCTGCAGGTCGGTTTGCCCGGCGTCGGAGGGAACGGTCGATTTTCCGGAAACGACAAACTGCAGGGTTTCCGTCAACTCGCCCGGTTTGGGCAGCACGTTATGCAGCGGGTTGAGCAGGTAGTGATACAGGTTTTCGCTCATCGACCGCGTACTGGCGAAGCGTCGCACGACCTTGAATTCGGTACGGCGCTCGTCCCCGGCGGACGGCGCTTCGGGCTGGTATTCGACGACGTGGTTCGAGCCGCGCGCGACAAGCAGCGTGTCGGCACCGCCAAAAGTTGCCGTGGCGATTTTCCCTTGCTCCGGAATTCGCGGCCTTTCCGGGCGGGCTCGGGCATCGAGATACCACAGCGAACCGTTGTGCAGCACCACCGCGAATCGATTGCCGTTGGCCGAGGCGGTGACGAATCGAGGCGGCGTGTTGCCTTCCCAGTTCCATTCACCGCATTCGGTCATGCCCGGCAATTCGTAGAGACGTATGCGGCCGTCCTCCAGCCCGATCAGCAGCCGGTCGGTGCCGATGGCAATCAGGCCGTCGAGCGTCGGTTCGATTTCGAGCTTGGTCTCCGAAAGCCTGTGGTAACCGCCACCGGCAGCGGGTTCGAGCAGAGTGACCGTCGCCCGTCCAAAGATCGCCAATCGTCCGTTGACACCACTGATCGAGGCGACCGCATTCTCACTCACGCTGACGGCGGGATCCGGTCCGACCTGCCGGAAAGGGTCGCGACTCAAGAGCGGCAAGCTGAATCCGAACAGCTTGGGACCGCTGTTTTCGGCGATCGGATCGCCTTCCAATCGAAACAATCCCGACTGGGAAAAGGCGAGCAGACTGCCGTCCGGTTCGACCAGCAGATCCCGGGTACCGAACGGCAAAGCGACGCCTTCCTGATCGCGCCATTCGCGTTCCGGATGGCCGATATGCAGGACCGGCTGCTGCATGAAATTGCGCTCCACGACGACATACTGACCTCGATGCCGGTCGTAGTTCATGCCGAACGGCCGCAACTGCTTCGGAATCCGCGGCGTGATGCCGATCGCCAAACGTATCTGCATGCGTTCCGGACTGTCCGATTCGAGAATCTCCGCCCATTCGTTTTTTTCGGCATCCCAGCGGTAGGTGGCGCCGACCTCGTTCGCGATGACCATTTCGTCGTCGGCCCGTACTACGCGGTTGATCATGATCTTATTGATGTACCAGTTTTCGATCCCGCCCTGCAGCCACCCCAACAGCGAACAGGCCAGCCAGAACGCGACGCTCAGAATCACGCACAGGATCGGGCTGCGCCAGATGACGCCTGCCAGCGAGGAAACGGAGTAGTTGATCGCGAACAGGAACATGAACAAGGGGACGCTGGCCAGGATCTGCTGGTTCCAGATGGCGAAACGCGTGCCCAGAATCAGCCAGACCCCGACGGCGAAATATCCGGCGGTGATCAGCGTGTAGACACAGCCGCCGGAGAACTTGGTGAGAAACAGCAGCCAGCGCTGGATCGGCTTGCTGAGCAGCAGGTGCAGCGAACCGGGCTCGAACGTCTGGGGAACGATCGAAGAGGAGATCACCAGCGCGATTCCGACGCCGATGACCCCGACGAACCAGGACATCAGCCAGACAATTCGCTCCTCGACCAGCCCCTGAAAACGGGCTTTACTGATCGGCAGGGGCGTAAACACGTTGGCCGACAAGTAGCGGACCTGCAGCGAGCTGCTTGGGCTGGACGCGATCAGTTCGGGGTAGGCGGCCTCGATCAACAGGCGATTTCGTCGCGCGATATCCTCTTCGCCGAGCCCTTTCTGCCGGAGCAATCCTTGAAGTTCCTCGTCGTTGATTTCCACCGACTGCCACGATTCCGGGTCGTAGAATTCGTCGGTCTTCATCAACCTGTTCAGGGACCGCTGCAGCCCGCTGACAACGGCGATCATTTTCATCGACCCGCTGGCATCTTCGGGTTTGGGGGCCCGATAGTCGCGGATCTTCTCTTGAAGTTGTTCGTCCAGTTTCGACATGATCCAGGCCGACGGTGACGGCACGGACGTTCGGCTGTCGTCGCGGATCTGTTCTGCCAGCCGGGGCCAGGTCTGCACCGAATTGCCGCCCAGCAACGTTGTCTTCTGCTCGCGATAGCTGAACGGCGCCACGGCGAGCAGCACCAGGGTGATGATTCCCAGCACGAAGATCATCGCTCGGGAGGCGAGCGCTTCTCGGAACGAATCTTTGACGATCGCCAGGTAGGGACGCATGGTCAGGCTTTCTTCGACGCGAGCAGTTTCAAGAATGCGTCCTCCAGGGTCAACCGTTGCCGCTGCAGATTGAGGATACTGATTTCGGCGGCCCGCAGCCCATCGACAAACTGGTCGACACGCTGCTGGTCTTGGAACCGCACGACGACTTGATACTGGCTCGGCGAGGTCGGCTGCCACGACTGGATGCTGCATTGGGCCATTGCGGACATCAGACGGGACTTTTCGCCGCGGACCTCCACGGTAAGCTCGAAGTCCTTTTCGCAGTCGCCGGACAGTTGTTCCCTGAGCGTGTCGACGGCGCCGACAAATCGCAGCTCGCCATGGTCCAGGATGGCAACCCGATCACAGACCAACTCGACTTCCTGCAGGATATGGCTGTTCAGGAAGACGGTGTGGCCTTCGTCCTTGAGGCGCTGCAGCAGGGTTCGCACCTGGGCGCGGCCGACCGGATCGAGCCCGTCCGTGGGCTCGTCGAGGATAATCAGCCGCGGCTGGTGGAGCAGGGCCTGGGCCAGTCCCAGGCGTTGCAACATGCCTTTGGAGTACTGCGAGATGTTATCGCGGGCCCGTTCCAGCAAACCGACCAGTTCCAGCAGTTTGTCCCCCCGCAGGCGAATTTCCCGCGGCGGCATGCCGCTGAGCTGACCGTAGAAGTCCAGTGCGGAGCGGGCGGTGTGGTAGCGGGGGATTCGCAGGTTCTCGGGAAGGTAACCGATCTCACGCCGGCTGAAACGAACTCCCGCTCGATGCCCGAGCATCATCGCCTCGCCGGAGGTCTTTCGGGCGATTCCCAGCAGAATCTTGATGAACGTGGTCTTGCCGGCACCGTTCGGTCCCAACAGTCCGAAGATTTCACCCGGGTGCACCGTCAGGGACAGCCCCCGCAACGCATGAATCGGACGACGCCTCAGCCAGCCGCTATGGTAGGTCTTCCGTAAGTCGGTAACGTCGATAATCGTACTGGCATTCGCCATCAGCGGTTGCAATCCCCGGTTCGCTCTATCCCATTCGTCAGGAACGGTACCATCTTAGGTGCCGGCAGGTGCCGCTGCCAGTGACCTCGCGCCCCCCAGCCATCGTAGGGTGGGTCGAGGTACTCCGAGGCCCACCAGAATGCGGTTCGCCTCATCAAAAACGGCATCGTGTCGAACAACGTCCGCAACCAATTCCGCATTATGCTCTGGTTAGGATTGGCTGCAGAGAATGGTGGGCCTCGGAAATACCTCGACCCACCCTACAAAATCTCGACCCACCCTACGGCCGGTTGTAGGGTGGGTCGAGGTATTCCGAGGCCCACCAGAATGCGGTTCGCCTCATCAAAAACGGCATCGTGTCGAACAACGTCCGCAACCAATTCCGCATTATGCTCTGGTTAGGATTGGCTGCAGAGAATGGTGGGCCTCGGAAATACCTCGACCCACCCTACAAAATCTCAACCCACCCTACGGCCGGTTGTAGGGTGGGTCGAGGTACTCCGAGGCCCACCAATTGTAATCGTAGCGATCGTAGCGTGGGTCGAGGTACTCCGAGGCCCACCAGCCACCCCCGTTCACGTGCAGCTCGTTGGCATTCGCAGGCCGCCACGCAACGACACGCTTGCAGTTCCAGGCAATGCGGGAATAATAGACGAAGGGACGGCATGCGGCGCGAATCGGTCGGGAAGGCGGCGGCGATGGACGTTTTATGTCGATGTGCGAACTGCGCGACTCAGTTCAAAGTCGACGCCAGGTATTCCGGACGCAAGGCGAAATGCCCGCGTTGCGCCGCAGTTACCATCGTTCCCACGGCGGATACCGTCCAGAATGCGATCGACCGCCGGCCCGATGCGGGTCGGTTTCTTAGCGCTGACGCGACGCAGGACGGGGTCACGGTTCCAGATATTCCCGACCTTCCAGCGCCGAGGTCCAAGTCGGCGGCGGTGCAGTCGCCTGCCGTTGTGAACCCGACGGACGGTTCCGTCGAGCGTCCGTTGCCGTCAATCGTTACGGTTACGCCGGCGAAAGAACTGTCGCGCACGGCGCGTGCCACGCGACGCCGCAGGTCACCGTTTGTCTGGATCGTTGCCACCGCCACGATCGCGGTGCTGCTGGTGGTGATTGGCGTCGTGGTGGTCGCCCAGTCCTGGTTTGGACGGGACCGCAACCCTGCGCTGGTTCTGGACTGGCCCGAGCGGGATCGCAAAGGAGATGCCGCGATCGATCTTGACGGCCGGAAAATTCCAATCCCGTCGGTGGGTGAAATACGAGTCGATCTGCAACCGGGGAAACATCGGCTGGTGCTGAAGCGCCGCGGCTATCCGCAGATCGACTGGACGTTCTCGGCGGAACCTGGCAAAACGATCGCCTATAAACCGGTCTGGGAGTCCCCGCGTTTCGGGCCGGATCTGGCGAGTGGCGACGGGCAGGCCAATCCGTCCAAGACCGGCGACGAAATCACCGCTTCCCCGCTCGGCTTCCCCGGCTGGCTGCAGATACTCGATCAGGCCAAGAAGCGGGCGGCCGAAAAAAAACTCGACATCCTGATCGTGTTCGCCGGATCGGACTGGCATGCGAAGTCGATCAAGATGGCGAACGATATTTTTTCCAATCCCAAGTTTCTGGCATACGCCGAGCCACGATTCGCCTTGGTGGTTATCGACGCTCCCAGAACTTCGGCGGGCTTCAACCTGTTGGCTGATTCCGCCCAGAACCAGTTCCTGCTGCAACAGTACGAGATTCGCAGCACCGATCGGCTACCGCAGGTGATCCTGAGCGATGCGAAGGGGCAGCCTTACGCCCGCGACGGGGCATTCGAGGGCACGGTGGAAAAGTACCTGCAGCATTTAACCATGCTGCAGTCGAACCGCACCGAACGGGACCAGATTCTGGCCGCGGCGCGCACGGGCCAGGAACAGGAAAAACGGCTGTCGGCGGCGGAACGAGGATTGCAATGGTTGAACGGCAAGGCGTTCGCCCGATTCTACGCGCGGGATCTTCAAGATTGGCTGCAGCTGGCTCGCCGCATCGACCCCCGGAATGAAGGCGGCAGGCAGGAGCTGTTTTTCGAAGGCGAATGGGGTTCACGTTTGCAGCCGGCGTTGCGCGACAGCGCCGGGATGCGGAACTGGCTGAACGAACTGCTGACGTGGAGCCAGCAACACAAGTTTCAGGATTCCGATCGCGCCGTTCGATTGCACCTGCTGGGAGCGGTGGTCGCCTCGGAGCGGCTGCGGGACGAGGAATTAGCGTCGGAGCTGGTGCAGCTCGCGCAGCTTTATTCGCCCAAGGACGAAAAGCTCCGCGAGGCGATTTCGGCGATCAGCAAGCAGTTAAGGGAACGTGATCAGATTTCGTCCGGAACCGGTTTTGTCGTTTCGCTCGACGGCCATATCCTCTCCAACCACCATGTCATTGAGGGACCGGGCAAGACGGTCGTTCGGGTTCCCGGAACCGACCAGCGTGTGGCGGCGATGGTGGTGGCCTTCGACGAGGCCAAGGACCTCGCGCTGTTGCAGGCGAACCCCGACGAACTGGGATTGGCGGTGCCGCTGCATGTTTCCAATGTCAAAGTCGGCCGTGGCACCAATGTCGCCGCTTTCGGCTATCCGTTGGGCGATCTGATCGGCTCGGGCCTGAAGCTGACATCCGGCTTGATCACCGGCACGGACGAGGCGGGGATGTTGATCATCGACGCGCGGATCAATCCCGGCAACAGTGGCGGGCCACTGTGCGACAAGTTCGGGCATGTGATCGGGATGATCACGGCCAAGAGCCGCGCTGGCGACGGACTGGACAGTTACGGTGTGGCGGTTCCCGCGAAGGACCTGCTGGCTTTTCTCGGCGAACGCGTGCCGTCGGTTTCGCTCAAACCGCCCGACGCCTCGTCGCCCACGGTACTCGACTGGGCACAGGTCGACGCTGTGGTGCAGAACTCGGTGGTGATGATCCTCAAGATTCGCGACTGAAACCGCCCGGGCTCGCGGCGTACCGTGTGCTGCGATGCGTAACGCCGGAGGGGCGTGAGCGATTCGGCCAGATTCCGGCTAATTGGGACGTCGTGCGATCGATCGGTCGGGATCGAAGCGCCAGTATTGCCGCGAGCCCAGAGACTCTGCCCGCAGCCAGGGGCGGGAGTCGGCGGAAGATGCTCCACGCAGGATCGCCTGGATGTCACGCAGCACCGGTCCGCTGCTGCCGTAATACGAATGGCCGAGAATGCTGTGGTCGACGAGCGAGACGTCGATCGTTTCGATGCCGGGCAGGATCAGCAGGCTGGCTCCCGATTCTCCGGCGCGCGAATAGCCGTGCACCAGCCGGGACGCCATCAAAGCCTGATCGTTGGACGAAGCGTAAAGCGTAATCCGCTCGGCTGCCGGGCGGATCGCGGGGGCGATTCGGTTTCGGAACTCGTCGGCATCGATGTCGGGCGCCGCAAGAATCACTTCGTTGAACAGTGGCGGCTGCGCCGGAAAATGGGCCGCCAGTTCCTGCACCGCGCTCGCCAACGCGCGACTGCCCATGCTGTGCGCAATCAGATGGACGCGCCGTGCGTCGCTGCGCGTCACCACATCCAGCAGGAACTGCTTCAGGTGCGGAGCGGACCAGGAGACCGACGTCTCATCGACCATGTAATCGGAGAGTTCGCCTTGCGACGGCCAACTGAAGAAGATCGGCGCCCCGTCGAATTCCAGGTCGTGCGCCATCTGCGCCGTACGGCGGGCCGCGGCGTCAAACGTCACGTTGTAGCCGTGAACGAATACGAACAGGTCCTGCCGCGATGACTGCCGCACGCGATTGCGAACCTCCTGAAAGAACGAATCGGCAACCAGCGGCTCGATCCGTTGCAGCACAATGTGCCGATCCTCCCGCTCGCGAAATTCCAACGTCAATATCGAAGGGCGTTCCACATTGCCTGGCTGGTGGACGGGTGGAATCGAAACGTCGCAGTATCCATATTGCAGCGAACCGCGCTCCGTACCGTAAGCCATCGTTGGCCTCGGACTTCCGGGACCAGGGACCAGATAACTGCCGGCGCCGAGCATCAGCAGGCCGCCCAGCGCCAGACCGCTGGCAGCGCAGGCCAGCGCCAGCTTCCTGCGCCGCGAGTAGATGCAGCTGGCGGCGACGATCGAGATGACCGCCAGAACCATACCCAGCACAAACGGCGCCGCGCTGCGACCGCCGCCGCTGAGTTGCCTGCGGTCCGTGCCGTAGTAAACCCGCACGGTATTCAGGCCGGGCACTGCGCTGCTGGACTTTGCAACCGGAGGAGACGAGGCTGAATGTGCGGCGTCCGCCGCCGATGCGGCACCGCCGTCCGTCAGGCCCCGCGAAGCTGACAACGCGGCATCGCGCGCTGCAGGCGCGGAGCCGGCTCGAGCCGCATTTGGTCCGGCCTCGCGCGGAGCGTCTTCCGGTTCCGCGCCCGCCGCGGAGGGACTATCGCCGGTCCTCCGCTCCTGTTCGCCCCCCCGATTTTCCTCGCCGGGTTCCGTCGCCGGTGGCGCAGGTTCCGCTACGGCAGACGCTGCCGGCTCACCGGGTTCGGAGGTACTTTCGCTGGGAGCTTCGGCATCCGGCTGGGAATCGGGAAACAGGGGCGGTGCCAGTAATCTGGCTCCTGACTTCGGCGGTGCCGCTCCCGCGTCCCACCTCGACGTTGAACGGGGGCGACGAATACTCGCGCCGGCGGAAAGAGAATCGCGCAGCGGGTTATTCAGCGACTCCGGAGTCGGCCGCAGTCGCCCGATCGCGGAACGCAGCGGGTTAGCATCGGCATTTGCCGGTTCGTCGCTGGATCGGCCTGGATTCCATGTCGCCGAATCTCGAGACTCGGCCTCGATCGCCGCGTCGGGTCTGTCTTGCAGCAGTCGATTCGACTCGAGCTGCGGCATCGGCCGGGGGCCGGCTTCGGCGGCGGCGGGTTCCGATTCCGGCTCGGTTCCCGATTCACTTTGCCGCGAGAATTCAGGGATCGGCAGCGTCGGCAAGCGGTCCAGCAAAGACTGTTCGTCGGCCATAATCGACGAGGGCGAATCGCTCGACTCGAACCCGCTTTCTTCCGCGGCGTGCGGATCATCCGCAGCGGTCGATCGCCCCCTACGATCAGCGCTGGCCGTCGCTTTCGATGTCTCGGACTTTTTCCCGCAACCAGCGAGTCCAATCAGCGCAATCAACGCCAGTATCTGCAACAGTCGCATACGCGGAACCGTGAATAGAGTACGAAGGAGCAGCGCGAGGCCCTGCTCGCCATTCACTTACATCGGGTCGCAACGATGCTGAGGTTGATGAGGCTCAGCGAAACTCGACCGATTTTGCCGGATTCAGCGGCAAACAGAATTGGATCGATGGCAGACCGGTTACGGATCTCGTAGCGAATTGCCCGACGGGATCGCGATCCAAACACCGCGTTTTGCCTGCCTTGCCTCTTTTTCCGCCTGGACTACCTGGCGTCGCAGGGAAGCCGAATCGCTGGAATGGATGTCGGCCGACACCAGTCCATCTCGGACAACTTCGGCATTCATCAGGCGGACGCCGCTGAAGACCCAGGCCAGTGTCGTTCCGTCCAAGCCGTCGCGCCGGCGATCAAATCGCAAGCGAACGTTTGCCGTATCGAGTTGCCGCTGCAGATACCGTTGGAGGTGCGAATTGTCTTCGGATTGGCTTGGGGCGGCGATTGCCAGCATCGACACGGTCAGCGGAGAACTGCCGGGCGATGCGTCAAGCGGACAAACAACCAGTTGGCCGTTTTCGGTGATCTCAAGCAGCTGAAATTCGCCTTCCACCGGGGGCCCAAGAGCAGGCTGCCCGGCATGCGTACCCAGTTGCCAGACGGTGCGTAGCAAAATGAGCGTCCCGATCAGCACCGCAATTCTTCGCTTGACCGGCCAATGGCTACGCAATCGGATAGGCATCGAGTTTCCGAACCCGGCACTGAATTTCCGGAGCGCCAAATTTTAGCGAACGCTAGTTCTTGCTGTAACCGATCGATGTAGGCAGATCGCGACCGACGGGGTTTTTCACAAACTTGCGATAACATTCCTTGCAGAGATCGAAGCTGCGCCGCTGGTAGATGGAGTCGCTCACCGCGGCGTCCGTTTCGGATTCAAGCTCGTTGAGGATTTCCTGAATCTCAAGCAGGTGGTCGCGATCGTCGTCCGATTCCTCGTTATTCAGCGGTTCCATGGCCGCTTGAATCTCCAGTCGAACGATGTAACGAAGCTCCAGATCCGGATCGATCGATCGCTTACAGCGATCACAGGAATAGTGAATCATGATTTGGGACCCTCGGCACGCACGATAATGATTATGAACGAATTAGATCGTCTGCCTCCAATCCTAATCCGAGTCGATGGCACGGGGCAAGCCACAATTCCCGTTGTGCCTGTCATTCGGCAAAGGTCGACAGCTTGAGAGCGTCGCGGAGATAGCCCGCAGAAATCCAGGAACAAACAGCGCGTCGGGGCACTTGACGGCTGACGCGCTCACCACGCGCGATTCGGCGGCCGACGATCAGGGCAGTGCGCACCACGAACGGCAAGCTAGCATCGGGGCCGGAGACCCATCTCTCGGGAAATCCTCACGGCCCGGGGAACCGACGCGAATCGTGGTACGGGTTACTGTTCGGCCAGCGGGGCCTTTTTTTCCGTAATCACGGGGCACTGCGGTGCGAGTTCCGCGTTCAACTCTTTGAACGGCTTCCACTCTTCCGGCAGGTTGTCTTCATGGAAGATTGCCTCCACCGGGCATTCGGGAACACATGCTTCGCAATCGATGCACTCATCCGGGTGGATGTAGAGCATCTGTTCGCCCTCATAAAAGCACTCGACCGGACAGACGACGACGCAGTCGGTATACTTGCAGGCAAAGCACGGTTGCGCAACCACGTGAGCCATGACGCATCAACTCCTTGGCAAAAATGACGGAAAATAATTCGCGAAAACGTCGGTTGATCGGCTAATTCTCGGTCTTTGCCGCCTGTCTTCACCAGCCAAAACGCCGAAATCGGCGGCCAATCTCGGTCATGCGCTGCTGGCTACAACGAAGGGCCAATGCGTGCAAGTCAAGCCAGACCAATAGTTTCGACGATATTTTAGGTTGTCGTTCGATCGTTGACCAGAGGCCAGTCGGGTGGCAGCCGGCCGATTAATGTCCACCTGGCGCATTTGGCTTGCCTCCAGCGCAACGAAGAAATAAAATCGTGAATATTGAGAATAACCGTCAGGACAGTCCCTCACAGCATTCACAACAGGGCATCGGCCGAATCGGTGGGCGGCGATGGTTAGTCGAGGTAACAAGTGACACTTTCCGACATTGACCGAGATCTCTTGCAGGATTGCTTGGAGCGGAAACCGCGCGCATGGGAGGCCTTTGTTGACCGTTTTCTGGGGCTGGTGATGCATGTCATCAATCATACGGCCCAATCCCGATCGATTCGATTGACCGTCGACGATTCGGAAGATCTTGCCGCGGAAGTATTTCTGGCGATCGTCAATGACGATTTCGGGGTCCTGCGTCGTTTTCGCGGTGATGCTAGCCTGGCAACGTACCTCGCCGTGATCGCTCGGCGGGTGGTCGTGAAAGAACTGCTCCGTCGCAAAACGAACGTCAGCATCAGTCAGGTTGAGGATCCGTCGTTCAATCCGGTCGACCAGAGCCCGCCGCCGGACGAGCGACTCAGCGAGAGGGACGAGATCGAGCGACTCCTTGATCGACTCGACAGCCCGGATCGCGAAGTGGTACGCATGTTCTACGTTGAGGGAAAAACGTACCAGGAAATTTCCAAACAGGTTGGAATGCCTGAAAACACCATCGGGTCGACGTTGAGTCGGGCCAAGGACAAATTGCGACGGTCTCCGTCGGGCTCGGGCGTTCACTGATTGGTAGCTCGAAACTTGTTTCGAGCCCATTTTCGAGCGACTTTGCTTCGAGCGTCTTGTAATTCCCATCGTGTTTCCGAGTTCTCGATAGCTCGCACTTTGATTTGCGCTTCGTGCGGCTCGGAACAAGTTTCGAGCCACGACGCCATCTCGTTTCGCGCGACGTAGCTCGAAACACGTTTCGAGCTACGAAGTATCGAATTCCGCCCGCGCCGATCGGCACAATCGGGATAACCGGCATGCCTGGCCGGTTTCGCCTTCGGCGGTCCCATGCTGTTGGGCGGAAATGAGCTACGTTTCCCATGGACCACACAAAGGGATGGCCTGCGCGCTGATGGATCGGTTTCGCAGCGAGAGTAACTCGAAACTTGTTTCGAGTTGCGGGACGGTTGAAGCAAGCTTCGAGTTACGCACATCGCGCCCAACGAGAACAAACGCATGAATCTCCAAGAATTTCTCCAGCAATGCAGATTGAACACGGCGGAAGCGCTTTATCTTGCTCGACAGATGTTCGCGGCACCGACGCCGTCCCGCCGTGCGCAGTTGCTGAAGCTGGAGGACCGTATCCTGTTCAGCGCCGTCGTCTTGCCCGCCGCGGAACTGGCAAATCCCGAGGCGGACACTTCCGCTCAGGCGATGGATGCGAACCAGGAACCGGCGACGGCGGTCGCCGATCCCGATGTTCCCGATGACGGTGTCGGCGGAGCGGCAACCGACCTGTATGTCGCAGGGGGCAACAGCGATGAATCGCCGATTGACTCGTCGGCCGAGCAAGTCGGTTCCGCAGCCGCGCAGGTTGTACGGCGCGAGCTGGTGTTTCTGGATATGGAGGTCGAGAATCCCCAGCAGCTGCTGGAAGATCTGTTGTCCCGCGATGACGCGACCAGGCAAATCGAGGTGATCTTGTTGGATCACGCCCGCGACGGATTGGACCAGATCAGCGAAGCGCTGGCTACGCGCAGTGGCCTGGACGCAGTGCATTTCGTCACCCACGGCACGGATCGGGCGGTGCGGCTGGGCGCAACCTGGCTATCGGCCGACAATCTCTCCGGCTATGCCGGCCAGATTGCCGGATGGGGCGATGCGCTGGCCAGTAACGGCGACATGCTCTTCTATGGCTGCAACTTGGCCGGCAGCCCGCAAGGTCAGACCTTGCTGCAGACGGTCCAGGCGCTTACGGGCGCGGACGTGGCCGCCAGCGTTGACGGCACAGGGTCGGCAGCCCTTGGCGGTAACTGGCAGCTGGAAATGGCGCTCGGTGAGATTGAGACGCAGGTCGCATTCAGTCAGGTGATTCAGCAGGAATGGCAAGGATTGTTGAACACGTTCACGGTGACGAACACTAACAACTCCGGAGCCGGATCGCTACGGCAGGCGATCCTGGACGCCAACGCGCTGGGGGGCGCCGATACGATCACCTTCAATATTGCGGGAACCGGCGTTCATACCATTACGGTCACATCGGCGCTGCCGACGATCACCGGGCAAGTCACAATCGACGCCACCACCGACGACAGTTTCGCCGCTAACAGCAGTCGCCCGGCGATCGTCCTGAACGGCAATGAACTGGATGCGGACGGTCTCGTCATCTCCAGCACGGGCGACGGCACGATCATTCGCGGACTGGTAATTCGCGATTTCGACGGAGACGGAATCGTAATTCAATCCGGTTCGGACAACAACGTCATCGCCGGCAACTACATCGGGCGTTTGACGAGCAGCGGCACCGACGCGGGCTCCGGCGAGGAAAATACAGGGGAGGGCATCCGCGTTCTGGGGGCCAATAACACAATTGGTGGCACGACGAGCGCCGATCGAAATGTCATTTCTGGAAACAGCGGTAACGGAGTTCTGATTAGCGGTGCGTCCGCTTCGGGCAACAGCATTTCGGGAAACTACATTGGTTTGCTTTCAGACGGCTCCACGTCTCTGGCTAACAACAGAGGAGTCCGTGTCGAATCGAGTGCCGCATCCAACACGATTGGCGGAGCAACCACGGCCCACCGCAATGTAATCTCTGGGAACACCTTCGACGGAATTCGCATCACGGGTTCGTCGACGAATAACACCACTCAAAACAACTACATCGGCACCGATGCGAGCGGGACACTCGATCGGGGCAACAGCGGTGATGGCGTCGACATCGATAGCGGCTCCACGGGAAACCAAATCCTGGACAATTTGATTTCCGGCAACGATAGTGATGGAATTGACCTGGGCGATTTCGGCGGCGATTCGAGCGGCACGGTGATCCAGGGCAACAAGATCGGCACTCAAGCGAACGGCACCTCGTCCCTGGCCAACACGGGCCACGGCATCCTGATTGGCAATGGCGGGACGGTAACGAGCGCGACGATTGGAGGTATCAGCGCCGGTCAAGGGAATATCATTGCCTACAACGGCGGCGATGGTGTTTATGTCAGCACGGGGACGGGGATCACAATTCGCGGCAACTCGATCTTTGGAAATACCGGCCTGGGCATCGACCTGGGCAGCGACGGCGTTACCGCGAATGACAGCGGCGACGGCGACACCGGCGCCAACAACCTGCAGAATTTTCCGATTCTGACCTACACGGTGACCGACGGATCGATCGTCACATTCAGCGGTACCTTGAACTCCAACGCCAGTTCGACGCTGACGATCGACTTCTATTACAGCAGCACCGTCGATGGCACGGGTTACGGCGAGGGTGCGACCTACATCGGTTCGACGACGGTTGTCACCAATGGAACTGGAGACGGCACATTCAGTAATGTCTGGTTCGCTACCGCCGTTCCTGTGGGATCGTACATATCAGCGACGGCCACCAGCGCCGCCGGTAACACCTCGGAGTTCTCTCTTGCGCGCGCAGCGATTGATAACGCGCTCTGGTTGTCAACCAAAGACGATGTCTCTGCAAGCGGTGTTCCCGGCTTGGACGCTTGGGGCAAAGCCGAAATATTGCAATTCGCGGCGCCGCAGTTCGAGCTGGAACCGGCAAATCCCGGTACTAACGGGACGATGACGTCTGTGTTTAATGTCGCGAACTTCTCCGCAGGTGTGAACGTTGATGCAATTGAATACGTGACGCGACCAATCACGATCGGCACGGGTGGCAATACGCTCGCACTCCAGGCGGGCGACCTGCTCTTGTCCATCGACAGCGCGGCGACGTTGACAAGTGTGAATTCACTTCTCGTGACCGCGGACGAAGTGTTCCTTTTCCGACCCACGGTTGCCGGCGTTTACTCGTCCGGGACATTCACGATGGTGCTGGATAATTTCGGTTCGATCTATGGCGCTAGCGACACCTTGAGCCTGGCGCTGGCGGAGTCCACCACGATCATCGGCGACTACACCGTGTCGGCCGGTTCGTTCCTGTTCAGCCGGCAAGGCTCTTTGGCGCACTCCGACATCCGGCTTTTCACGCCGACGGGTGTTGGGGCGGGAGCCACGGCGGGCACCGTGCAAACACTGGTCACTGGCGCGGATATCGGCATCGGCACCAAGATCTTTGGCCTCGAACTCCTGGAAGAGGCGAGAACCGTCGGTGGCGTCAGTCTTGCGGCTGGAACGATCTTGATGTCGGTGGAGTCGAATGACACACTTGGCTCGAACAACCTCAGCGTCACTCCGAATGACGTTTTCGCGCTTTCATTCACCACAACGACGCTTGGATCAGGAACGGCCTCCGCGACGGCAAGTATGCTCATGGACGGAAGCGACGTTTCGTTGGATACGTCGGACGAGAAGATCGATGGTCTCGCGCTATTCTATGTGGTCAATTCCGCGCCGACGCTCGATGCGGCAAAAACGCCGTCGTTGTCGGCCGTCAATGAAGGCGCCGGTGCCCCAAGCGGCGCGGTAGGGACATTGGTATCGGCGCTCGTGGACTACGCCAGCCCTTCCGGTCAAGTGGACAATGTAACCGATCCAGATAGCGCGGCTCAACTCGGCATCGCCATCACTGCGGCCGACGCATCCAATGGAACCTGGTGGTACTCGACCGACGGCGGGTCGAACTGGAATGCACTGGGAGTTCCCAGCAATGCGGCCGCCCGGCTACTGGCCGCCGACGCAAACACCCGGCTCTATTTCCAGCCCAGCGCAAATTTCAACGGCACCATCAGCAGCGCCATCACTTTCCGAGCCTGGGATCGGACCAGCGGCAGCAACGGCGGCACCGCGAATACGACCACCAACGGTGGTGTCACGGCATTCTCCACGGCAACCGATACCGCCAGCCTGGTCGTCAACGCGGTCAATGATGCGCCGATACTCGACAATAGCGGCAGCATGACGCTCTCCACGATTACCGAGGACGAGACATCCAACGCCGGCCAGACCGTGGCATCGATTATTGCCAGTGCCGGCGGAGACCGGATCACTGACGTCGACAGCGGCG
>Ga0233425_10006019_pt1 | contig 18477 bp, 17 predicted proteins | sample Watercolumn_Towu_2_FD_181712 | JGI IMG/M metagenome (GOLD analysis project Ga0233425, IMG submission 181712) | Freshwater microbial communities from Lake Towuti, South Sulawesi, Indonesia - Watercolumn_Towuti2014_140_MG | ecosystem: Environmental > Aquatic > Freshwater > Lake | place... | reverse complement strand
CCGCGACCGGTCAAAAACGCCAATTGCGTTCTTTGGCTGATATTCTCAAAGGTAAACAAGGTCGCTTCCGTCAGAATTTGCTTGGTAAGCGCGTGGACTACTCTGGACGTAGCGTAATCGTCGTCGGTCCTCAGCTCAATATTGATGAATGTGGTTTGCCCAAACGCATGGCTTTGGAATTATTCAAACCATTTATTATGGGTGAAATTATCAAACGCGAATTGGCTCACAATGTACGCTCTGCCTCTCGTTTTATTGAAGCGGAACATGATGAAGTCTGGGATATTTTGGAAGAGCTCACTCAGACTACGCGCGTATTTTTGAATCGCGCTCCGACTTTGCATCGTTTGGGTATTCAGGCTTTCCATCCTCGCTTGGTAGAAGGTAAAGCGATCCAATTGCACCCGCTGACTTGTACAGCGTTTAATGCCGACTTTGATGGTGACCAAATGGCGGTACATTTGCCCCTTACGGTTGAAGCGCGTTGGGAAGCGGATAATCTCATGGCCGCAGAAAAGAATTTACTCAAACCAGCTACCGGCCAGCCGGTAATTACTCCTAAGCAAGATATTGCTTTGGGTTGTTTCTACCTCACTCACATCAAGAGCACTGACACTGAGCCAGTCAAGAGATATTTCTCTTCTGTCAAAGAAGCCAAGTTAGCTTACAAGACTCGCACTATCAGTTTGCATCAGCGTATTAAAGTGCGTTTTAGCGAAACTGAACTCAATAAATTCCCCGAAGGCACCCATAATTTAGTGGAGACTTCTTTGGGCCGTATTTTATTTAATGAAATTGTTCCGGATAAAATTGCCTTCTATAATGAAACTATTACCGTTAAGAAATTAGCTGAAATTATTCGCTTGTGTCTGGAATTTTATGGTCAGCAACAGACCGCTTACTTCTTGGATGAATTAAAAAATTTAGGTTATCGCTATGTAACCAAATCTGGTTACTCCCTGGGTATCGCCGATTTTCCCAAGATTGAGGAAAAACCAGAATTAATTGCCGGCGCTGATAAGCAGATTATGGAAGTGGAAGAACAGTATCAGGAAGGTTTGCTCACGCAGGCAGAACGCCATGCCAAGATTTTGGAAATTTGGACGGCCACCAAAGATAAGATCGTGGCCAACAACCAACAGACACTAGATAAAAATGGTCCGGTATACGCCATGATTGAATCCGGCGCCCGTGGTACCTGGGGTCAGCTTGGTCAGGTCATTGGTATGAAGGGTTTGGTAGTGTCACCCTCAGGTGATATTATTGAATTGCCAGTAAAAGGTAACTTTAAAGAAGGTTTTGATGTGTTGGAATTCTTCATTTCTTCTCACGGTACTCGTAAAGGTTTATCTGATACGGCTTTGCGTACCGCCAATGCCGGTTATCTGACCCGTCGTCTCGTAGATGTATCTCAGGATGTGGTGATTTTAGAAGAAGATTGCGGCGATACTAATGGTGAAATTTTTACCATTGCTCAATCCAAAGAAATGGGTGAAAAATTATCTGATCGCGTCTGGGGCCGTTATGTCCTTGATGATGTCAAAGCAGGCAGTAAAGTCCTAGTAGCCAAAGGTGGTATCATTGATGATAAGATCGCCCGTTTGGTAGATGAAAATAAAGTGGACAATGTCCATGTGCGCAGTGTTTTGCAATGTAAATTGCCAAAAGGCTTCTGCCGCAAATGTTATGGCTTTGATCTGGCTCACAACAAACCGGTGGAATTTGGTACGGCGGTGGGTATTATCGCCGCGCAATCACTAGGTGAGCCCGGTACTCAGCTTACACTTCGTACTTTTCATGCCGGTGGTGTGGCGGGAGGAGATATTACTCAGGGTTTACCACGCGTAGAAGAATTATTTGAATGTCGTCCGCCAAAACGTAAGGCTATTCTCTCGGAAGTAGATGGAACTGTTGAAATTGAGGATGCTGATGGTAAGATTGTCACTTCTTCTACCGGTAAGAAAATTTTTGAAGGCCGCCGTGGTCAGAAGATTGTCAAAGTGCATTTTGAAGGCATGGAAGAAACCAAGATTAAATTTGATAGTGGTGATGAAGTAATGGTCAAAGACGGTGATGAAGTTTTACCGGATCAAACTATTTTGGTGCGCGGTTCTTCAGGTGAAGAGATCAATGCGAAATATCAGACCAAGGTGAAATTAGGCAAAAATACCATCACTTTGTCTTATGTTGGTCCAAAAGTACGTGAATATATTATTCCACTGGGTTATAAATTATATGTAAAGACCAGTGACAAAGTGACCAAAGGCCAAGTGATGACTGATGGTAGTATCAATTTGCAGGAATTATTTGAATTATCCGGTCGTCCGGCCGTACAGCGCTATATCTTGCAGGAAGTACAAAATATCTACTCTTCTCAAGGTCAGAAAGTAAATGATAAACACGTAGAGTTGCTTATCTGTCAGATGTTTAGCCGTGTACAGATAGAAGATGCTGGCGACACCGAACTCTTGCCGGGAGAGGTAGTAGAAAAGGCGCAAGTAATGTATGCCAATGCCATTGCTAAACAAAATAGCGGTAAAGTGGCTACGGCCAAGGAGCTGCTCTTTGGTGTCAGTCGCGTATCGCTCTCTACTCAGAGCTTCTTGTCCGCCGCGTCCTTCCAAGAAACTGCCAAGGTGCTGATCAATACCGCACTTACTGGTAAAATTGATTATCTGGAAGGTCTTAAAGAAAATGTGATTATTGGTCGTTTGATTCCGGCGGGTACAGGGTTTAAGCAATAAGATTTTCAAAACATCCCGACTAAGTCGGGATGTTTTTATATCTTGATTTTTGGTTTAAAAGTGGTAGAATTCAGTCATAAAATTAAATAAATAAATATGTCCGGACATTCTAAATGGCACAATATTCAGGCCCGAAAAGGCAAACAAGACGCTAAGAGAAGCAATTTATTTTCTAAATATTCCAAGGCAATCACCGTGGCCGCTCAGCGTGGCGGTGGTGATCCCGATACCAATTTTTCTCTGCGTATCGCCATTGATAAAGCCAAATCCGTATCAATGCCCAAAGATAATATTGATAGAGCCATCAAAAAAGGCACTGGTGAAGATGGTGGCGCACAGATTGAAGAGGTGTATTATGAGGCCTTTGGCCCAGCGGGGGTGGCGATAATTATCAAGTGTCTGACTGACAATAAAAATCGCACGGTGGCGGATATAAAGCACATTTTGTCTAAAAATGGCGCCACTATGGGTGGTGGTGGAAGTGTGATGTGGCAATTTGAGCAATGTGGCCTGATCCAAATAGAAAAATCCAAACTCCCAGCCGATAAAGACATCTTTGAAATGGCGATGATCGAAGCAGGCGCTGATGATATCTCTACCTCAGATGATGTGGTAGAGATAAAAACCAAAGTAGAAAATTTTGGTAAAGTGGCTAATAAATTAAAAGAACTGGGGGTGGAAGCTGATGATTCCGGTCTGCGCTATGTAGCCAAAGAAGAGCTGGCTATTGATGAAGATGTGCGTGAACAGCTCAGTAGATTATTTGATCAGCTAGAAGAAAATGATGATGTGGATGATTATTATACTAATGCAGGGTGATTAAATTATGTCATTAAAGAATGAAATTATCCTCGGTATTGACCCCGGCTTTGGACGGGTGGGTTTTGGAGTGATAGAAAAGACTAAGACCAACGAATGGAAAGCGTTGGATTATGGCTGTATTGAGACTTCGCGTAAAAAAAAATTTGTTGATAGGTTGGTGGAGATCGATGAAGGTATAAAATTTTTAATAAAAAAATATAAACCACAACGTTTGGCCATTGAAAAATTATTTTTTTCCAAAAATATTACTACCGGTATTGAGGTTGGCCATGCGCGTGGAGTGATAATGCTCTCGGCGGCAATCGCCAATTTGGAAATTGATGAATTTTCTCCACCACAAGTCAAACAGGCTATTACCGGCTATGGTGGCGCTCAAAAAGCGCAAATGCAAAAAATGGTGGCTATGATCCTTGGGATTAAAGGCAAAATAAAATCTGATGATGCCGCCGATGCTTTGGCCGTGGCGCTCTGTGCCGGGCAGAGCTTGTGGATAAAGAAAAAAGCCGTATGAAAATTATCTCACTTAATACTTATGGAGGATGTTTTTTTGAACCGTTAATAGATTTTATCAGCCAGCATCAGGATAGCGATTTTTTTTGTTTTCAGGAACTTTTAAATACCCAAAAGGATATTATTAAGTGTGAACAATTCAGAGCTAATTTTTTTGAGGAGATTAATAAAGTCCTTCCTAATTTCAGCGGCACTTTTTCTACTGTCCAGAGTGGTGTTGTACCTGTTGGTGATACTGATAAAGCGATAGATTTCGGTCTGGGATTATTTTTTAAAAATGATTTTTTAGTAAAGTCTCAGGGTGATGCTTTTATAGTTGGCAACGAAAAAAGCTATGAATACGGAAAAAATTATACTTTGCCGTTTAAAATGCAGTGGGCGGATTTTGAGATTGACGGTAAAATTTTAACAGTGGTAAATGTGCATGGCACCGCCTTTCCTTTTAATAAATTAGACACCCCAGAGCGCTTGGAGCAGTCGCAAAGGATTCTGGACTTAATAAAACAAAAACCTGGTGAAAAAATTATTATGGGGGATTTTAATTTATTCCCAAATACTAAAAGTATTAGCCTATTTGAAGAGGCAGGGTTAAAAAATTTAATTAAAGATTTTAATATTACCACTACCAGAGGTTCGCTGGTGAGGCAACTACATCCAGAATACGGACAAAATCCTAATGGTTGGCAAGAATTTGCCGATTACACTTTCGTATCTAGTGGTATAAAGGTAAAAAGTTTTAACGTCCCAGATTTGCCGCTATCAGATCACCTGCCGATGATTTTAGAATTTAGTCAATAAAATTATAATATGAATTCTCCAACTATCAAATTAAATAGTGGTTATCAAATGCCAGTTTTAGGTTTGGGAACTTGGAAGTCTCCGCCGGATAAAGCTAGCCAAGCAGTAGAATATGCTTTAACCCAGGCTGATTATGATCATATTGACTGTGCCGCGATTTATCGAAATGAAAAGGAAATTGGCGAGGCATTTGCCAGAGTTTTTGGAGGTGGAAAGCGCCAACGGGAAGATGTTTTTGTTACTAGTAAACTTTGGGACGTGGCACATGCCCCGGAAGATGTCTTGTCAGCTTGCAAAAATACTCTTAGTGATTTGCAGTTGGATTATCTTGATTTATATCTCATGCATTGGGGTATAGCCGAGAAGAAAGAACAGCCAGGTGACTTTTTACACGGACAAGGCACAGTAGATGCCAGTGGTAAATTATGCACAGAAAAAGTTTCTGTACGAGATACTTGGGGTGCAATGCAGGAATTGATAAAAATTGGTTTGGTGCGATCAATTGGTGTGGCCAACTTTACTGGTGCGATGATGGTAGATCTATTGTCTTATACCGAGATTCAACCAGCGGTCAATCAGATCGAATGTCACCCTTACCACCAGCAAGCTAGGCTAATAGAATTTTTAAAGAATCAAGGTATTACAGTGACCTCTTATTCGCCTCTTGGTACCCCTGAAAATGCTAAAAGACATGGCGATGTTATATTGTTGGAAGATACGGTTTTGAAACAAATCGCGCAAAAATATAATAAATCAGTAGCTCAGATTTTAATCCGTTGGGCGATTGAACGCAACACCATTGTAATACCAAAGAGTGTTACCCCGGAGCACATCAAGAGCAATGCCGAGATTTTTGATTTCCAACTCTCAACTAATGACATGGAAGCCATTAAAGGTTTAGAAAAAAAGATGCGCTTTGTGGATCCGTTTGGTAGGTTGGGAATTCCCTATTTTGATTAATATGGTAAAAGTCTTATATGAAGACAATCACCTGATAGCTGTTTTCAAACCAGCGGGCATTTTGGTACAGGGAGATGAAACCAAAGATGAATGTCTAATGGATCAGGTGAAAGAATATTTAAAAGAAAAATATCACAAACCTGGCCAGGTATTTTTGGGCCTGCTTCATCGGCTGGATCGGCCGGTGTCGGGAGTAGTGTTGTTTGCCAAGACTAGTAAGGGCGCCGCTAGATTATCTGAACAAATTCGCACCCATAAGGTAGAAAAAATTTATAATGCTCTGATAGAAGGAAAATTAAAAAATAAAAAAGGTACGCTAATAAATTGGATTTTGAAAAACGAAAAAACCAACAAAGTGCAGGTATTTGATAAAGAGACGAAGGATGCCCTGTATGCTGAATTGAGCTATGAAGTGCTTAAAGAAAAGGATGGTAAAAGTTTGGTAAAAATAATTCTCAAAACCGGTCGGCCGCATCAGATTCGAGCTCAATTTGCCCATCTTGGACATCCGCTAGTGGGAGATGTAAAATACGGTGCCAAGGAAGCGTTGAAAGATCAATCAATTGCGTTGTCAGCAGTGTCGCTCACTTTTAAAACCGCCACAGGAGACGATAATAAAACCATAAGTATTGAACCAAATTTTGTTATATAAAAATTACAGCAAGTTTTTTGAGCGGGTTATGCGCTCACAGGCGCATCCTTTCGGCCTCGCGGCCGAAAAAAGCGAGAAACACTTGCTGTATTTAATTTATTATATTTTCTCGAACAGCGGTTTATAGATATCTTCCTTGATGTCTATTTTTAATTCTTTTCTATTCACTTTACTGGTAAATGTCACCGGTGCATCCGAGATAACACACAGCGGCTGCATTTCAGTACCCTCGCCCATAGTCAGCACGGCGGCGGTAGCGAGGCTATCGGCGATGTCGGTCTTAGAAAATTCAAACGGTCGACCAAACAAATCTTTTTGGCCAATATAATTTTTGATTCCTTTGAATCCAGCGTACCCCAGCGCGATGCCGACTACCCCAGCGCGCAGTGGTAGTAAGCGACTATCAGTAATTATTATCCCTAGTTTTTTTAGATGGTGTTTTTTGCGTAGATAATTGTGAATAATTACAGCGCTTTTATAGCTATCTTTGGGCAGAAGTATGAGCTGGCCATTGGCATTTGATTCATCCACGCCGGCATTGGCTAAGACGTCGCCATCTTTAATCGTGAGATAAACATACTTTGTTTTTATCACCCGTTCACTTTCTTGTCTAATTATTGCTGATTTTTCTTTTTCATTTTTTACTACACAAAATCTACCCTCGGATAGAGCCACTATTTTAGATGTTACCACCACAATACCACCTTCTTTGATTTTTGGTAAAAATTTATCCAAAAATTCCAGAAGATTTTGCTTGGGCTTAAACAGTTTTGTCTTGATTGGTTTCACTAACATAGTTTTTACCGCGCAACCAGCGGATGCCGATATAAGAAAGCGGAGTATAGAAGAAACCCATTACCACTTTATAGATCCACCAAGGAATGATGATCATTACTAGAGTTTTGAGCGAATAAACTCCCAAGAAAGCCACTGTCATAAAGATCACAGTGTCTAGAAATTGTGACCAAATATTGGAGAGATTGGAGCGTACCCAGAAATATTTGCCGCCGATTTTGCTTTTCTGCTTAAAAAAGAAGAAAGACAATACATCTTGGTATTCACCAATAATATAGGCCAGCAAAGAGGCGATTGAGATGCGCGCCGATAGCCCAAAGATTTGATTATAGCTTTGTTTCATCCAGAGGGCACGCGCTCCCCAAGGGGCAATACCGGAAATGGCGGAATATAGTAAGAACAAGGCGATGCTCAGTGCGCCAGCGAGCACAAATAAACGGGCGGTTTTCTTGCCGTAGACTTCACCAATTACATCGGTGGTCAAAAAGACAAAGGGGAAATAAAAAACTGCGACCGATAATTGTGTGCCAAAGATGAAAGGCATCAATTTTGAGCCAATCGTATTGGAAGCAAAGAGCGAAGCGAGGTAAATAGTGAGTGCGATGGCTAGTTTTGGTGAGAATTCCACTTTTTCTGAGTTATTATTCATCATATTATTTGTTTGAGTGTTTCATTTATAAAATTAAAATTATCGTTTCCTCCAAAAACAACATCAAATTTGTCAGCGAATTTTTGTTCATCTTCCTCCCGGTGGGAGAAGGCAATGGTCAGTAAATTTTCATAATCAAAACCTTCAATCATCCCCAGATCGTCAATTTGGTCGCCAAGCAGGATGACATTGAGGCGTTCTTTGAGTTCGGCAAAGAACGGAAATTCGCGCAAAATTATTTCATATTTGTTTAAAGAATGAATAATAGGTAATTTAGCTTTGGTCATGTAGCCAGCTTCATCAAATTCGTATTCATTGGCCACGATATAGACATTATCGGTAAGCAAATTGGCCTGCGACAGCATTCGTTCAATCATATAGGCAGGGCCGCCAGAGATAATGATTATTGGTATATGATATTGATGCAGAATTTTAAAGAAAACATTGGCTCTGTCCCTTAATTTCATGTGAGCGGATTCCATCACTGTGTCCATGTCGTGCCGATTGAGCCGACATTTGATCAATAATTCATGGTGTTTCTGCCACCATTCTTCCATATGGTGCATTCTCTGCTCTCTTGGTACATGAGTATCATGCTCGAAATGGCTATATCTATCAAATAATTCATAGGAAGCCGCGGCATAATCGGCGGTAAGATAGCCACCGGCACGTAATTGGCCAATTAGTGAGCCTACTGGTTTGCCATTGATATAGGAGACGGCGGTAATAGTCTTATCAAAATCGGACAGGATGTGCAATTTATTAGCACCACCGTTGGCCATTTTAGCAATAATTTCTTGGGTTTTTTGTTCGTTGCTAATTAACTTCATAAGGCAAATTGACCAGCCCCTATATTTGAGATAGTATATTGAGTATGTAATAAAGTATCTCTTAGGCATTATAGAGGTTAAAACATTAGCGGTCAATGACTATGATAAAACAAATTGTCGATCTCCATATCCACTCCAAATATGCCCGCGCTTGCTCGCCACTACTGGAAATTCCTAATATTGCCAAAGCTTGTGAGCAAAAAGGAATAGATATATGTGGTACGGGTGATTTTACCCATCCAGCTTGGTTATCGCATTTAAAAAATGAGTTAGAAGAGATTTATAACACTGGTCTATACCGGCATAAACATAGCCAAAGCCATACTAAATTTATTTTTACCACTGAGATCTCCTGCATTTATAAACATAAAGATAAAGTGCGACGTCTGCATTTAGTGCTTTTGGCGCCAAATTTGGCCGCGGTGGAATTATTAAATGAAGCACTGACCAAACGAGGCGCTAATTTGCGGTCCGATGGACGTCCAATCATGGGTTTGCCGGCCAAAGAAGTATTGAAGATAATGCTCGAAATAGACAAGCGTTTTATGATGATCCCGGCCCATGCCTGGACACCTTGGTTTGCCGTATTTGGATCTAAATCCGGCTATGATCGTTTGGAGGACTGTTTTGAAGAATTGACTCCGTATATCAAGGCCATTGAGACTGGCTTGTCTAGCGATCCGCCGATGAATCACCAGTTGAGCATTTTGGATAAAATCGTGTTAGTGTCTAATTCTGATGCACATAGTTTAGACAATCTCGGTCGTGAAGCCAATGTATTGGCTTTTGAGCAGGAAAAAGACATTACTTATGATGGTGTACGTGATTGTATTGAGAGTAATGATAAAAATAAATTTCTCTACACGATTGAATTTTATCCTGAGGAAGGGATGTATCATATAGATGGTCATCGTGCTTGCAAAGTGAGTATGTTGCCCAAAGAAACTAAAAAGCATAAACGAATTTGTCCCAAATGTAAAAAAGAATTGACCATTGGCGTGTTGCACCGGGTAGACGATTTATCGGATCGTGGAATCAAGGATATCCCTAGCGATAAATTTATTCCTCACAAGTACATTGTGCCCTTGCGAGAAATTATTGCTGAGGCCTTGGAAGTTGGTAAAAGCAGCAAGAAGGTACAGGCGGAGTATGATAAAATAATCAAAAGCATTGGCAGTGAATTTTTTATCCTCTTAGAAGCTGATTTAGAAAAAATAAAAAATATCGTAAGTGATGAAAATATATATCTGGGCATAAAGAATATGCGCGCGGGCGCAGTAAATGCCATACCCGGATTTGATGGTCAATATGGCCATATAGAGACGATTAAAAATAGGACCAATAACGCTAAACAAGGGCGATTGATTATCTAAAAAAAGTTAAATTATAGATAAAAATACAAAAAATCCGCTTAATGAGCGGATTTTTTTGAAGGACTATTTCTTCTTCTTTTTAGCAGCTTTCTTTTTCTTCTTTGGAGCAGCCTTCTTCTTAGCTTTTTTAACTTTCTTGGCCATAGTATTCACCTCCAGTTACTCTCTTAAAGTGAGAGTCTTTAATTTTTTCTACTCGCGAGTGCGAGAAAAAATTTTTGAGAATAATTTTTTACAAGACAAGCATTGTTGTAAAAAATTTTTTCTTCGACCTTATATATATTATAGAATGTTTTTGTAAAAAAATAAATAGTGTCAAGCAAAGTTATGCACAGGTATGATAAAAATTACAATTTGGTAAATTTTTTGGGAAAATTATTTTTTATAAAAAATAAAAATTCCGACTGAGTCGGAATTTTTATTTTGGGGTATTTTTATATCTATGGCTTTACTTCAAAGGTGCCTTGTACAACGCGTCGTTTTCCATTTTTGCCGACAATTAAAACACCATAATTGTGTTCGCCAATATCCTTTTTAGTGAATGGTCCAACTAAACGCCCGCTATTAGCCGGATATTTTGATTTTTCACACATTATACAGTTGGAGCCAATTCCGGCACTGGGGATTTCTTCGTCAATATACACACCCATGCCAAGAATTTCTGCCTTATTTTTTGCCCAAGCGGTGAGTGCGTACTTTTTTCCTACTTTTGGTTCAAAAGTAGACACTGTAATGCCGTCAAGCACGGGATAAGAATCGTCTTTGGCTGGGACAAATTTATTTTTTTTCTTCCAATCCACCAGCCAGTCATTGGTGCCATTGGCAATTTCTTCGTCAAATTGTAAAACTTGATCTTTTTCATTATCAGCCACTACCTCATATTTACCAGCGCTAGTAAAAATGGCGCCGTATTTAGGGGTGACTACGACGGCAAAGGTATGTTCACCAACATCAGAAGCAGTAAAATTTTCTAGGGTTGCCACACATTTTGATTTATTTTTTTTACAGTTAGTAAACACTTTATCGTCAATTTTTATTTCCGCCTTTTTAATCTGATTGAGGTTTTTTAAATTGACCGTAATGGTGAGTTTTTCACCAATTAGTGCTTGTGGATTGCTTAGTGTGAGATTGGAAATAAAATTGGGTGCGGCGAGGACCGGAGCCGCCATCATTAAGCTCGATAGCGCCAACAGAGACGCACCAAGTTTGATAGCTAATTTTTTCATATCAAAAAATAGTATTATTATTTAATAATACTATTTTATCACAGAAAAAGGCAGATTTATATGGCTTAGTCAATCTGTGCCCTCGGCAGGAGTCGAACCCACATCCCCAGGTTCGAAGCCTGGTATCCTATCCGTTGAACGACAAGGGCAAAAAGTGTTTTTACTCTAACATATATAGAGTTTTTTTTCAATCATCTGGTCTGATCTTAAAAAACCTTGATTTTTTTTGATATTTATGTTAATATGTTGCATTCCGTCATCTGTTGGAACGGAAAATGGGAGGGACCGATCATGGAAGATCTGCTTGGTGCTCTTTGCTCTGCTCTCGCTTTGGCATTCTTCGTCTGGGCCGCCTGGTGGATTCGCCGGAGCGGTGCGCCGCGGCGGCGTCAGATTGAGGAGGCCTTCCCCGAGGAGTAGGTAGGTTTGGCTCAGGTGGCCCGTAGGTAACGGGCACATCCACGCGCTATCCGCCTGCCAACTACGTTAGGGATAAAAAATTTATCTCTGATGTAGCAGGCGGATAGAAAAATAAAACATCCCGATATAAGTCGGGATGTTTTTGTTGGTGGGTCGCCTGGGGATCGAACCCAGGACCTTATCCTTAAGAGGGATCTGCTCTACCGGCTGAGCTAGCGACCCGTGGTGGTGATCACTATATGGGATCACCGGCGTTTCTTTTAGCAATTTCTATTTTTGGTCCTTTCCAACCCTTTATTTTTAAAGCGGCTTCGGCGGCTTCGGTTTGGGCCTCTTGTTTGCTGCTGCCAACTCCTGAAGCGATTAATTCTTTTTCTAAAAATACGCCCACTTTAAAAATTTTACTGTGATCCGGCCCACTTTCTTCCAAAACGCGATAATTCGGGGTTATACCAATCAGTTCTTGGGCTGATTCTTGGAAACGACTCTTGGCATCCATGTAAAGACCATTTTCCAGGACATAAGGCAGTTTGGTGATGACAAACTTGGTGATAAATTCTTTCGCGGCGTCATAACCCTGATCCAGATAGATCGCTCCGACCACTGCTTCAAAGACATTGGCCATGATGTAATCGCGCGCTTTGGTGCCGGCGTCTTTGGATTCACCGTGACTAAGAAAAAGGAATGGCTCCATCCCTAGTTCATAAGCGACGCTAGAAAGCATTTTGGCATTGACCAAAGCGGCACGCCAGTTGGTAAGTTCGCCTTCTGGATTGCCATATTCATTGAAGAGATATTCAGTGACGACTAATTCTACCACAGCATCACCCAGAAATTCAAGCCTTTCATTTTGTCCTAAAATGAAATCATGATGTTCGTTGAGATAAGAACGGTGGACAAAGGCTTGATATAAAATTTCTTTGTTTTTGAAGTTTACACCGATTTTATTTTCCAAGAGCGAAAAATTTTTCTCTTGGATTTCTTGCAAATTACTAATGTCCATATTAAGTGAGCTTGCTCACTTATCATATAGCGCGCAATGAATGGGCGATAGATGATAAGTGATAAATTAAGTGGATGAAGAGATGATTATTTGACAGTGGCTGGTTCGCCGTTGGGGAACATATCTTTGTAGAGCGACCCGAGTACACCATTGACAAATTTTCCCGAAGCCGGACCGCCGTAGCTTTTACCCAATTCAATTGCTTCATTAATAGCCACTTTAGGAGGCACATCCGGATTAAATTTCAATTCCCAGATACCAATGCGCAAGATATTACGGTCTACCACAGTAATTTTATCTAGTGGCCAATTGGGAGCGTATTTGGTAATGATCTCATCAATTTCTTTTTGATGTTCAATGATGCCATCGACAATATCAGTGGCAAAATTTTTCTCTTCACCTAATCCGACACCAAATTCAGCAAAATTATGATCCAAAATTGCTGGCAGACCCGCGCTGGGTTGACCACGAAAATCCCATTCAAAAATAGTTTGCATGGCAATGCTACGAGCAAGGTGACGATTGGACATAGAGAAAAACACGGCCAATAAAGCAACTTATTGGCCGTTTAAATTATTTTTTCTTTTTGGTACTAGCGCGAGAGGCGCGTTTGTCTACATTGATGACCTGTCTGCCACGATAGGTGCCGCAAAAAGCGCAAGCACGGTGTGGGCGGATGGTTTTACCGCATTTTTGACAGGTAGTGGCGGCCGAAACGGTGAGACCATGTTGAGCGGCGCGGCGGCGTTTATCACTGCTAGTGCGGCGATGACCGGGTAAACCCATAGATTTATCGTTAATTTAGTAAAAAAATGAACTTAGAGTTTTCTAAATTACGTATTTATTATAGCATAAAAAGCGGGTTTTGTAAAGACCCTAGTTGATTTTTCTCTCAATTTAAATTAAGATAGGGGCACTATGGCAAAAATTTTACAGATTAATGATAAAAATCGCTTTCAAGAGGCCGCTTTGGCGCTTAATGCGCCATTTACCCATGCCTGGCAGTGGGGTGAGATTTTAATTGCCGAGGGTAAGGTGATAGAAAGATTAGCCATAGAAGATAATGGCAAGATAATCGCTATTGCCTCTGTGATATACACTCCCCTGATTGCCGGTCTAAAGTATGCTTTTTGTCCCAAAGGACCGGTAGGAAATTTGAATAAAGAAAATTTGAAAGTATTTTTGAATTATTTGAAAAATAAAAAAATGGCTTTTTGGCGAATTGAATCAGCCGAAAAAATTGAAGATGTATCAATGATAAAAAGTCTGGATATCAATCCGCCGCATACTATGATTTTGGATCTGCAAAAAAGTGAAGAAGATATTTTGGCTACAATGCATAACAAGACTAGATATAATATTAATCTCTCGCTTAAAAAAAATTTGGCAGTAAAAAATGAAAAAAATCTGCCAGTGTTTTGGGAACTGATGAAAAAAACCAGCGAGCGCGACGGTTTTCGTCTGCATGAAGCGGCGCATTACAAGGCAATTTTGGAATCGGATTTTTCTATTCAGCTCACGGTGTATAGCCATGATAAGGCGATCGCGACGATGGTATTAGTCGGATTTGGTGACACTTTCACTTATCTATTTGGCGCTTCTGACCATGAATATCGCAGTCTGATGGCACCGTATTTATTGCAATGGAGTGCGATGAAGTTGGCCAAGGAGCGCGGTTATAAATTTTATGATTTCTTTGGGGTGGCGCCAAACATATCTAATAGTGATGAATATGAATATGACAACACTCATCAGTATGGCGGCGTGAGTCGCTTCAAAGGTGGTTTTGGTGCGCGCTATGTAGAAGCGCCCGGGACTTATGATGTGGTGATAAATAATTTTAGATATCAATTGTATATCTATCTGCGCAAGTTGCGGCGGTTATTTGCCTAGTGGCATTTAGTCCCCATAGTTTAATGGATAAAATACTGGCCTCCGAAGCCGGCGATATGCGTTCGATTCGCATTGGGGGCACAAAAATTTTAAATAAAAATATGAAAGTTATTCTTTTTGATTTTTTTGGAGTATTGTCGACTCCGGCCTACATGGAGGTGATCAAAAAATTTATTCCGATTGTACAACAAGCGGATTGGATAAAAAAATTGGATGTTTTGGATTCAGGAGAGATGTCAGAAGAGCAGTTGGTGTCTGAAATTTCTGCCTATTCTCAAATTTCACCAGCTGAAATTTGGATGGTCGCCAATCGAGCGCCAAAACTCAATCAGAAATTAATTAATTTTATTAAGAATGATTTAAAAATTAAATTTAAAGTTGGGTTGCTTACCAATATACCGAGAAGTTTGTTGGAAAGAATTTTAAAAGAGGAATTAAATTTATTTGATTTTACTTTTATTTCTTCTGAGTTGAAGTTGATAAAACCAGATAAAAGAATTTTTGAGGTGGCCGTATCCAAAGTTGGTTTTCCGGTTAGTGAAATCCTCTTTGTTGATGACGGACAAAGAAATGTAGAGGTAGCTAGCAGTTTGGGAATAAATGTAATTTTATATCAAAATTTTAATTTATTTTTGAAAGAGGTTAAAAAATATATTTAATAAATAGTTAAATAAAAACCCCCGTTTCACAACGGAGGTTTTTTAATTTTATCTTTACAACATCGTCACACTCACTACTTTGTCGCCTTCTTCTTTGAATCTCATTAGACGTACACCCTGAGTGGCGCGGCCGGAGGAGGAAATAGAGGAGAATGGTAAGCGGATCACTTGTCCTTTGGCCGACATGATAAGCAGATCTTTTTCTTTGGCTTCTACGGCATCTACCACTTTGGCAAAAGTGAGGTTGCCGGTTTTGGCGGTAATCTCAGCGGTCTTGATACCACTACCCCCACGTCCTTGGACTTTGTATTCTGATAGTTCAGTGCGTTTGCCCACGCCATTTTCACCCACCGTGAGGAATTCTAGTGATTTATTTTTTGGATCCACAATGTCCATGCCGATTACCTCATCAGAGCCTTTGAGCCGCATACCACGCACGCCACTGGCGGTGCGACCCATTTCACGCACATCTTTTTCTTTGAAATGAATCGCCTGGCCCTGTTTGGTGGCAATCATAATCTCGTCGTTGCCGGTACTGGGTTTGACCCACTCCAAATTATCATCAGGTTTGAGTTTGAGCGCGATCAGGCCGCTACGGCGCACATTGGCAAAATCTTCGAGCGCGGATTTTTTGATGTTGCCACGAGTCGTGACCATGACCAAATATTTAATATTAGTAAGATCATTCATGCCTAGCAGAGCAGTGACTTTTTCATTGGGGGCTAATTGTAAGAAATTGACCAATGCTTGGCCTTTGGCCGTGCGGCTGGCTTGGGGGATGTCATAAGCCATGAGCTGGAAGACGCGGCCGCGATTGGTGAAGAAGAGAATATTGTCGTGAGTGTTGGTAGTGAGCAAATTTTGCACACTTTCCTCCTCTTTGGTGGTGACGCCGATTACCCCCTTGCCGCCGCGACTCTGCTGGTGGAAGGTATCTGGTGGTAAGCGTTTGATATAACCATCGGTGGTAATCATCACGATTGTTGGTTCATTGGGAATGAGATCCTCAGTAGTAAATTCTTTTACTCCGTGAGCGATAATTTTGGTGCGGCGTTCTTCGCCGTATTTTCCCTTGATTTCATTGGTCTCGGATTTTACAATTCCCAAGATTTTTTTCTCCGAAGCCAAGATACTTTCCAATTCTTTAATAAGTATTTTTTTCTCTTTTAACTCATCTTCAATCCTTTGTCTCTCCAAATTGGCCAATTGTTGGAGTTTCATTTCCAAAATGGCCGTTGCCTGGCGATCGCTAAATTTGAATTTGGAAATCAAATTAACTTTGGCTTCATCTTTATCTTTACTAGCTCGGATAGTTTTGATAATCAGATCAATTTTATCCAGCGCCATTTTGAGACCCTCTAGAATATGGGCGCGATCTTTGGCTTTGTCCAAATCAAATTCGGTGCGACGGCGAATCACTGTCTGGCGGTGCTTGATAAACTCTTCCAAAATATTTTTGAGATTGAGTACGCGCGGCTGGATACCATCTACTAGCGCCAATAAATTATAGTGGAAAGTAGTCTGTAAGTCAGTTTGTTTGTAGAGCTGGTTGAGCACTTTTTGCGGATAGGCGTCTTTTTTGAGCTCTATTACAATGCGTACGCCATCTTTGTTGGATTCATCGCGCAGATCGCGGATGCCTTCCATCTTTTTTTCTTGTACCAATGTGGCAATTTTTTCGATCATCTCGGCTTTATTTACTTGATAAGGCACTTCGGTTACCACAATTTGGAACATACCGCTTTTTTTGGCCTCTTGAATTTCGGCCTTGGCACGCACAACCACGCCTCCTTTACCGGTAGCCATGGCCGTGAAGATATCTTTTTTATTATAAATAATACCGCCAGTAGGGAAATCTGGCCCTTTTATAATTTCGGCCAGTTCTTCCAGATTAGTTTTTGGTTCATCAATTAATTTGGTAACACCGTCACAAAGCTCCGAGAGATTGTGCGGGGGGATAGAAGTGGCCATACCAACAGCGATACCCATGGTGCCATTGAGCAAGAGATTAGGGAGTTTGCTAGGCAGTACCATCGGCTCAGTGTGGGAGCCGTCATAAGTCGGATTAAAATTAACAGTGTTTTTTTCAATATCAAAAAGCATTTCTTCGGCTACCGCGCGCAACCTAGCTTCGGTATAGCGCATTGCGGCCGCTGAATCACCATCCATACTACCAAAGTTTCCCTGGCCGTCTACCAATTGGTGGCGCATAGAGAAATCTTGCGCCATACGCACCATAGAATCATAGATAGCGGCATCACCGTGTGGATGGTATTTGGCCATCACCTCACCCACCACGTGAGCGGATTTGCGGTATTTGCTAGTGTGGCGCAAACCAATATCCCACATCGCATAGAGGATACGGCGATGTACCGGTTTGAGACCATCGCGGACATCAGGCAGAGCGCGCGAAATAATTACACTCATCGCATATTCTAGGTATGAGCGTTGCATCTCATCCACGATCGGCGCGTTGGTAATTTTTCCAATATCTCCTTTTGGTAGGTCAAGTTTATTTTGCATATTAATTCTTAGTGGTAGTGACTGTGGTAGTCGTATTTACCAGGCTGCTAGTTGGAGGATTAAAAATTAAATTTTTATTTTGATTAAGCTGTTTAGAAATCAGCTCTTTAATTTGTAATTTGGTTAACTGATTTTGTAATTGATTCTGCGCCGGTGTAGAAAAAATTTCGTTGAGGTCAGAAGTACTTTTTTCTATTACTTGCTTTTCTTTGGATTTTTGCCAATTGATACTGGTGATATTAGACCAGAGAGAAAATCCCCAAAATATCGCGATGGCAGTGACCATGATAGCCATGCCGATATAGAGCCAGTAGGTCAGTTTGTTACGGCGGGATAATTGCTCGGCGATAAATTTATCTTTTAATTTGTTTGTCGTCGAAACTGCCTGTATATTAGTGGTTGATATAGAGTTTATTTCTTTGGTAGTTTCACTTTTAGTTTTTTCTTTCTCTAGATTTTCATCGGGTAAATTTTTGGTCACGCGGATATTATTGAATACCAGCGCTGGCATTGGTTTGATTTCTTTTTCCGGGAGCGTAATTTTTTTCTTTTTTTTACCTCCTTTTTTGGCTGGCATATTAATAATTTTTTTCTAATACGATTAGTTTGGTTTCGCCACT
>Ga0233425_10006018_pt1 | contig 18477 bp, 18 predicted proteins | sample Watercolumn_Towu_2_FD_181712 | JGI IMG/M metagenome (GOLD analysis project Ga0233425, IMG submission 181712) | Freshwater microbial communities from Lake Towuti, South Sulawesi, Indonesia - Watercolumn_Towuti2014_140_MG | ecosystem: Environmental > Aquatic > Freshwater > Lake | place... | reverse complement strand
AAGCGGATTTGAGCCTGACAAATATTTGTTCTTTGCAACAAAAAAAGGAACAGTAAAAAGAACAAAACTTGAATACTTCTCAAACCCGCGCAGAGGAGGCATAATCGCCCTCGGGCTTGATGAAGGCGACAAGCTGATAAACGCAGCGCTCACAGACGGCAAACAGCAGATAATGCTCGCAACAGAAAACGGAAGAGCAGTAAAATTCAATGAAACAGATGTCCGAGACATGGGAAGAACCGCCGTAGGAGTGCGCGGAATAAGAATAAAAGAAGGTGACGAAGTTGTCGGAATGATAATCGCAAACGACAAAGACACACTGCTGACAATAACCGACAAAGGATACGGAAAAAGAACAATAATATCGGACTACCGGCTAATAAACCGCGGAGGGTCAGGAGTAATAAACATAAAATGCACAGAAAAAAACGGAAAAGTCGTTTCAATAAAATCAATAGAAGACGATGAAGACATCCTCATAATATCAAAAAAAGGAGTGGCAATCAGAGTAAACGCGGGCTCAATATCAACAATAGGCAGGAACACACAAGGAGTAAGAATAATGAAGCTCAACGAAGGAGACGAAGTAATGTGCGTGGCAAAATGCGCAAAAGAAGAAATAATTGAGCAGAAAGAAGAAACAAAAAAAGAACAGAAAGAAGAAACAAAAGATGAAACAAAGGAAGAAAAGAAAGGATTCTTCGGAATGCGCAAAAAAGTTGAGGAAATAGCTGAATCAAAGCCAAGCGAAATAAAGCAGAGCGAAGTGGAAGACGAAGTCGCAGAAGCAATGAAAAAAATACAAAGCGGACAAAAAATAAAGAAAAACCCCTTCTTTAAAAGAATATTCGGGCTTTAGCCCGATGGCAGTTTGCACAATTCTAATCGCAACCATTTTAAACTCCGTATGATTTATTCTCCTTGTGAAAGCACTGCTCATCACAACAAAAGGCGGAGAGGAAACCGCCCGACAGGAAATAAAAGAAATACTCAGCATAGATGGAAAAATAACAGAAGAAGCAGTTGAATTCCAGTTTGGGAAATATGAAGAATTGTTCAAGCTGTGCTACTTCTCACAGTCAGCAGTGCGGATAATCATGCTTGACAAGCCCGAAAACTGGCTGAAAAAAGGAATGAAGTTTAAAGTTGAGTGCGAAGAAAGTGAAAAAGAGGCGGAAATAGGAGCCGAGATAAACAAAAAAAATGAATATCTTGTTGATTTAGAAAAACCAGATGTAATATTCTTCCAGCACAAAAAACATCTCGGAATAGATTTCTCAGGAGACATAAGCAAAAGAGCATTTAGAATATTCACAAACAAGCATTCTCTCAAGGGAACAACAGCATTCATCCTGCTGAAAGAAGCAGGATACACCGGAAAAGAATCACTGCTTGACCCATTTGCAAAAGACGGAACAATCATACTTGAAGCATGCCACCACGCATTAAAAAGGCCGATAAGATTCTATGAAAAAGAAAAATTCCCCTTCCTGAAACTCGAGCAGTTCAAAAAATTCAGCTTTGAAAAATTCTTTGAAGCATTCAATGAAACAGAAAACAGCACAAAAATATACGCGGTATCAAGCGACACAAGAGACATAGAGGCAACAAAGAAAAATGCAAAAATAGCGGGCGTTAAGAATTTTATTGTGAGCAGAATAGACCTTGACTGGCTGGACACAAAGTTCAATGAAAACGAGGTTGAGCTTGTCGCAACATACCCGCCGAAATTAACCCCAAAACAGCTGAAAGAATTCTATTACAGAATAGTTTACATCGCCAGAAAAATAGTGATGCTTGTTGGCACAGACTTCAATTATGAAGACGACCTGCTCAAAATAGAAAAAGAAAAAATCATCCAAACAGGAAAAATAAACAAAAAAATAGTGTGGATGAAAAAAATGAAATATAATAAATAAAAATTTTATTCTTCTTCAGGAGTGCTCATTATGGCTGCAGCATAAACTCTCTGCTGGTTTCCATCCCTTAAATTTGCAACAAGACCAACGCAGTTGCCCCAGTCAAACGGAATAAAAATCTGTTTGTTATATTCTATGCCCATTTCATCACCGAGACTGTATATTAGCGTGCTTCCGCAGAACAAGTCTATTGATGCCCTTTTTATCAAAAAATCAGGTCTTGAATTCTTAGCCCGGTCAATTGTCAGCTTAACACCTTTTTTGCCCTCAGCAGATTTTTCCGTTGTTATTTCACCGATTTTTAAATTATAGCCGTAAGCCAACGGGTCAACATAAGTTATGATTTCGGGGTTATATATAGTTGGCGTATACATCCTGCTTTCAGCAGTTATCAGATGGCCCTTCTTATCAAGAAGCTTATCTCCTTCATAAAGCCAGAAATAAAGCATATAGCCCTTTTTGTCAGTCTGAGAGCCAAGAGCAATAGGGCTCAGCCCGCTAAGAGAAAACCTAAATGATTCATCAGTTGCAATCTTAACCAAATAATTAGCATCAAGCTCAACACTTGAAAGCTCTTTTTCAGCCACCATTCCAAGATTCTGCGCAAAGTTGCCCTCTTTTACAAGCTCTTTCAGCACAACTTTCACCCGAGGCATTGAAACATCTGTTGTGCCGCCACTGTTATTTATTGTAAAAGAAACAGCATCAATACTTCCAGTATTATTTCCATATGAAGCATCAAGCCGATCAACAACCAGGCGGGTATCCCTTACATACGCCTGAGGCAGTTCAATTTCTTTGGCATAAACAACTTTGCCATCCCTCAAAACAATCAGCTCAGCATGGTCAACATCATAATTTCCGACAGTCCAAGACTTAAATTCGCTGTTGTAATCATAAAGCTGGCCGTCCCAATCAGGAACTCCGTATGAAAAAGTTACATCAACATCTCCGCTTGACTTCGGAGGAAAAGCTTTTCCTAACAGCCCAAGATAATAGACCGGCTTGAAAATATCCGTATAATAAGGCGTTGTGCTTGAAGACATTGAGCCCTCCTCTCTTAAAGTTATGTTCATCATACCAACAGCAAGGTTTGTCCTGCTTATATACTGGCTTTCAGCAGTTTTTGCCTTTTCATTATAAAGCCTTAAAACAACATTTATATTATCAATGCTTTCATCAAGATTATTAACCAGCTCGCCTTTAAGCTTGATTTTTCTATTAAACCCCGACAGCCAAAAACCATACACCATATCATAATCAGGAAGATACTCTTTTTCTATTTCGATGGATTTGACATTAAATGAAATGCCCTCAGCGCCGGCAACAGCAACAGACGCCTTTTTTTGGAAACACAAACTTGAAATTTTGGCAGCGTCGCCCACCGCGTTGCCGATTTCCCTGTTAACAAGCCTTCCTTTTTGGGCGTTATAACCTGTGGAGTCAAGATTCTGCCAAAATGTTTCAATACTCTCTGGCTGTCTTGAATAAATTTCGGCAATAAGGTTGGGCCTGCAATAAACATAAACAGAAATGCTTTTTTCAGGGTCTTCAAACCTTGTGCCTTTTTTCAGTGCAGCCCAAACAACGCTCTTAACAAGCCACGCAGATGACGATTTTTCTATGGTGCTCACATCCCGCGAGACTGAAAAAGTATAAGCTCCCGCAGGATAATCAACAGGAAGCAAAGATGACATCAAAGAAACCTTTTTTTCAGCCAGCGCCTTAGCAAAATTCTCAAAACTTTCTGGTGATGAGATATATTCCGCTTTGTTAGTTATTTCATAAATGGTTATGTATGTTGAAGAATAATACTTGTATGAACTGCTCTTTAAATCCTCATATTTTTCTCTTGCAGGATTTAAGTTGTTACTCTGATAAACAACCTCTTTCTTGTAAACCGCATTTACATCCGCCTTAAGATTGTCAAGCGTGTAACACGAACCGCAGTCATCTACGCAGGCAGTGCAGGACTCATCTGCATCACAAACCATGTCTCCGCAACAAGGAGATATCTTTTTATTCACGCATTCAAAGCTTGTCTCTTTTGAGCATGAATCCGCAGTGCACTTATTGGAATCATCACATGAAGAAGGACAAACCTTCACCGGCGCCTGAACAGCAACCGGCTCTTGAGAAATTGTTTCAGCAGGCTTATTTGAAGCGCAACCAAAAAGCAGAGCCAACACAAGCAAAAACATAATTTTTTTAATCATGCAAACCACCTCTTTTTTGTTTATAACCCGCTCCTATTTAAAATGTGCGTTTTGGCAATGAAAATTAATCGCGTAAACGGCTTCAGCACGAAGCTGGTCACGCACTGAATATCATTAAGCAAAATTAACAAAATTTATATATCTCTCTGCAAATTTAGCTTCATGCGCAAACTGCCTACAGAAGCAAAACTCATTTACCGCATACACGCGGGAATAGGGTTGCTGATTGCATTATTCTTTATCTGGGTATTAACAACAATAATCGCATTAGTATCAGAAACATTAATTGTATTGCCCATAGCATTCATAGGTTCAATACTTTTTGCGGTAGTCATTGCCGTCCTTGTTTTTGTTTTTTCAAACTTGTGGCACAATAACTGGTTTTACGAGCTTACAGACTCTGAAATAAAAATTCATTACGGAATAATATCAAAAACCTACAAAACAATACCTTATACAAAAATACAGAATGTAGATGTCCACCAGGGGCTTATTGAACGAATTTTCGGGCTGGCATCAGTAAACATCCACACAGCAGGCTATGCCGGGTTTGCAGGATACGGCGGAGGAAGAACAATAAGCCTTGCAGAAGGAGTAATACCATTCATACCGCTTGAAGAAGCACAGAGCTTGAGCAAAGAGATGCTCGCAAAAATAAAAAAGAGGTGATTTCAGTGAAAACAGCAAAACAAAGCAACGGCCGCGGAACAGCGAGCTTAATTATTTCAATAATAAGCTTTTTTCTTCCTTTTATAGGGTTAATACTTGCAATAGTCTCAATAGTGCTTGCAGTAAAACAGTTCAAAATAGAAAAAACAGGAGCTGCAAAAACAGGCCTTGTATTGGGAATAATAAGCATATTTTTTAATATAGCCGTAGCAGCGGTTATTACCTTATTCTTTGGATTTATAATATTCGCTAAAGAAGTTGCAGATGTTGCATCGTTCAGCGGGTCATATAGAATCAACCAATGCACTGGTTCAGCAGGCACTTTAGAAGCGAAAAAGCAATGCATAGACTCAGCCAATTTAACCTCCGCAGGCGAATGCCTGCTCATAACCGGAATAATGGAAGACTACTGCTACAAAGCAACCGCCTTAAAAACAATGAATGCATCGTTATGCACCACGCACTACAGCTCTGATAAAAACTTTGAAGTTGACTGCTATGCTTCTTTAATGAACAAAACAGCGCTAAAATGCGACTACGGAGACAAAGAAATGCTTCCAGACATACTGTTAACATTTGAAGAGGCGCCTGAAGAATACAAAACAAAAAATTCATGGGGAGAATACGCGCTAAGATGGGACAACCACACAAAAACAGTGTACAAAAAGTTTCCGGATAAAAGCTGGTATTATACAGCCGACACAGAAACATACACTTCTCCTGGAAGAGACGCCCCTCAATGGGTTTTAAATGACATTCGGGGCATTGAAGGAGGAAATGAAATTGAGTTCGCATTTGAATCATTCCCAAGGCAATACTATAAAATCTGGCATTTTCCAAATACAGAAAACGCCAAAACAACATTCAATGTTTTCCTAAACCAGTCAAAAAATGAAAAAAAATCAACCAAATCAAATTTTGATTTAGGCATTGGAGAAGACCGCTACTCATACTTCATCTCAGGCAACTTAACACACTATCCAATGTATGTCAATGTATACCGCTCAGGAAACTTTGTCGTTGCAGGAGGAGCATACAGCCAAAACTCAGTTACAGACGCAATTCAGATGGTTCACCTGCTCAACAACAAGATGTGCAGGATATCATAAATATCGCAAACCTAAAAATTTAAATAACACACCGCCCATTTTTTATAACATGATACTTACCAATATTTTTTTACTATTATTGTGCTTGTTCATTCTTACAAAGAGCGCAGACTATGCAGTAAAATACTCAACAAGAATTGCGCGCCTGTTCAAAATGCCTGAGTTCTTAATCAGCTTCGTTCTTGTTGCAATGATATCCGTATTCCCTGAAGCAACGGTTTCAATAATTTCGGCAATAAAACATGCGCCCGAGTTTGGGGCGGCGGTATTAATAGGCTCAAATGTAGCAGACCTCGCAGTTGTGACAGGAATAGCCGCGCTGGCGTCAAGAAAAGGAATAAAAGTAAAAAGCGGCATACTAAAAAAAAGCTTTTTCTGCCTGGCGTTATTATTTCTTCCAGTTCTTTTGGGGCTTGACGGAAGCTATTCACGGATAGATGGAGCAGTGCTTGTGACCGCAGCAGCCCTGTTTTTTATCTCACTTACACTTCACAAACACCTCAAAAACGCTTTTTTTAAGCCACACAACCATTTATGGAAGTCAATAAGAATCCTTGCGCTGTCTTTAGCAGTTCTTCTGGCAAGTGCGCACTACACAATAAAATTAAGCACGCTGCTATCAAACGAAATAGGAATCCCCCGTATGATAATAGGATTAACAGTTGTCGCGCTTGGAACCTGCCTTCCTGAAACAATATTTTCACTGCGCTCCGTGAGAAAGCACCACAACACACTTGCTTTAGGCGACATACTCGGAACAGTCGTGACAGACGCAACATTAATACTGGGAATAGTGGCGCTCATAAGCCCGTTCAGCTTTGACAAAACACTTTGCTATGTAACCGGCATTTCAATGTTTTTGGCAGGAGTGATTCTCGCGGCATTCATGGAAACAGGAAAACTGCTAACCAAAAAAGAAGGAATAATGCTCATAGCTTTTTATTTAATAACTATAATAGTTGAGCTGGCGATTAAGCTCTGAAAAATAACAACATTTATAAACGATTCAAAACTCCTTTTCGCTGGTAAGACGGTGACTGGCTCACGGTTGAAAAACTGAGGAAAGTCCGCCCACCATAATCGGTTAGCATCGAAAGATGCCCCCTGAGAAGGGAGGGCAACTGAGCAGAAACGAGACCTTATCAAGCCAAGAATGATTCCGCAGGGATGACATTACTTGAGCGAGGATGAAACGGCAGTCCTGACCGGTGCAAGCCGGATGTGTTTACTCAAATGAACACAAAAAGGCGCTTAGTATAATGCCAAAAAATCCTGTCAATGCTTGCGTTGAGGATGACAAAAGGCGGCTTACAGCCGTCTTACCAAATACTTCAAAGAAAATGGCAAACGACAAAATCTCAATGCCCTCAGGAATGGGAGGATTAGTAAGATACTTTGATGACTACAAATCAAAAATAGAGCTTAAGCCGGGCCATGTAATAGTGCTCGCAGTTATGGTAATAATCATAATGCTGATTCTCCACGCATTCTACTAAAATGATACCCGGAATAAATCCACGGCAAATGCAGTCCATTATGAAAAAAATGGGGATACAACCAGTGGAAATCCCTGCAACTGAAGTAATAATAAAAACCGAAGACAAGGAAATAGTCATAACAAACCCGCAGGTAAGCAAGGTAAACCTGATGGGACAGCAGACATACCAAATAATCGGCGAGGCGCACGAGCGGATAAAAACAACAGAAGCAGATTTTTCAGAAGAAGACATAAAAACAATAATGGAGCAGGCAAACTGCTCCGAAAATGAGGCAATAACTGCGCTTCAGAAAACCGGCAACCTGGCGCAGGCAGTAATTGAACTAAACAATCCACAAGAGTAAACATTTTATACTTTATCTTCCCACCCACAAATAATGGAGCACTACCACGCATTAATTGAATCTGCACACAAGAAATTAGTGACTGCAGACAGGTTTCTTAACTTCACCTTCCACATAGTAAACGAGCCAAAATTACTGCTTGGAGTTGCAGAAAACCTGCTGAATGCATCAACCGATATGATGACCGCACTGCTATACTTTGACCTGAAATACAAGTTCATACAGCCATTCAAAGAAGAGCTTCACCACAAGCTAAGCGCGTTCAGGCAGGCAATGTTAAGACACAATCTTGCAGAATCAAGCATAAAACTGATTGAGGAGCTGAACGCAATAGTGCTCTCGCATAAATCCTGCCCTGTAGAATTCGTCAAGAACAAATCACTAATAATGTGCTCAAAAAACTATGAATGCCGAGCATTAACCTTTGAAATGACTCTCGAATACTTCAAAAAAGCAAAAATATTTATAAACTCAGTAGAACAATCAATACTAAAACATGAACGAGATTATAGACGATTTAGTTAAAGAGATGCAGGAATCACTTAAAAGAGCAGAACATTCAGTATTTGTAAGCCTGAAATACACCCGGACAGTGGATGTAATAAAAAATCTTGTTGACAGATACATAACAACACTTTCATACTGTGTGGACGCGCTCATAGAATACCTTTTTGAGAAAAGAATAATACAGGAAAAACCGGAAAACCTGATAGACAAAACAAATATCATTTACGAGCAGTTCCCCCGTGACGAACTGCTTGCAGACTGCCTTGATTTCCTAATTTTCCTGAGAAAAGCATCGCGCGCAGAATACGGAAAATGCGAGGAATTCAGGCGCCATGTAACAATGTCAGTAAAAATAGACGGCGCAGACTACGAAATAGACATAGATGTGCTGATGGAAGCATTCCAAAGCATGAAAAAATATGTTGAGCACACAAGAAGAATCATGAAGGAAATAAAAAATGAAGATTGACGAAGAATCACTAAAAGAAAAAGGATGGACAAGAGCAGAAATAAAAGACACAGAAAGAATACTCAGCAAAGGAAATGAGTCATCAAGAAAAACGCAAATAATGCTGTACTGGTTCATTGTTTTTGCAATGGTCATACTAACACTTCTAATATCGCTCTGGCTTATACCATTCTTCATGGTGCTTGAAGGCGTATTAGTATTTATCATATTGTTTCTCTTAGGCATATCATTCGGCGCAATGTTCAACAACCTGATAATACATCTTGAGCACCTTGAAAGAAAACATTATATAATCGCAGGCCTCATAATACCCTTTGTCGCAATAGCCTCATTATTTATAATCATAAAAGCAGCAACATACACCAGCGCAATACTTAACATACCCGTAAGGCAGGACCCGATAGAAGATTCATTATTCTATGTAGCCGGATTCCTGCTTCCATACATATACGGGCTTTTATACCGCAAGGAACGAAGATAAAACCGAATTATCTTTAAGCATAAATCAATAATATTTAAATAACGCCCCATATTCTCAGCCAGCATGACCGACTTCAAGGCAGTACAGCAGAAATGGCAGAAGAAATGGGCAGATGCAAAAGCATTTAAAACAAATGACAAAGGAAAAAATAAATGCTATGTTCTTGAGATGTTTCCATATCCTTCTGCATCAGGGCTTCACATAGGCCACGCATTCAACTACATAATAGGCGATGTTTATGCCCGCTTCAAAAGAATGAATGGATTCAATGTTTTATACCCTATGGGCTATGATGCACTCGGGCTTCCTGCTGAAAACGCTGCAATAAAAGCAAACGCACATCCACGCAAGTTTACAGAATCAGCAATTGCAAACTTTATCAAACAGCAAAAAGAATTGGGTTTAAGCTATGACTGGGAGAGAATGGTTAAAACATGCGACTACGAGTATTACCAATGGAACCAGTATTTCTTCCTTAAGTTTATGGAAAAAGGATTAGTTTACCGAAAAAAAGCGCCGGTCAACTGGTGTCCGAAGTGCAACACAGTCCTTGCAAATGAGCAGGTGCACAGCGGAAAATGCTGGAGACACGAAGACACAGAAGTTACGATAAAACATTTAGAACAGTGGTTTGTCAAGACAACAGACTATGCAGAAGAATTACTGAAAAACATAGACGGACTGCAATGGCCTGAAAGAATAAAAACAATGCAGAAAAACTGGATAGGAAAAAGTTATGGAACAACGATAAAATTCAAAATAAACAATGAAGAATGGCCAATCTTTACAACAAGGCCGGACACTATTTATGGCGTAACATTTATGGTAATATCAGCACAGCATCCGCGATTAATGGAATTAGTAACACCTGAACAGCGAGGAGAAGTTGAGGCGTTTCTTAAGAAAATAAAATCAACCAGCGAAAAGGATGCAGAAGAATTAGAGAAAGAAGGAGCATTTACAGGAAGCTACGCAATAAATCCGGTGACAAACAGCAAAATACCAGTTTACACAGGAAACTTTGTTGTAGCAGACTACGGAGCAGGAATGGTAATGGCTGTTCCTTCACACGACCAGCGTGATTTTGAATTTGCAAAAAAATACGGCATAAAAATAATAGCCGTAATACAGCCCGATGATTACGAACTAAACGCTGAAAAAATGTCGCGCGCTTATACCTCTGAAGGAACACTCACTAATTCGGGCGAATTTAACGGCCTGTCAAACTTAACAGCAATAGAAGAGATAACAAAACATCTTGAAAAGAAAAAACTCGGAAGCAAAACAATACAATACAAACTAAGGGACTGGCTAATATCAAGGCAAAGATACTGGGGAACACCAATACCAATAGTTTACTGCGACAAATGCAGAATAGTCCCTGTGCCTGAAAAAGAACTGCCTGTGAAACTGCCGGATGATGTAAAATTCGGAGAAGGAAACCCGCTTGCGACAAGCAAAGAGTTTGTTAATACGCTATGCCCAAAATGCAAAGGAAGAGCAAGGCGCGAAACAGACACAATGGACACCTTTTTTGATTCCTCATGGTATTTTCTGCGCTATTGCGACAATAAAAACGGCAAAAAACCATTTGACACTGAAAAAGTGAAATACTGGATGCCCGTGGACCAATACATAGGCGGAGCAGAACATGCATGCATGCACCTGATATATGCACGCTTTTTTACAAAAGCACTCCGAGACATGGGCATGGTGAATGTTGATGAGCCATTCACACGACTGTTCAATCAAGGAATGCTACACGGAAGCGACGGGCGCGTAATGTCAAAATCAGGAGGAAACGGGGTTTTACCTGAAACAGTTTCAGACAAATACGGCATAGACACCGCAAGATTCTTCCTGCTCAGCATAGCATCACCTGACAAAGACCTTGTGTGGAGCGACGCAGGAATAGAAGGAAGCATGAGATTCATAAACAAAGTAATGAACTATTTTGAAACAGCAAAAACAGGAAAAAGCCAGAAAAAAACAGAAAGCAAACTGAACCAGGCAATAAAACAAATCACAAAAAACATTGAAAACTTTGAATACAACCTCGCAATAATAAAAATAAGAGAGCTGTTTGAAAGCTTAAACGAGAAGGAAAGCAAGGAAACAATAGAAACATTCCTTAAGTTAATGCATCCATTCTGCCCCCACATAACTGAAGAACTGTGGGAGAGAACAGGCCGCAAGCCATTCCTAACACTTTCAGACTGGCCGAAAGCAAACGAAAAGAAAATAGACGAGAAAATAGACGCAATGGATGAGCTTGCAGAAAAGACGGCTGCAGACATAAGCAAGGTAATCGAGCTTGCAGGCAAAAAACCAAAAGAAATAACACTGATTGTTTCGCCCCAGTGGAAATACGAATTTTTCACATCACTGAAAAAAGAAATGAACGAGACAAGAGATACAGGACAGCTTATAAGAAAGACAATGATAAAAGAACATGCAAAAGAAATTTCAGCGCTCGCAGTGAAAATAATCCAAGACCCGTCAAAAATGCCTGAAACAATCTTGTCGCAGAAGCAGGAAAGCGAAGCGCTGAAAGAAGCGCAGAAAGCAATGGCAGAAAAATTCGGCGCAGAAATAAAAATAGAAAAAGCAGAAACATCAAAAGAACAAAAATCAGTCCAGGCAATCCCCGGAAAGCCGGCAATAACAATTAGTTTTTCTTCTTAGAAGCATCCCTGAAAATATATCTTACTTCACCCCAGGCAATAACACTCATAAGAATCATTGCGGAAACCAAATTAAGAATAAAAACAAAGAGCATATTCGCGCCGTTAAGATTCTGCACCGTAACTTCATAACTAAGCAGGAATGCAAAAACAAGTATCAAAAGCACAGCAAAATAAAATCCACTCCGCCTGCGGCAGGCATCGCCACACAGCTCTTTAGCCATAAATAACCACTTCTGGAAGCGCATACTTTTAAACTTTACTGAATTCTTGACACATCACCATCAATCACAACCGGCAACATGCCAACTATTTCATCATAAAGCATTCCTTCAGGAACCGGATTCATCAGGTAAATCCTTTTGCCTAATTCCCAAGCCTTGAACATTTCTAAGAAAGTAGAGCCCCCAATATAATTCTGCTGGCCGTACTTCTCGTAGTTCATTACGAGCAGGGCGTCAACAGAGCGTATCTTCTGCTCCTGCTCTGCAAACATCCTGCGCTTAAACTCCGCATGATTATGCGGCTGTTCGCTTTTGATTCTTTCTTCCAGCATAGGGTCGTCGTAGCAGTTCGGCAAAGTGACTTCATGACCCTGCTGCTCAAGACTCACTTTAACCGGAGGAATCAAGTGATACAAGTGCTTGCTTGAACAAATCATGATTTTCATAACAGAAAAAATGAAAGAATTGTTTTTAAAGATTTGGCTACTGAAAAACTAAATTCCATCCTTCATCTTCAAGTACTGTTCTTTTGTCATTTTGTTATGTTAAACAACGCCGAAAACTCAGTATTTTAATGCTGAGATGAAGGCATTTGTTTGACATTCAAAAATTCGCAGTTAGTGCGAAAGCCGTAAAACTCCGCACTTCAGTGCGGAGATGAGGCTTTTTCAGACCGGCGTTTATATAAACCTGCATGAAAGAAAAAATATTCAGTATCCCAGCTCTTTAAGCAAGCCAGGCATTTCTTCAATAGGCATTCCATTAATAAGATTCTGCAGGCTTCCGGAAACTTTTTTTATGAATGCTGCACTAATTCCCTGTTCAGGGTCATAGCCATGAGCATACTCAAACAAGTTCGGGTCAGACATAACATACTTTTTAATCTCCTCAGAAGACAAAACCCGCATCTTGACATCAGTTTTTACAACCCTCACCGCTCTTTTGTCATTGGTTGTGTTAATCGCATAAACTCCGGTATAAACCCTATACCTTTTTCCTGATAAGTTTTTCAGTCTTGAAAAGGCCTGCTTTCTGTCTTTCGGCTTTTCAAGAATATTTCCTTTAAAATATCCCAGGGTATATGATCCGATTATTATCGCACTGCCGTGCCTCTGCGCAACCGCCTCAGCCTTCATTTTTGCAAGACCGACAACCCTTTCTCTCGGGTTTTTTTCCTTAAAGCTTTCCTCATCAACATTGCTTGGCTCAGCATCAAACGGCAGTTCAAGGAAGGAAAAAACTTTTTTTTTGTATTTTGATGTTGTTGCAAGGATTATTTTCATAACAGCCAGCCAGTTCAGGATATATTTAAGTTTTTAGTTTGCAGAGAATCATATTCGCATAACGAAAATTCGCCAGAAACGCTCTGATGCTTAAGCTCAGAGATTGAATGAACGAAATGCCAACTACTCAAAAAAGTGTTCGCTTTTTTTGGCCGAAAACGAAAAATGATTTTATACCCCGCTATGCAGTTTGAAATCAGCAGCATTTCATCTGCGAGCTTAAGCGCACAACATTCATGCAACAATCTCTGTTGTAGAATCTTCAACAACATAAATATTTAAATAGGCATATTGCATTATGCGCTCATGGAAGTTGAAAAAGTCCTTGAAGAGCTCGGATTCAGCCCGAATGAGATAAAGGTTTACCTTGCGCTTAATGACAACGGCTCAAATAAAGCAGGCAGAATCGCAAGAACAGCGCAGATTGACAGAAGCAGTTGTTATAACTCTCTTAAAATGCTGATAGAAAAAGGGCTTGTAAGCTATGTCTGCATAGGAAAAGTCAAATGGTTCCAGGCAACAGGTCCAAAAAGACTGCTGGACTACCTTAAAGAGCAGGCGGAAGATGTGCAAAAAATTCTTCCAGAGCTTCAGGCAAGGCACAAGGCAAGCAAAATAGAAGGACAGGTGAGGCTTTTTAAGGGAATCAAAGGCGTAAAAACAATATTTCTCGACATTGCCCGAACAGGAAAAGACAACTTTGTTTTCGGCTCAGACGGGCAGTTCTCAAAACGAATGCCTGAATTTGCAATGCAATTTGACCGCCTTAAAAAAGAGGAAAAAATAAACACAAAAATGATTATCCGCGAAGGAAGAAAAGAAATAGAAACAACAAATTCAGAGCACAGATACCTTGATGTTGAAGAGAGTCCCGCGGTAACAAATATTTATGGAGACAAAATTGCAATACTCATATGGACGGATGAGCCTGAAGGAATAGTCATAGAAAATGCAGCGGCTGCAAAAGCATACAAAAGCTATTTTGATGTTCTCTGGAACCACGCAAAGAAAAAATCATAAACGATACTTTATTAAATCAGCTTGCTCTACAGCCAGTTATGATTGTCCTCTCCCGAAAGCAGGCCGATGAAATTATTGCAGGAAAACGCGAAATTTCTCTTGATTTAGGAATCTCTCTATCAAAAATAAAAGCAGAGCGCGGGTTTGTTTTTGCAGGAAATGAAAAATTTCCTCTCGCCGAGGCCAAAGCAATGAAAGATAACTTTGTTTATTTTGTTGAAGATAATAAATTAAAGAAAGTTGAGCTTTTTTATGATGTTACCAACCGCTATTATAAGCTTACTCCCACTCTTGATTGGCCAACTTTTATGATTTCTTCTGTGCCTATGCATCGTTTTATTCATCTCTCTCCGAAGGAGGACACTGTTTCGAAGATAAAAGAGATACATCCTGTTAAAGGCATTATTCTCGACACCTGCTGTGGTTTGGGTTATACAGCAATAATGTCTTCTAAAACTGCAGATGAGGTCCATACTTTTGAAAGAGACAAAGCAGTCTTGACAATTGCAAAAATTAATCCTTACTCAAGAGAGCTGTTTGAAAGCAAAAAAATAAAAATTCACACCGAAAGCGTTTTTGAAGGAATAAAACAGTTTAAAAACAGCTTCTTTGACAGAATCATCCACGACCCGCCGACATTTAAGATTTCACCTGAACTTTACTCAAAAAGATTTTATGAAGAGCTGTTCAGAGTGATGAAAAAAGAAGGAACGATATATCATTATGCACCAATGCCTGGCAAAACAAAAGGAAGCGAATTTTACCACAAAATAATAAGACTGCTTAAAGAAACAGGATTCAAGAACATTGAATATCACCTAAAATCTTCAGGAATCAGAGCGGTGAAATAAACGCCCCTGCGAGGTTTATGTTCAGCCAACCAAAAGCTTTATAAAGACATCCTTACTTTCAGTTTCATTAACCTTGTTCTAAAGGGTGACTAAATAATGAAAGATGAACAATTGAAAACAGGAACAACCACTGTTGGCTTGGTTTGTTCCGATGGAATCGTGCTTGGGGCTGACAGGCGTGCAACAACAGGCAATTATATTGCCATAAAGCATACTGATAAAGTTCTTCAGGTTGCTGATAATATGGTTTTGACTATTGCGGGAAGTGTTTCTGATGCTCAGCTTCTTGTGAAGTTGATAAAAGCAGAGCTTCAGCTTAAAAATCTTAAAACTCACCGGGATTCAACTGTCAAAGAGGCTGCAAATCTTCTTTGCGGAATGGTTTACAGGAATATTCGCATCCCTTCAATGCTTCCGGGAGTGTCCCATTTTCTCCTTGGCGGAAAGGATAAAGAGGGATTTCATTTATATGATGTTTATGCTGACGGCTCTTTGACTGAGATTAAGGATTTTGTGTGTTCGGGAAGCGGAAGTGTTATTGCTTGGGGTGTTCTTGAATTGATGTACAAGCCGGATATGAATATTGAAGAAGCAAAATCGCTTGTTGCAAAATCTATTAATTCTGCCCTTCAGAGGGATTCTGCTTCGGGCGGCGGGATTACGATTTTCACAATAACTGAGAAAGGCGTTGAAAAAGTGGTTGATAAGGAAGTTAACTCAGATGTTACTCTTTAACATAACAGAAATTATCTCGCGTACGCACAGGGTTTTAACCAGGCGATGAGCGTGATAATTTCTGAATGTAAACTACAAAACGCTTCGGGCTTTAGCCCGATGGTAGTTTACACTTAAGCGAGTAAAAAAATATGGACATCCTAAAAGAAATATTGAAAATAGTGCCTAATTCTGAACGGCTTATTTCGGATGCGGGCTTTGAAGGGGCGAATATTGTGCTCTATACTAAAGACAAGACTTTTTTTCTTGATAATAATGGGATTATCAGGTCTGCTGTAAATGAGTTTAAGAAAAGAATTGAATTACGGTGTGATCCAAGCATAACTCTCGATATGGAAAAAGCAGAGGCAATAATAAAACAGGTTCTTCCTGAAGAGGCGAAGCCGGATAATATTATTTTTGACCCGCAGAGAGCTCAGGTTATTATTGAAACTGAAAAGCCCGGTGTTGCTATAGGCAAACAGGGCGCTCTTTTAAGAGAGATAAAGGAAAAAACATGCTGGACTCCATTGATTAAAAGGACGCCCGCAATACGCTCTAAGCTTATAGAAAATGTGAGAGGTGTTCTTTACCAGAATTCTGATTACCGAAGAAAATTTTTGGACAAGGTCGGCCACAGGATTTATGACGGCTGGATGAGGGGAAAAAAAGAAGAGTGGATAAGGGTAAGCCAGCTTGGTGCCGGGCGCCAGGTTGGAAGAAGCTGTATTTTTTTGCAGACTCCCGAATCAAGGATTCTTCTTGACTGCGGTATTGACCCTGCGGATTCAGACAACCAGTTTCCTTATCTTGAAGCGCCTGAATTTAATATTAATGACCTTGATGCAGTTATTGTGTCTCATGCGCATCTCGACCATTCAGGGCTTGTCCCCTGGCTTTACAAAATGGGATATAGAGGTGCTGTTTACTGCACTGCTCCAACAAGAGATGTTATGAGCCTGCTCGCAATTGATTTTCATAAAATTATGAAGAATGACCGCAAAGAGCCTCTTTATGAGATTGATGATATTAGAGAAATGGTCAAGCATTCAATAATTCTTGAGTATGAAGAAGTTACTGATGTTACGCCTGATGTAAGAATAACTTTTTACAACTCAGGCCATGTTCTCGGCGGAGCAATGGTTCATCTTCATATAGGAAACGGCCTGTATAACTTTCTTTATACCGGCGACATGAAATTTGGAAGAACTCTGCTTCTTGATCCCGCTGTAACGCGTTTTCCCCGGCTTGAGGCGATGATGCTTGAGTCAACTTATGGAGGCAAGGAAAATGAGGTTCCGACAAGAGAAGAATCTGAAACTGCGCTTGCCAACATAATAAAAGAGACTATTGCCAATAAAGGCAAGGTTCTTTTTCCTGTTCTCGGAGTTGGAAGGTCTCAGGAAATAATGCTGATTATTGAGCAGTTGATGAGGGAAGGCCTTATTGAAAAGGTTCCTGTGTTTGTTGATGGTATGGTCTGGGATATTACTGCAATTCATACTGCTTATCCTGAGTTTATGTCAAGGACTGTGAGGACTTCTGTCTTTCAGAAGGATGAAAACCCTTTTCTTTCAGGCATTTTTAGGCAGGTTGGAAGCCCAAAGGAAAGACAGCAGGTTTTGGAAGAGACTGGAGCTTGCATCATTCTTGCTACTTCAGGAATGCTTGTTGGAGGCCCTTCAGTGGAGTATCTGAAACAGTTAATGGATAATCCAAAGAATACTTTGTGTTTTACTTGCTATCAGGCTGACGGCTCTCTTGGCAGGCGCATCCAGCGCGGAGAAAAAGAAATCGGCTTTGGCTCTGGTCAGAAGCAGGAAGTAAATCCGCTGAAGATGCGTGTTGAGACTCTTGAAGGTTTTACAGGCCATAGCAGCAGAAAGCAGTTGATAGGGTTTGTTGCAAAATGTGAGCCGAGGCCGAGAAAGATTATTGTGAATCATGGCGAAAGCTCAAGATGCCTTGACTTGTCAAGTTCTATCCACAAACTTTTCAAAATAGAAACTGCCGCTCCAAGAAATCTTGAAACTGTAAGGCTGAGGTAATTTCCGTCGGTATTATTTTCTTGGAGCTGTTGAAAGCATTCTTGTATGATATTCTTTTGATTCCCTCCTCAATTATATGTTAACCCTTTGTTAGCCCCGTCTGTATATAAAGTCTTTGACGGTATTTGGCTTAATGACCTCGTTTTTTATGGGTTGTTAGGGGTTTTTTAGCTGTTTGTTAAGGTAGGTTAAGTGGGGGTTAAGCCAAAATATCCAAAAAGGCACTTCCCCTATAGTCGCTATGTTGTGCCAGTTCCATGAAAAGGCTCAAGATTCCTGTTTTATAACCAGATTTAGAACCTCGCTTCCGTTCACTTAAATAACAAATTTTATATTTAAATAGGCTTCTTTGTCTTATATAATGGCTAATAAGGAGATTCCAGATACAGATAGCGAATTTAAAACAAGGATTGAAAGGATAAATGTTGCTCTTGAAGAAGC